>Ga0210407_10001270_pt1 | contig 24265 bp, 20 predicted proteins | sample IncBWC27MmetaG_FD_150860 | JGI IMG/M metagenome (GOLD analysis project Ga0210407, IMG submission 150860) | Forest soil microbial communities from Barre Woods Harvard Forest LTER site, Petersham, Massachusetts, United States - Inc-BW-C-27-M | ecosystem: Environmental > Terrestrial > Soil >... | reverse complement strand
GTCGGCGTGCGCTCGAGGATGTTCTCGCCGTCGAGCAGCACCTCGCCCTTGATGGTGCGGGCGCCGCCCTTGGGCAGCAGGCGCATCAGCGACAACGCCGTCAGGCTCTTGCCGCAGCCCGATTCGCCCACCAGGCCCAGCACCTCGCCACGCCGGAGCGAGAAGCTCACGCCATCGACCGCCTTCACCACGCCCCGGCGCAGGAAGAAATGGGTGTGCAGGTCGCGGACCTCGAGGACGGTGTCGCTCATAGCTGGCGCAGCCTCGGGTCGAGCCGGTCGCGCAGCCAGTCGCCGAACAGGTTGACCGAGAGCACCATCAGGGTGATGGCGATGCCGGGGATCAGCGCCACCCACCAGGCATCGGCGATGCGCCCGCGCCCCTCGGAGATCATCAGGCCCCAGGTCGGCGTCGGCGGCGGGATGCCGGCGCCCAGGAAGGAGAGCGTCGCCTCGGCGATGATGACGACGCCGATGTTGAGCGTGACCAGGACCATGAAGGTGTTGAGCACGTTGGGCAGGATGTGGGTCAGCATGATGCGCGGCGCCGAGCAGCCGCGCACCCGGGCGAGCGCCACGAAGTCGCGATGGCGGAGCGAGAGGACCTCGCCCCGGATGACCCGCGCGAAGCTCGCCCACAGCAGCAGGGAGATGGCGGTCACCAGGGTGCCCAGGCCCTGGCCCATGGTGACGGCGAGCAGCAGCGCGAACAGGATCGCCGGGAAGGTGAAGGCGGCATCCACCACGCGCATCAGCACGCTGTCGACCGCGCCGCCCAGGTAGCCCGCGAGGATGCCGACGGCGAGGCCCACGCCGCCGCCCGCGGTCAGCGCCAGCACCGCCACCAGCAGGCTGATCCGTGCGCCGTAGATCAGGCGGCTCAGGATGTCGCGGCCGAAGGCGTCGGTGCCGAGGAAGTACTTGTCGCTGCCGCCGTCCAGCCAGGCCGGCGGCAGCAGCTTGTCGCGCAGCGTCTGGTCGATCGGCGAATAGGGCGCGAGCAGCGGCGCGAACAGCGCCATGATGACGATCGCCGACATGATCGCGATCGGGATCCACGGCACGCGCGCCGTGCGCCGCGCGCCGCCAGCGCTGCGGGCCGGCCAGAGCAGCCGCCACAGCAGGCGCGGCGGCCGGGCGGCGGAGGACGGCCGGTCAGCGAGGGCCATCGTACCCCCTAATCATTCCCTCCCCCGTCATACGGGGGAGGTGCCCCGTCTTACGGGGCGGAGGGGGAAGGCCCCACAGACGATCTCCGAAAGTTCCAGATCTGGAATTGGCAGACGCTTCGACTGGGGCTCTCCCCCTCCGGCCCTTCGGGCCACCTCCCCCGTAAGGCGGGGGAGGCAAATGAGTTTGCTTACACATGTGCTCTAAGCCAACCGAATGCGCGGATCGACGTAGGCGTAGAGGATGTCGACGCCGAGGTTGATGGACAGGATCAGGATCGATTTCAGGATGATCACCGCCTGCAGGAGCGGGAAGTCGCGGTAGATCACGGCCTCGTAGGTCAGCCGGCCGATGCCGGGCCAGGCGAAGACGGTCTCGGTCACGATGGCGCCGGTGATCAGGCTGCCGACGAACACGCCCCACAGGGTCAGCACCGGGATCAGCGCATTGCGCAGGCAATGCTTCCAGATCACGACGCCTTCGCTCAAGCCCTTGATGCGCGCCAGCTTGACGAACTCGCTCTCCATCACCTCCAGCATGGCCGAGCGCGTGATGCGCATGAAGCCGGCCACCAGGAACGTGCCCAGCGTGATCACCGGCAGGACGTAGTGCGCCGGGCCGCCCATGCGTCCGGAGGGCAGCCAGCCCAGCTCGACGCTGAAGACGAAGATCAGCAGGATGCCCAGCCAGAAGCTCGGCATGGCGACGCCCAGCACCGCCACCGTGCCCGCCGCGCGGTCCAAAAAGCTGCCGCGGTGGAGCGCCGCCACCACGCCCAGCGGGATGCCGAGCGCCATGCCGAGCAGGATCGCCCACGGGATCAGCACGAGCGTGTTGGGCAGGCGGTCGAAGAAGGCCTCGGCCGCCGGCTGCCGCATGCGGATCGAGGTGCCGAGATCGCCGTGGATCGCCTTGCCGACGAAGATCGCGAACTGGTCGAGAATCGGCCGGTCGAGGCCGAGCGTCTGGGTGAGCGCCGCGCGGTCCTCGGGCGCGGCGTCCTCGGGCAGCATCAGGTCGACCGGATTGCCGGTCAGCCGGCCCAGGAAGAATACGATCGTCGCCACCAGGCAGAGCAGGACGACACCCTGCATCAGGCGGCGGGCGATGTAGCGCTTCATGGCGCGCCTATCCTCGGGGACGGTCTCACTTCTTCCAGGGTTTCTCCTCCGGGCGCGGGATGCGCTCGAACACGTCGCCCAGTTCGTGCCGGCCGGGGATCGCCTCGAACTGTCCGACCTTCTTGGAGTTGATGGCGTAGTAGCCCATGCCTTCGAGGATCGGCACCACCGTCCAGGTATCGGCCACGAGCTCGACCATGTGGTCGGTCAACGCCGTGCGCTTGGTCTTGTCGAGCTCGCCCAGCAGGGCGCGGTAGGTCTTGACGAACTCCTGGCAGGTCTCCTGGCAGTTGTCCTTGTCGCCCAGCAGGCGCTGGATGCTCTCGGGCGAGAAGGCGCCGTCATAGCGCCACGGCGCGTCGGGCCGGCCGGCCGTGCGGTACATCGAGGCCCAGCCGATCAGCCCCGCCTGGTTGCCGGGTTCCATCGGCGCGAACGAGCCCCACTCGTAGTGCTTGAGCGTCACCTTGATGCCGATCTTGGTCCACATGTCGGCGATCGCGGTGCCGATATCGACCATGAACTGCGTGCCCGGCAGGGCGGTGTTGGCGAACTTGAGCTCGAAGCCGTTGGGATAGCCCTCCTCGGCCAGGATCTTCTTGGCGAGGACCGGGTCGTAGCGATAGGCCTCGGCCGCCCATTTCTCCCAGCGCCCGGCGCTGAAATAGTCGGTGTAGCCGAAGGTGGCGAAGGGATACGGCATCCGCGCCTTGCCGTTCATGACGTGCTCGATCACCTGCTGGCGGTCGATCGCCAGCGACAGCGCCTGGCGTACGCGCGGCTTGGCGATCGGTGAATCCTTCACCTCCGGCTTGTAGGTGCCCCAGAACTGGAAGACCGCCTGCATCGTGCCCGGCACCGACAGCACCTCGAGCCCGGCGCGCGAGGCGCCCAGCATGGTCTCGGGCCCGATCGAGGCGATCGCCGCCTCGCCGGTGCGCACCATGGCCACGCGCGTGCTCTCCTCCGGCACCAGCAGGATGACCAGATCCTTGAAATGCGGCCGGCCGCGCCAGTGCGGCGTGGTGACGGCGGTGAACTCGATACGATCGCCCGGTACGTTGCGCACGAACTTCCACGGCCCGCTGCCGATCGGCTTCTTGCGGAACTCCTCCTCGCCCACTTTCTCGATGTAGTTCTTGGGCATGATGGCGCCTTCGGGCGCGACGGCGCGCGACAGCCCGGCGGGCAAGCCGATCTGCGGGCTGGTGGTGTTGACCCGCACCGTCAGCTCGTCGATCATCTCGATGCTCTTGATGGTGCGCCGCATGCTGGCCGCGGCGGAGGCGAGCGACCCCGGCCCCATCTGGCGCTCGAGGCTGAACTTCACGTCCTCGGCCGTGAGCTTGTCGCCGTTGTGGAAGGTCTGGCCGGGCCGGAGATGGAAGGTCCAGGCCAGGCCGTCGGGCGCGAGTTCCCAGCGCTCGGCGACGCCGGGGCCGACGCCGCCCTTCTCGAGGTCGAAGCCGACCAGGGAGTCGTACATGACCGCCTGATAGACCGCATTGCCCGGCCGCCCTTCGAGGATCGGATCGAGCGTCTGGGCGCCCAGCGTCTCGACGGCGAAGATGAGCGTGCCCTTCTGGTCCTGGGCGCAAAGCGGCGCCACGGCGGCAGCGATCAACGCGACGGCGAGAGTCGCGGCTCTCCCGATGTGCCGGAGCATGAACTCCTCCCTAAATGACGACTTTGATTTTGCTTCTTGGGTCTCAGCTGACGGCGAATCGACTATCCGTCGCGCCAAAAACTTGTCAATAGCGGCGGTCTGGCGCGCTTCTCTAGTTGAAGAAGTCATCGCTGCAAATCACCGCGACAAGGGCTAGATGCGATCGGCTTCGGACCAAGCCCAGTTCTCGGGCGTCATCGCGTAACAGGAGTCGCTCCTGCCCCCGACTAGGCCCTATGATGGGCGGCAAGAACACCACGCCTGGGGAGGCAACGCCGATGAATATCGACCGGCCACGATGCCAGAAATGGCCTGATGTATAGCTACATCGCACGGCGGCTGGCCTTCGGCGCGCTGACGGTGATCGGCGTGTCGATCATGGTCTTCGCGGTGATGCGCATCCTGCCCGGCGATCCGCTGGTCGCGATCTTCGGACCGGAAGGCTTCACCAAGCTCTCCGAACAGGAGCGTGCGGGCTACATGGCCGCGCTTGGCCTCAGCGATCCGCTGTGGGTGCAGTATCTTGCCTGGGTGAAGGACATCGTGCGCGGCGATTTCGGCCACTCGTTCTTTCGCTCCGAAAGTGTCGCCGACATGATCCTGCGCCGTGGTCCGCTGACCGCCGAGATCGCCCTGATCTCGGTCGTGCTGTCGTGGCTGGTCGGCATCCCGGTGGCGATCGTGAGCGCGCTCCGGCCCAACACCATCTCCGACAGCCTGGTGCGTTTCATCAGCATCCTGTTCATCGCGGTGCCGGGCTTCTGGGTCGGCATGCTGATCGTGCTCGCGCTGCTGTTCTGGTTCGGCTATCGCGCGCCGATGGCCGGCGCCTCGCTGCTCGCCGATCCGGTGGCCAACCTGCAGCTCGTGGTCGGTCCGGCGATCGTGCTCGGCCTCGGCCAGGCCGCCTACATCGCCCGCATGGGCCGTTCCAGCCTCCTGGAAGTGATCCGCGAGGATTATGTGCGGACGGCGCGCGCCAAGGGGTTGAACAACCGCCTGGTCATCGCCCTGCACGCGCTGCCCAATGCGCTCTTGCCGGTGATCACGCTGTCGGGCGTGCTGCTGGGCCTGGTGCTGGCAGGATCGATCCCGGTCGAGCGCGCCTTCGGCACGCCGGGGCTGGGCTACGCGATGTTCACAGCGGTGAGCGAGCGCGACGTCTTCGTCATGCAGAACCTGGTGTTCGTCTATGCCGTGGTGTTCGTCCTGCTGAACATCGTGGTCGACGTCACGATCGCCCTGCTCGATCCCCGAATCCGCTACAGATGAACTGCACCCGATGACCGCGATCTTTCCCGCCCAACCGGCCTTGCCAACCACCGCCTCGCGCGCCCGCTCGGCGCTGCGCGGCATCGGCATGTTCTTCCGGCGTGCGCCGTTCTCGGCGTTCTGGGGCTGCATCGCCGCAGCGATCGTCGCCATGGCGGTCGCCGCCCCCGTCATCGTGCCCTACGAGCCGCTGAAATCCGACTTCCGCTCGATGCAGAAGCCGCCCAGCGAACAGCACTGGTTCGGCACCGACCAGATCGGCCGCGACACCTTGAGCCGCGTGATCTACGGCAGCCGCGCCTCGCTCACCGTGGCGTTCGGCGCGGTGCTGTTCGGCACCACGGTGGGCGCGCTGTGGGGCCTGGCCTGCGGCTATTTCGGCGGCCGCTTCGACATGGCGAGCCAGCGCCTGATCGAGTTCCTGCAATCCTTTCCCGACCTGATCCTGGCCATGGCGATCGCCATGGCGCTGGGCGGCGGCCTGGGCACGGTGATCGTGGCCATCGCCATCACGCGCATCCCGTTCGGCGGCCGGGTGATCCGTTCGGTCGTGCTGTCGCTCAAGGAGATCCAGTATGTCGAGGCGGCGCGTGGCCTGGGCGCCTCGCACAAGCGCCTGATGTTTCGCCACATCCTGCCGCAATGCGTGGCGCCCTACATGATCCTGGCGACCACGCATCTCGGCGTCGCCATCGTCATCGAGGCCTCGCTGGGCTTTTTGGGCGTCGGCATCCCGCCGCCGTCGCCGACCTGGGGCAACATGCTGTCCGACGCCCTCAATGCCGGCCTGGTGCCGCCATGGTGGCTGGTGCTGTTTCCCGGCGTCGCGATCACGATCACGGTGCTGGCCTTCAACCTCCTGGGCGACGGCATCCGCGACCTGCTCGATCCGCGGTTGAGGGGGTCGGTGTGATCGTCTCAGTTTCCTCGTAATCTTCTCATATGCCTCTCCCCCCTTGGGGGAGAGGCTAGGTGAGGGGGTTGTGGGCCGAGACGATTACGACGCCGAGAAGGCACGCGACCTCCGTCGCGACGGCAGCCGCGCCGAGCGCAAGGTCTGGGAACTGCTTCGAGCGCGCCGCATCGGCGGGGCGAAGTTCCGCCGGCAGCATCCTATCGGGCCATATTTTGCAGACTTCGCCGGCCTATTGCTGAAACTGGTGATCGAGATCGACGGCGATCATCATGCCTTTCAGGTCGGAGCGGATGCGCGCCGCGCCGCGGCGATGGAGCGCGAAGGGTGGCGCATGGTGCGCTTCTGGGCGAATGACGTGGTGCAGAATCCGGAGGGCATTTGGGCGGAGATCGAACAGGTGGTTAACGCCCGTCCCCCTCACCTAGCCTCTCCCCCAAGGGGGAGAGGAACAAGAAGATGAAGTTAGGCCGCCGCCAAAGGAAACGTCACACCGCCGTCGTGCAGGTGGCACGAGGCCCAATGGCCCGGCTTCACCTCACGCAGCGCCGGCACGTCGGTCCGGCAGCGCGGCATGGCGTAGGGGCAGCGGGCGTGGAAGTGGCAGCCCGACGGCGGGTTGATCGGGCTCGGCACGTCGCCCTTCAGGATCACCCGCTTGCGCGCCCGCGCCGCCGATTTCGGGATCGGCACGGCCGACAGCAGCGCTTCGGTGTAGGGGTGCAGCGGCATCTCGAACAGGCTCTGCTTGTCGGTCATCTCGACGATGCGCCCGAGATACATCACCGCGACCCGGTGGCTGATGTGCTCGACCACGGCGAGATCGTGGGCGACGAACAGGTAGGAGAGCTTGAACTCGTCCTGCAGGTCCATCAGCAGGTTGATGATCTGCGCCTGGATCGACACGTCGAGCGCCGAGACCGGCTCGTCGCCCACGATCAGGTCGGGGCTGAGGGCCAGCGCCCGGGCGATGCCGATGCGCTGGCGCTGGCCGCCGGAGAATTCGTGCGGATAATTCAGCATCGCCTCCGGCCTGAGGCCGACCCGCTCGAACAGCGCGGCGACCTTGTCGCGGCGCTCCTGGGGCGTGCCGACATCGTGGATGATCAGCGGCTCGCCGACGATCTCGCCGGCCGACATGCGTGGGTTCAGCGACGCGTAGGGATCCTGATAGATCATCTGCATGCGCCGCCGGTAGGGCAGCAGTCCCTCGCGGTCGAGGTGGGTGATGTCCTCGCCGCCCATCCTGATCGTGCCGTCGGTCGGCTCGAGCAGCCGGAGCAGCGTGCGGCCCACCGTCGACTTGCCGCAGCCGCTTTCGCCCACCAGGCCCAGGGTCTCGCCGCGGCCGATCTCGAACGACACGCCGTCCACCGCATAGACCTGGCCGGAGACGCGCGAGAACACGCCCTTGTAGATCGGGAAGTGCTTCTTGAGGTCCTTGACCTCAAGCAGCGCCTCGCGTCCCGTCTTCTGCCCTGACCGACCGACGGTCATGCCAACCCCTGCAACAGCCGGTCGGCATGCCAGCAGGCGATCCAGTGCCCGGGACGATGCTGTTCCAGCGGCGGCGGGGCGGCGCGGCATTCGTCGGTCGCCAGGGCGCAGCGCGGTGCGAAGCTGCAACCCGCCGGCAGATTGAACAGCGACGGCACCATGCCCTTGATCTCAGCCAGCCGCGTGCGCCGGGTGGTGCGCGCGGCGGTGTCGAGATGCGGGATCGAGCCCAGCAGGCCCTTGGTGTAGGGATGGCCCGGATTGTCGAACAGCTCGGTGGCGGCGGCCTCTTCGACCTTGCGGCCGGCATACATCACCACGACCCGGTCGGCGTTCTCGGCCACCACGCCCATGTCGTGCGTGATCAGGATGATGGCGGTGCCGAACGTCTCCTGCAACTCGCGCATCAGGTCGAGGATCTGCGCCTGGATGGTGACGTCGAGCGCCGTCGTCGGCTCGTCGGCGATCAGCACCTTGGGATTGCACGCGAGCGCCATGGCGATCATCACGCGCTGGCGCATGCCGCCGGAAAGCTGGTGCGGATAGGCCTGGGCGCGCCGTTCGGCCTCGGGCATTTGGACGCGGCGCAGCATCTCGACCGCCTTGTCCAGGGCGTCGCGGCGCGACAGGCCCTCATGCAGCGCGATCGCCTCGCTGATCTGCCGGCCGACCGTGTACAATGGATTGAGCGAGGTCATCGGCTCCTGGAAGATCATCGAGATGTCGTTGCCGCGGATGCGTTCCATCTCGCTCTTGCTGAGCTCGAGCAGGTTCCTGCCCTCGAAGCGGATCGCGCCGCCGACGATGCGGCCCGGTGGCTCGGCGATCAGGCGCAGGATGGAAAGCGCCGTCACGCTCTTGCCGCAGCCCGATTCGCCCACGACGCCCAAGGTCTCGCCGCTCTTCAGCGCGTAGGACACGCCGTCGACGGCGCGCACCGTGCCGATCGCCGTGAAGAAGTGCGTCTGGAGATCGTCGATTTGCAGAATCGTCGGCGCCGGCACCACAGCCGGCTCACCGACGGCGCGCGGCCCCGGATCGCGAGGATTCAAGCAAGTGACTCCCTGAGAATTGTCGTGTTACTTTTGGCCTACGGGGAAGAAGGCCAGCCATCAGAGCACACAGTGCTCGATAAGGAAAAGGCCAAAAGGGAGGAAGCGCGATGCAAGACCACGAGTCCGGGCGTTCCCGCGTAAATCGTCGTGAATTCGTCAAGGGCGCCGCCGCCGCGGGTGGGGCGTTGGCCTTTCCCTGGCATGTCGCCCTGGCGCAGGGCGTGCCCAACGAGTTCGACGGCTCGAAGTTCCAGCTCGCGGCGCCGGAGCCCAATCCCAAGTCGGGTGGTGTGCTGAAATACGCCATCACCATGCGGCCGCCGCACTTCGACTTCCATCAGTCCGGCACCATCAACAGCCTGGGCAGCCAGGGTTGCATGTTCGACAACCTGATCCGGCGCGATCCCCGGGACAGCGGCAAGACCATCATTCCCGATCTCGCCCATAGCTGGGAGATCGCCAAGGACGGCAAGACCTATACCTTCCACCTGCGCAAGGACGTGCAGTTCCACGACGGCGCCGAGCTCACGTCGGAAGACGTCAAGGCGACCTTCGACCGGATCGCCAAGCCGCCGGCAGGGATCAGCATCCCGCGCAGCACCCTGTTCGCCGCCGTGAGCGAGATCACCGCGCCAGACAAGTACACCGTGCAGTTCAAGCTCGCGGAACCGCGGCCGGCCGCCTTCATCATGAGCGCGATCGCCAGCGGCTGGAACGGCATCGTCCGCAAGAAGACGCTGGAGGACAACCAGTACAACCTGCGTCGCGTCGTCGATATCCCCGGCACCGGACCGTTCAAGAGCAAGCGCAGGGTCGAGAACGAAGTCTGGGTGATGGAGAAGAACGCCAACTACTGGAACAAGGGCCTGCCCTATCTCGACGGCATCGAGTTCTACCACGCCCTGCCGTTCTCGCCCGAGCTCGGCTCGGCGCTGCTGTCCAACCGCGTCGACTACGGGCGCATCGTCGACCCGGTGACGGCGCGCAAGGCCAAAGAGACCAAGGGCATGTCGTCGACCAACTTCTACCAGAGCGTCATCCAGGGCACCTGGGTGAACGCCAAGAAGAAGCCGCTCGACGATCCCCGGGTGCGCCGCGCGCTCCATCTGGTGTTCGACAAGCCGGTGCTGGTCGACGTGGTCAAGGACGTGGCGCCGATGATGGTGGGCGGGTTCATCTATCCGTTCTCCGAGTTCGCCACGCCCAAGGACGAGCTCGCCAAGCGGGTCGGCTACCAGGCCGATCCGACGGCGGCGATCAAGGAAGCCAAGGCGCTGCTCGCCGCCGCTGGCCAGTCGGGCGGCATCAAGGGCCTCGACTTCCTGGTCCGCGAGGTCGCCTCGTTCAAGCTCTGGGCACAGGCCATCCAGGCCATGCTGCAGCAGTCGCTCAATATCGAGACCAAGCTGCGCACCGTGGTCGAATCGGTGTGGTTCGACGACGTCAAGACCGGCAACTTCGACCTCGCGGTCGGCGCCGTCGTGTCGACGCTGCTCGATCCGTCGGACTACTTCAACGCCTGGTACAAGAAGGACGGGCCGCAGAACTATGGCTTCTGGGAAAACGAGAAGTTCAACGCGCTGCTGCCCAAGATCGACGCCGAGGTCGACCCGGCCAAGCGCCTGGCCGTGATCCGCGAGGCCGAGATGATCATGGAGCAGGATCCGCCGGTCCTGCCGATCTGCTGGGAGAAGATCAACGACGTCTGGTACAACTACGTGAAGGGCCACAATCCGTACGAGTATTTCGGCATCTACGACTGCGTGCGCTTCGACACGTTCTGGCTCGACAAGTAGGACTGGCGCGACGCCCTCACCCTCTATTCCCCGTTTCATATTCCTCTCCCCTTTGGGGGAGAGGAGCATGAGTGGGGAGAGGACTATGAGCTACAGCAGGTCGGCCACAGCAGCGCGATAGCGCGTGATCGCGTCCAGGTGGTCAGCATAGCTCTTGCCGGCGATGCGCTTGTGATGCGCGCTGACGTAACTGGTGTGCGCGTTGACATGCGTCACGCCGGCTTTCTTCCAGAAGGAAATCTCGCGCCGCCAGTCTTCCTCCTTGCCGATGCCAGGCGACACCCAGACTTCGAGCCCCACCGAGGCGGGATCTCGCCCCGCCGCGCGGATCATGGTGCGCAGCTTGTCGAAGGCTTTCAGCGCCTCGTCGCCCGCCGGATAGGCAAGCGGCATGAACCCGTCGCCGTACTTCGCCGCGCGCCGGAACGTCGCCTCGGCATGACCGCCGAACCAGATCGGCACCTTGCCCGACTTCGGGCGCGGGTTGATGCCGCCGTCGTCGAGCTGGTGGAATTCGCCGGCGAATTTCACATGCGGCGCGGCCCACAGCGCCTGCATGAAGCGCACCTGCTCCGCGGAGCGCTTGCCGCGGCTGTGGAAATCCGCGCCGAGGCCCTGGAACTCGATCTCGTTCCAGCCGACGCCGATGCCCAGGCGAAAGCGGCCCTCGCACAGCGCATCCAGGCAGGCCGCCTGCTTGGCCACCAGCGCCGCCTGGCGTTGGGCCAGGATCAGCACGCCGGCGGCAAAGCCCACCTTGCGCGTGACGCCGGCCAGGAAGGCGAACAGCACGAAGGGATCGTGATAGGCCGTGGCGGTGGTGCCGACGCGCCGTCCGCCGTAATCCTTGGCGGGATCGCCGCCCAGCACATGGTCGGGGGCGACGAGATAATCGAAGCCCAGCCCCTCCGCTGCCTGCGCATAGTCGCGCAGGACGGTCGGGCCGGTGCCGATGTCACCGACCGGCAGCGATGCACCGAGTTGCATGGTCGTTCCTCTCACTCCGCCGCGGCGGCCTTGGCGGCCTTCAGGTCGGTCGAATAGTTGATGTGGACCGGCGCATTCGATTCGAACGGACTCTTGAGGTCGAGGCTCTTGGCGATCTCGCGGATCGCCGGGAAGACCTCCTGGCCGATCAGCCTGATGCAGGTGAGCGAGTCTTCCTGGCTCACCTTCCCGTCATTGCCCCACAGCGCCAGGATGCCCGGCCGCGTCTCCTCGAGGATGCGCTTCAGCTTGGCGATCACCGTCTTGGGCGTGCCGGCGATGATGCGAAGGTCGGCCATCTGCTGCTCGAAGCTGGTGTTGCCGCGCGGATTGATGGCGCGGCCGGCGGCGAACTCGACGAAAGCGCGACGGGCGGACGGCGAGCCGTAGCCCGACGGCGTGCTCCACACCGGATGGGCGAGACCGGTGAACTCGCCCTGCATCCAGCGGAACTGCTTGGCGTTCTCGATCGCCTTCTCCTCGTTGTCGGAGACGTGGACCTGGATCAGGTAGCCGCGATTCTCCGGCCCGCCGACATAGCCCGCCTGCAGCGCCACTTGATCGTAGAGCTCCCAGATCTTCTTGGTCTGCTCGATCGAGGTGTTGAGGGCGATGTAGGGGTAGCGCTGTTGCGCGGCCCATACGATCGTCTCCTTGCTGATCACGCCCGGGATCCACACCCTCGGATAGGGCTTCTGCAGCGGCACCGCCCACGGGTTGACCACGCGATGCTGGTAGTGCGTGCCCTCGAAGCGGAAAGGTCCGGTTTGCGTCCACGCCTTGACGATCAGCTCGTGCGCCTCCTCGAAGCGCTCGCGGTTGAAGGCCGGGTTAACGCCGGTGGCAAGCTGCTCCTGGCCGCCGCCGCGCACGAAGCCCGAGACCAGCCGGCCCTTGGAGATCATGTCGATCATGGCGAGCTCTTCGGCCAGCCGGATCGGGTTCTCCGCCAGCGGCAGCGGGTTGCCCAGCATGACGATCTTCACCTTCTTGGTCATGCCGGCCAGGATCGCGGCGAAGATGTTGGCCTTGGCCTGCATGCAGAACGGCGCATTGTGGTGCTCGTTCAGCATGATGCCGTCGACGCCGACCTCCTCGGCCAGCATGTATTGCTCGATGTAGTTGTTGTAGAGCCTGGAACCCGCGACCGGGTCGAAATGCTTGTTGGAGAACATCAGCGCCGTGGCGCCGAAGTCGCGGCCGGCCTGCTCGGAATAGGCCGACATCGGCTGCTCGGTGAAATACATCAGGTGCATGGCGTTTACTCCCGACCGATGAAGGTTGTGACCAGCCTGGCGAGCGCCTCGGGCTGCTCCATGTCGACGCAATGGCCGCACGCCTTGACGATCTCGAGCTTGGCGTTGGGCAGGGCTTCAAGGTAGCGCTTGGCGGCACTCTGCGGCACCACCTTGTCGTCGTCACCCCACACCACGAGGGACGGCGCGCGCACGGCGCCCAGCAGGTGCGGCAAGGTCTGGCTGTACATGTAGGGTTTCCAGGCGATGCGGAAGCTCATCTCCCGGCAGACGTCCCACATTTCGAGCTGTTCGCCCGAGGGCTCGGCGCCATAGACGCGGTCGAACGCCTTCTGGTCGTGGAAGCCGGCGCGCGCATAATCGATATAGCCGGTGACGGCCGCGTCGAGGATGTCGCCTGCCGGCGGCTTGATGCCCATGGCGCCGACCAGGACCAGATGCGAAAGATCGGCTGGCGCCATGCTGGCCATCTCGGCGGCAACCCAGCCGCCGAAGCCCAGGCCGACCAGCGCTGCATTGCCAAGCTTCAGCTCGCTCAGCAGGCCGCGATAGATCACCGCGATGTCGCGTGCACTGCGCATCCAGTCCGGCCGCTGCGAACGGCTGTAACCGGGATGATGCGGCACCAGCACGTCGAAGTGCGCAGCCAGCGCGTCATAGAAAGGCAATCGGTCCAGGGTGCCGGTCTCATGGTGCAGGACCAGCACGGGACGGCCACGACCGGCACGCGCGACATGGAGCTTGGTTCCTGCCGCATTCATCGTGGACTCGGTCCAGTCTACGCCGGCCATACGCGTTCCTTCCCTGCTGAAGGAATGGTTGCAACCGGGCCTCCGGGAGTCAAACGAGCGACGCTGCCGCTTTCGACTGGCGAAGATTCTGCCCGCGCCGGAGTTTCCGCAGTTTCCGCAAGCGTTATGGCATTCCCGCCTCCCGTTCGCTGAGCGGCAGGACATTCCCAGCCAGCGGCTGCAGCCGGAACAGGGTGGCGTCCAGCGTGCAACACAGGCGGGTGCTCTCTGCCGGCTCGGGCCTGAAAACCATATGACGTCCTGCGGGCATGGGGTGCTCCTCGATGGTTTGGGTAAACATGGGCCGTACCTTAGTAAAGGTCAAGAAAAAGGTTAGCAAAAATACAGAATTGAGTTTTTGCGCACCATGCCGCGCAGAAACTCGACCTCCGCCGGCCAGCAATGCCGCCTCTTGCCGCCACTGATGTTTGCAAGCCAATTTGCGGACAAATGGGAAAGGAAACGCATGACGTCGGGTATCGCCGCGGAAGACTGGATCGCCCATCACGCGCGCTTCGCGCCGCGCGCCGAGGCGGCGCACGATCTGGCCTCCGGCCGGCGCTTCACCTATGCCGCGTTCGACGACCGCATCACGCGCGCCGCCTTGTGGCTCGCCCGCGCTTTCGGGGTCGCGCGCGGCGACCGGGTGGCGGTCCTCAGCATGAACGACAGCGACGTCTTCGAGCTGCAGTTCGCCTGTCGGCGGCTGGGCGCCATCTTCCTGCCGCTCAACTGGCGGCTGGCGGTGCCCGAGCTCGAGTTCATCTGCAAGGACTCGAGGCCGGTGGTGCTGATCCACGGCGAGGAGTTCGCCGACGCCGCGCTGCAGGTGGCGCGGCTGAGCGGCGTGCCTCACACCGCCGACCTGGCCAACGGCAAGCCCAGCGCCTACGAGGCGGGGCTCGCGGCGGCCAGCGGCACCCTCGCTCCGCCGGCGCTCGATCTCCCCGCTCTGGATTTGGCCGACATCTGGACCATCATGTACACCTCGGGCACGACAGGCCGCCCGAAAGGCGCCGAGATCACCTACCGGATGGGCGTGTTCAACGCCATCCAGTGCGCCATGATGGTCGGGCTGACGGCGCAAAGCCGGAACCTGGTGTTGCTGCCGACCTTCCACACCGGCGGGCTGAACGTCTACGCCAACCCGACCTTCCACACCGGCGGCTGCAACCTGGTGATGCGCAGATTCGATCCCGCTCTCTTCCTTCGGCTGCTGACCGACCGCGCGCTCGGGCTCACGCATGCCCTGGGCGTGCCGACCAACTACCCGATGCTGGCGCAGGAGTAAGCGGCAGCGTTGCTCGAAATCCGCCGAGATCGTTACCATTCCTTAAATGTCGGCTCGATGCAGCCCCCGCAGACCCAAGGAAAGGTCCAATCGGCCGTACGCTTAGCACTGTCGGGGATGTACTTACTCCAGACATCGGCTCTGATCGGGTTGATTGACTGCCAAATGACATCAAAAGTCCCGGAAGAATTCGTTTTGCCGATCATGACCGGCTTGGAAAGATGATGATTGGAGTTCATCACGACCTCAAAGCCGCTCGGCGCCTTGATTCTTTGACCGTACATGGCCTGCCGGACCGCATCGACATCGGTGGTGCCTGCTTGGACAACAGCCTGCGCCCACATCCTAAAGCCAATGAAGGTGGCTTCCATCGGATCATTTGTGATTTTGTCTCGTTGCTCGTTGAAGTCCGCCCACATTCTCATGAACACGTTGTTTTCCACAGAGTTGATCGAGTGGAAGTAATTCCAAGCCGCTAGGTGCCCGACGGCAACAACGTGTGCATTGCGCAATTCGCGCTCGCCGATAGAGAAAGCCATGACTGGAATTGCGTTTGCGTCTACCCGTTGGTTCGCGAGTTCTCTGTAGAAGTACGCATTTGCATCTCCGTTGACCGTTGATATCACCGCGGTCTTCCTTCCCTCCGAACCGAAGGCTTTGATCCTCTCGACGATGTCTCGCCATTGGGAATAACCAAACGGCGTATAAATCGTCATGATGTCGTCTGAGGATACCCCCACTGCGGTAAGGTACGCGCTCAAGATCCGGTTGGTCACTCGTGGATAGACGTAGTCCGTACCGAGCAGGACCCATCTGCGAACTTGGCCTCCTTCCTTGCTCATCAGATATCGAACGGCCGGAATAGCCTGTTGATTCGGGACGGCCCCCGTGTAGAAAATGTTGCGCGAGCTTTCTTCACCCTCGTATTGCACTGGATAGAAGAGTAGGCCGTTCAGCTGCTCGAAAATCGGCAAAACGGATTTGCGGGAGGCGGAAGTCCAGCAGCCGAACACGACCGCTACCTTTTCCTTGGTGAGTAATTCGCGGGCCTCTTCGGCAAAGGTGTTCGAATTGGACGCCGGGTCAGCGACGATTGGTTCCAGTTTCCGTCCGAGCAGCCCACCCTTCCTGTTTTGATCTGCTATCAGCATAAGAACCGTGTCCTTGAGGACCGATTCGCTGATTGCCAAAGTGCCGGACAGGGAATGCAGAATACCGATTTTGATGGTGTCTTCGTCGGCGCGAGCCGTTGGAACGACAACGAGCACGAGCTGGGAAAGGAGCAATCCCCGCACGATACCTCGTAGGACCGAAGCCAACTTCATGTCGATGCCTCGACGAGCTCGAAAACGCGGGTTTCCTTTGTCATCCCCTTTGCAACGACCGACTCGAAGGGTCTGAACTGGAAGCAGTGCTGCACCCGCATATAGACGTCTTCGCTCACAAGGATAACAGTCCCGAATCGCTTGTTCAGGCCTTCGAGGCGCGCGGCGAGATTCACCGTGTTGCCGAGCGCCGTGTAGTTCATACGCTCAGTCGAGCCGAGGTTGCCCACGACAGCCTCCCCGACGTGAATGCCAAACCGTGTGAAGAACGGCTTCAGACCCTCAGTTTCGAACTGGGAGTTGAGTTCTTCGCACGCTAGTCTGCCCGCAAGAGCTGCCCGGCAGGCTCGCTCGACGTGGTCAGGCTGTGGATTGGGTGCGTTCCAGAACACCATCACCGCGTCACCAATGAATTTGTCAATTGTTCCGCCTTCGGCGAGGAAAGCCTCTGCAAGTGCGGAGAAATAGCGTGACGTTTGGTGCATGAGAACGTCGGGCTCGGCGGACTCGGCGATAGTCGTAAAGTCCCGGACATCGGTGAAAATGACGGTAATCTCTTCTCGGACTCCGCCAAGCTCTGCAGAAATGGATTTATCGATGACCCGCTTGACGAGCTCCCTAGGGACAAAGTGCGCGAACGACCATATCGCGCGCTGTGCCAAATTCATCGCACTGCCAAGTTCATGAATTTCCTTGATGCGTGATTCGACTGGGGAGGGTTCGGGCTGCGCTAGCTGTTGGAGTTTAACTGCCTCCACCGTTATCTTTTTCAAGGATCGAGACATTCTACCGCCAAACATCCAAACAACCGGAATAAAGGCAGCGCCGGCAGCAATTGCGAGGATTAGTCCGGTGAACTGGAGTCTCCGAACATCTTGGACAAAGTCCTCTTGCGCCGCCAGCATCACTATGTTGGCGCGGTACCGCTCGCCCAGCGTGAATTTCGCCACCCTGAACAGATAGTCTTGCCCGTGGGCGTCACGGATACTTCCCTCGAAGTGGTCGCGACTACGCGACCTTTGTAAGATTGCCGCCACGACTCTGGAGTTGATCTCCTTGATGTTTGGCAATTTTGGTTGGGATGGATGTGTCATCGCATCGACTACAAACTGTGCAAAATTAGGGTGGGCGATAAGCGAGCCCATCGAGTCGAAAATCAAGACGATCCCGTGCTCCCCAGGCCGTTGCTCTTGGACGAAATCGCTGAAGGTGTCGAGCTTGAGATCAGCGGCAAGAACGCCGGGCACTTTGCCTCGCAAGGGTGTGCTAACCGTGATCACCGGTGCGCCGATGCTGAACGCAAGATATGGCGACGAAACCAGCGATCGGTCGGCTTTCATCGTCTCTCGATACCAGGGCTGCCTGCGCGGGTCGTATCCGTATTTCCATAGATTAAGTTGTGCAATTTTGTTGCCCTGCTGATCTTCGAAAATTCGTCGCATGGACAGTTCGCCACTGGGGGTGGGCTGCACTAGATTTATCGCGATGTTGGCACCAGGCGCCGCACGTAACCTCGTGCGCTGTTCGTCATTGAGTTCGTTGACGCGCTGCACCTGCAACAAGGCGCCATTTTCGAAACCGGCATAGACACTGTCCATTTGGGGCAGTTCCTGCAGTGCGGCTTTGAATAGTGGAATCGCAGGGGCGGTCTCGGCTTTCTCATTTGAATCGGCCACACTGGAGCTGGTTGCCAGCATGCGCACCGACGAAGCTATCGCGGTTATCTCCGTCTCAAGGCGCCCGAAGGCCTTTGTACTGGTCGCGTCCATATAGGCAGACGCGGCGTCCCGAGTGGCCCAGCGAAGAGCCTGGACCTGAATGGCGATCAGCAGCGCGGCTAGGGCGACAACAAACGCCATCACCGCGAGGGTGATTGAAGTTCGAAATGACAACGTCCCGGATGCGCGCCCCAATCGCAAAGGACGCAACCGGTATGTCTTGTCGCTGCAGAACTTAGATTGCATGACGGCATAGCTTGTGGACAGGACACAGATCGAGTTACGCAACTGTTGTCGGTATTTGCACACTGGGACGTCCGACGCCTCAGAGCACCCGCTTGCGCCGTTTTCCACTTATCGGTCGACGGTTCCGTCGAATCGTAAGATTGAGGGCCAAGCGATCGGCGAAGTAGGGCAAAACTGCAAATAGCATTCATTCCCAGCGGGAATGAGGGTGCGCGACAATCGTCCGTCACTTTCGCTTCTAGCCGCGAGGCGCGCCAAACGGCGAGACCTTCACCTTTTCATTGCAGGCACATCATGACCTCGCGCAGTGAGCGGGTCTCCGCCTGTGCACGATGTCGTGCAGCGTCCTTGATGTCGCAGGAATGTCAGCCATGTGCCTGCGCACGGGCTCGCAGAGCTTTGCGCCGGAGGGAGCTCGAACCTCGGCAATCGGACGATGTGCCTCGCCACCTTCGACTGTCATCAGTGCATGGGAATGCTTTCGCAATGCGCTTTCGACGAATGTTGCAAAAGTCCGCGCTTTTGCACTTGGCATCCGCCTTGCGGGGAACACTGCCCACAGCTCGCTCTCGGGTAAACTCCAGTCGCTAAGCACCTCGCGCACGGCTCCGCACTCGAGGTCCGGCTCAAACGTCCAATGCGATGCGATAGCCAAACCTATGCCCCTCAATACCGCCGTTCTCAAGCCTTCGCTTGTGCTCACCCGTAGCCGTCCCGAGACGCTGACCGACAGTTCGGTCTTGCCCTGCCGAAAACACGAGGTGTCGCTGCTCTCTCTGTCGTGAGTGTAAATCACCGCCGTGTGCCGGCTGAGCTCTACTGGCGTTATCGGAACGCCGGCGCCTTCGAAATAGGCGGGTGCGCCCAATACCATTCGCTTGCTTCTGGCGAGCTTACGTGCTGTCAGGGACGAGTCGCGAAGAGGGCCGAAGCAAAAACCGAGGTCGATCCCTTCCCCGATCAAGTCAATTGAGCGGTCGTCAAGGACAAGGTCAATCGAGAGATTGGGATTCTCGGCCAAAAAGGCGGGGAGAAGTGGCACCAAATGCAGCTTTCCAAGCGCTGTACCGGCGCTGACGCGCAACCGCCCTTGCAACCCTGCACCAACGCTGCGCACTGCTTGGACGGCTTCGTCCGCCTGCTCAACCACTCGGCGGGCGTGCTCACAGAAGCTTCGACCGGCTTCGGTTGGCTTCAGCCCACGTGTCGACCGCATGAGCAGTCGCACTCCGAGCGCCTCTTCGAGTTGTGCAACGGACTTGGAAACTGAAGGCTGGCTCATATTCTGGTGCTTTGCGGCGGCCGTGAATGATCCAGCGTCCACGACGCGTACGAAGGTTTCCATGATTGCCAAGCGGTCCATGAGCCCACCTAGGAGATCGTCGGCTTGAAAGCTACGCGGGCTTGAAAGCTACGCGCGAAGGCAACGCGCGACGGCAACCACCGTCGATCAACAAAACGGATGGCGCGATGTCGACAAGCGCTGGAAACGCTTTCGGCAGTCCTCATCTTCTCGGCTCGGCGGAGCCCCACCGCCGTCTTAACGCTGGCATTGCCAAAAAGTTGCATATCGTCGTCGCTCCGAGCAGCCGTAGGGCCAGAGCAATGGCATATACGGACGCGGAGGTTTGTCTCTTCAACCGTCACATAGGGCCAGACGCGAGAAATCTGCTCCTGTGTGACAACTTCGCCAGCCCGCTCGACCAAGGCGATCAGGATGTCGAGAGCACGGCCTCCCACTGAGAGCGTTTCCTCACCCTTCTTCAGGAGCCGTTCAGGCGGGAACAGACGGAAAGCGCCAAATGCAAAGGTCCGGCCCGCTGCAGTCGTCTCGGGGCAGTGAGCCGAACGCATGAGCGGGCGACCACCTGGGCGATCTTCGAACTTTGCGACCGCCTTCACGATCGCGAGTTTGCCAAAGCTCGGTTGCTTGGCGACGCCCGAGAACGAGCCGGAATCTACCGCGCAGACGGAGATCTCAGTCTCAGTGATTCGGTCCATCTGCATCCCTCCGACCATGAACGCCCGTCACAGCACGGCGGCCGCCGAGTCGCGACGTAGGATCGAGCCGTGCCTCTGGGTAATTTCGAGGGTCATTCCCCGGGACTTTACCCATCTGCGATGGGCCATGTCCTTTGGCCCGACTTAATAGGCCCTAATTCGTTCCCGATTGGCCGGCACGCTTGCGGCGGAAGCTTAGGCAAGCTTAAAATTCCTGAAGTGGGTCCTATGGTGGCGCCGATGAGCATCGGATCGAAACTGCCGGCGCGGATCACGTTCGGGCGGTTCTGCATTTTGCCGCATCGTCGGGAGCTTCTTTCGGACGATCAACCGATCATGCTCGGGGGGCGCGCCTTCGACGTCCTGATGGCGCTCGTCGAGGCGCACGGGTCCGTCGTCAGCAAAGATGCGCTCATGGCCCGCGTCTGGCCTGACCAGGTAGTCGAAGAGAACAATCTCGAGGTTCAGGTTTCGATGTTGCGCACCGCCTTCGGGGCGGAGCGAGTGCTGATCCGCACTATTACCCGACGTGGCTATCAGTTCACAGGAGACGTCCGTTTTGCGGCCGAGGACGTGGACGCTAGCACCAACGCTGGCCCTGTTCCTACGGAGCCAGAGTTCGCCGCGCCAGCGACAAACCTGACGCAGCCAGTTTCAGAGTTGATCGGTCGGGACGAAAGCCTGCTTGAAATCGTGCGTCTCACTGTCTCGCATCGGCTCGTGACGCTGACTGGCCCTGGGGGAATCGGCAAGACACGCTTGGCCCTCGCGGCGGCGCACAGGTTGCTGCCGCAATTCAGTGACGGGGTTTGGTTCGTCGAACTCGCTTCGGCCTCTGACCCGAGCTTTGTCCCCTCAGCCATTGTCACGGCCATTGGGCTAGACTTCGCTGGTGGTACCGTTACAGTCGACCGCGTCGCGAATGCGCTGCGCAAAAAAAGATGCTGCTCGTGCTCGACAATTGCGAGCACGTCATCGAAGCAGCGGCCCAGGCTGCCGAGGCCCTGCTGCGCGCAAACGTGGCGGCGCACGTCATTACAACTAGCCGCGAGTCGCTCCGCGCTGATGGGGAGCAGACTTATACGGTAGCTCCATTGGACGTGCCGGCAGCTATCGACGACAAGATCGATCCCTTCGAATACAGCGCCGTCCGTCTGTTCGTTGAAAGGGCGCGGGCGGTGGACCCACAATTCGCGCCAGATAGGCGAATGGGAGCATTGCTCGCCCTGATATCGCGGCAACTGGACGGTATTCCGCTGGCGATCGAGCTGGCGGCGGCGCGCGTATCTACACTCGGGATCGACGAGGTCGCCAGTCGCCTCGAGGATCGCCTGGGGTTGCTGACTAGAGGCAGACGAACCGCGCTGCCGCGGCATCAGACGTTGCGGGCGACGCTCGACTGGAGCTATGAGTTGCTCCCCGAGTACGAACGCCTCTTGCTGCGCCGTCTTGGCATCTTCGTCGGCCCCTTTAGCCTGGAGGCAATCAGCGCGGTAGCCGCCGGCGTACGAACCGCTGACATTGTTGATGGTCTCTCCAGCCTCGTCGCCAAGTCGTTAGTTGTGTCCGACGTCTCGACGGACATCGCGCGGTATCGGCTGCTCGATACCACGCGAGCTTATGCGCTCCAAAAGCTCGATGAGGGCGGAGAGCGCCAGCGGTTGGCACGCCGCCATGCCGAATACTATAGGGCGCTGTTCGAGCGAGCTGAGGCAGAATGGCAGGATAGGCCCACGGCTGAATGGCTTGGCGACTTCGCGTGGCGGATCGATAACCTGCGCGCGGCCCTTGATTGGGCACTTTCCCCGCATGGAGATGAAGTCCTTGGTGTTGCGCTTACAACAGCAGCCATCCCCCTCTGGATGAATTTGTCGCTGCTGGAAGAGTGCCGCGTTTATGTAGAGCGGGCACTCAACATCCTTACAGCCGCTGCTGCCGATGACCCACGACGCGAGATGAAGCTTCGTACCGCACTTGGTGTGTCGCTGACATATATGGGAGGTGCCGTTTCTGAAGTTGAGACGATATGGGCTAGAACGCGTCACCTTGCCCAGAGCCTTGGTGACATCGAACACCAACTATGCGCGCTTTATGGTCTGTGGGGGCTGGAAGTCCGCGAGGCACTTGGACTGGCCCAACAGTTTGCGATCATAGCCGTGACCCCAGCCGATCGGCTCGTGGGAGAGCGGATGATTGGTAATTCATACCATTGGCTTGGCGATCAGACACGAGCGCGGCGTCAGTTCGAGCATGTCATCGCTGAAGAGGTTAAATCCGGAGCCGGCTCCCGCATCAGATGGTTTCAGGTGGATGAACGACCATTGGCACAGGTATATCTTGCGCGGGTCCTTTGGCTGCAAGGGTTTCCCGTTCAGGCTATGGATGCTGTGCAGAACTTGGTCGAGCAGCAGCGCACAGTCAATCTGGCGAGACCGTTTCGCCTAGTGCTCGCCCGGGCAGCGTGCCCAATCGCATTGTGGGTCGGCGATTTAGATCTGGCCGGTCGTTATCTTGAGCTTCTGAGTGACTCCTCGACAAGACATGGGCTGACGGTCTGGCAGACCTTCAGTCGTGGGTATGAGGGCGTGCTCTTCCTTCGGCGAGGCCAACTATCGCATGGAATAGCGCTGGTTTGCGCCGCGTTGGATCAGTTCGATCGTGCGTTCAGCGGATATCCGGTACTTACGTTCCTTAGCGAATTAGCAGAAGCCTTTCGTCGGGCCGGGCAGATTTCCGATGGTCTTGCTGCGATCATCAAAGCCCGCGCCCGCGTCGAGCAGACTGCGGAAAGATGGATACTCCCAGAGTTACTTCGCATCCAAGGAGAACTCCTCTTCCTGAAAGGAGGGAACGAGGCAGTGGCAGGAGCTTACGATCATATGCGTCAGGCACTCGATTGCGCGCGCCAGCAAGGGGCGCTTTCCTGGGAGTTGCGCGCCGCCACCAGCGCTGCGCGACTACTGCGCGAACAGGATCGTCGGGGTGATAGTATCCATTCTCTTGAGCCAGTCTATGGAAGGTTTACCGAAGGATTCGACACGGCAGATCTGAAATCAGCAAAAGCACTGCTCGACTCTATGCGATAAGAGAGGCACCGGTGCCAGGCTTGGCCGCGGCTTTTCCTCACGCCCGTGTCTGGCGCACACTGTCTTTCCAGGTGCGATGGGGCTCTAGTCGGAAGGCGTTGTAGTGCCACGCGCCCAAGTCGACATAGAGGCCCGGAACTACAAGGGATGGCGTCGAACCCGTTCTCCCGGCGCTTTGGCGGTTGTCCGGCGGGATTACTCGGCCGCTTGCCGGTGCCCCAGGCCCAGCGTCTGCCAGACGTCCCGCAGGGCCGCGACCAGCCGGGCCATGTCTTCGTCCGAATGCAGGGGAGTCGGCGTCAGCCGCAGGCGCTCCGTGCCGCGCGGCACCGTCGGGTAGTTGATGGGCTGCACGTAGATCGAATGGCGCTCCATCAGCAAGTCGCTCACCTGCTTGCAGAGTGCCGCATCACCCACCGACACCGGCACGATATGCGTGACCGACGGCATGACGGGGAGGCCCGCGGCGCCGAGGCGTCGCTTCAGGGTGGCCGCGCGCTCCTGGTGGCGCACGCGCAGCTCGGGATGGGTCGTCACATAGCGGATGCTGGCTAAGGCCGCGCCGGCGATGGCCGGCGGCAGCGAGGTCGAGAAGATGAAGCCCGAGCCGCAGGAGCGGACGAAGTCGACCGTGGCCGCGGTCGAGGCGATGTAGCCGCCGACCACGCCGAACGCCTTGGCGAGCGTGCCCTGCACGATATCGACCTTGTCGAGCGCGCCGTCGCGCTCGGCCACGCCCGCGCCGCGTGCGCCATACATGCCAACGGCGTGTACCTCGTCGAGGTAGGTGAGGCCTTTGTAGCGATGGGCGAGGTCGCAGATCTCGCCGATCGGCGAGACGTCGCCGTCCATCGAGTAGACCGATTCGAAGGCGATGATCTTCGGCGTCTTGGGATCGGCGGCGGCGAGCAGCTGCTCGAGATGGCCGAGATCGTTGTGGCGGAAGATCTTGCGCACCGCGCCCGAGTGCCGGATGCCGGCGATCATTGAGGCGTGGTTGAAAGCGTCGGAGTAGAGCTCGCAACCCGGCAGCATGGCGCCCAGCGTCTGCAGTGTGGTCTCGTTGGCGACATAG
>Ga0210407_10001269_pt1 | contig 24294 bp, 19 predicted proteins | sample IncBWC27MmetaG_FD_150860 | JGI IMG/M metagenome (GOLD analysis project Ga0210407, IMG submission 150860) | Forest soil microbial communities from Barre Woods Harvard Forest LTER site, Petersham, Massachusetts, United States - Inc-BW-C-27-M | ecosystem: Environmental > Terrestrial > Soil >... | reverse complement strand
GCGAGGTCGATTCCAGTGCCCTCATCCAACTGGTTGCCGCCCAGGTAGGTTGCCAAGTCGCCGTTGCCCACTCCCGACAACGTGGTCCCAATTGACGCGACGAAAGCGTCGCCTCCACCGCCGGGAGTCGATTGGAGGGTATTGATGGTCGTGGGGAAGTTCGTGGAATCGGTGAAGCCGACAACGTGCGCTCCCTGGGTCGAATCCACTTTGATGTCATTGCCGACGTCGTCGAGGTTGCCACCAAGATAAGTGAAGTAGGTAAGCGGATATATCGATCCGTTCAGGTTGCCGATCTTGACGATGAAGGCGTCGGTGGCTCCCCCACCGTAGGCGCCCTGAAAACCAGCCGGGCAACTGTTGGTACAAACCCAATCAGTTGAGTTGGTCGAGCCGGTGATGTAGGCCGCGCCGGAGGTATCCACGGCGATGGCGAGGGCGGTATCGGAACCGCCGCCGCCCACATAAGTGGAGTAGACAGGAGCAGAGCCTGGTTGGTTGGGGTTGATCTTGGCCACGAAAGCGTCCGTATTCGTTGTGCCGTGGGCCCCGGTACAACTTCCGTGGTTGCTGGCTTCGTTGAGGCAGGACTGTTGCGCATTGAAGAGGGGGAACTTTGCTTCGCCGTTCCCTCCGGTCGTGGGCAGCATGTTGGTCGTGCCGGTGATGTACATGTTGGGCTCACTGCTCGGGGAAGGGTCCACGGCAATGCCACCGCCAACCGCCCTTGCGCCAACGGGATTTCCGCCACCGAAGTAGGTGGAGTAGAGCATGCTCTGGGAACCGCTGCCTCCGGTGTTGATCTTGCTCGCGAAGAATTGGGGCGGGCCGTTCGCAACAGGGCATGTCCCATTCGATTGAACCGGCCCGAAAGGACAGGGTTGAAAGGCGTTGGGGTTCGCGGGAAAGTTGTCGCTGGCTGGATTGGTGGAAGTGGTGTCTCCGGTGACGTAGGCATTCAGCTGGCTGGTGTCGATGGCCAGTCCGGTAACGTGATCAACACCATTGCCGGCGAGATAAGTGGAATAAGCGAGACCATAAGCGGTGCCGGGAATCGTCAGCTTGCTGAGGAAACCGTGGGAGACCCCCCCGGGCACGGTGCCGGGTAATCCATTAACGGTGGGGAAGTCCGAAGAAGTGGTCGAACCGGCAACGTAGATACTGAAAGCTGAATCGACCGCGATTCCCGCCAGGCCGTCACTTCCCGAACCGCCCAGGTAGATGGAATAGATCAGCTGCGCCGTGCCGGCCAGTGTCGGATTGATCTTGGAGATAAATATGTTCTGCGCGCCCTTCAAAGAGGAGCCGTCCGTAACGGGGAAGTCTGGCGAATCGGTTGCGCCCGCTACATAAATCAACTGTCCGGCATCAACCGCAATTTTCACCTGAGTCTCGGTCTTGCTGCCGCCGAGGTAGGTCGAATAGCTGAAGGCGGGATCGATGACCAGTTCGCGGCTGTGGTCGTAATCTCCGATGGTGAAGCCAATCTTGCTGTCGGCGAGTTGGCGGAAACTTCCCACGACCTGCTTGTGAATTCCTCCGTCCTGCTGGTAAATACGCGGAGCGTGGAAGCGTACATCCCCTTGGTCGGTCGCTAGAAGCAGGTCGCCGGAAACAATGCGGGCGGAAGCGCCTTTGAAGCTGAGCGCGATCTGGTTCGGGTCGGCGGCTGGCGCGACATGGAAGTCGTATTCGAGCTGTCCCTGATCACCGTAATAAACCAGGTTGATGCCGGGATAAACCGCCTGATACTCGACGCGGGCAAACTGCGGAATGTCGCGGTGCCACCTGGAGGGATCGTTGCCGATGAAATAGCTGCTCCTGCCCGGCAGAGGCGAAGCGCCGGAAACGCGAGCCGAAGGGTTCGCGCCGTCAAGCCGCATGCGAATCACCGAACTGGGCGGACGCTGCGAGCCGATTGCTGAATGCTGATTGCTGACGGCTGAAGACTGCAGTTGCAGCACTGCTTCGTCGGCGGTAAGAAACAGGCCGTAGCCGGCGCCGCGGGCGAGGAACTTGACCTGAGGAGCGGTCTGGCCCTGGTTCGGCTCGAAGAACAGCGGCAGCGAAAGGGATTTCGATACCAGAGGCTTGGGCGCGGCAGCAGGTTTTAGCTCGCTGGTCTTCGCGGCATGTACGCTAGTCGAAAAATAGAACGCGACGCCTGCGGCGGCGAGCACTGTCGCTGCCAGGAAAGCAGCCTTCATCTTATTTCCTGTATTTTCACCGGTCTTTTTTTCTGGAACCGAACGTCTCACCGATCCTCCTACCGACACAGGGCAATTCCAATTCACGAAGCTCCTCCGATTTCCCAATTTCGTGGGGTGAGAACAAGAATGGCACACAAACACCGCTGCCGCTCGACGCCCTTAGGAAGCGGATGCGTACCTGTCACCAGAATACTGGGATTGAACCAAACAAATACTTTTACATTCAACAGATACGCTGTCAAGCCGGGCAGACAGCATGGGCCGTGTAGTGAGAAGCCGAATGCGAGGGAAATGGTTGTAAAGAAAAAGGGTCTCAGGTGCCAGGTCTCAGGTGTCAGGAAAAACTTGGCAATGAAACCCACTGCGTGGGTCTCAGACCGGACACCTGAGACCTGACACCTGTTCTTATGACCTGACGCCTGGCTTTTTCAGGTCTTCGATCTCTCGCTTCAGGCGCGAATAGCGCGACACAATCGTTCCCAAGTACACAATGTGGATGATCCAGGTGGCGGCATAGGCGGCAAAAAGGTATCCGTTTCTCATCGCGCGCTCCCGCGGAGGTCCATTAGCGATTCCATGGCATGGGCCTGATCGACTTCGCGTTGCAGACTCTCCAATCGATAGCGCGACCAGCAAACCAGAAAGGCGAAACAGGAAAAAGCCAGCCAGTTGAGGAGCAACACGTGCAGCATGCGCGGATCGATCGATCCGCCTCCGCCTATGACCGGTTGCGGGTGCTGAGTGCGGAAGAACCAGATCGAGAAGTAGACAAACGGCACGCACAGCGCGCCGAGAACCGCCAGAGCGGCCGCCAGCGTGGGCGTCTGTCCGCTGGAGGAGAAGCGGCGGAGCATGAGGTAACTTACATAGATTAGCCACAAGACCAGCGTCGACGTGAGTCGTATATCCCCAGGGGCCCACCAGATGCCCCAGACCGGACGCGCCCAGATCGGTCCGGTAACCAGCACGACGGTACAGAAGACGACGCCGACTTCGGCGCTGACCAGGGCGACGATATCGGCAGCGGGGTGCCGGCGAACTAGATACAAAATCGATGCTACAAAATTAATGAGGAACAGAGTGAACGCGGTCCATGCCGAGGGCACGTGGTAGTAGAAAATCCGCTGTACGTCGCCCATGGTCTGTTCGGTGGGAGCAGCGACCAAGGCCTCGTAGAGCGCGTAGCCCAGCAGGATCGCGGTAAGAGCACCGAGGATGGGGAAGGTTTTTTTCATTTAGCCATTGAATCATTTAGTCATTGAATCATTGAAAATCCCTGCCCGTAAAAAACCAATGGCTCAATGCTTCAATGCTTCAATCTGTTCATTCATTCTGCGTTCAACACTGTTTCGAACAGGAGGAGACAGCCCGTAGTAAACACCAGATCGTAGCTTACCAGCAATGCCATCCAGACACGTGCGCCTTCGCCGGTCAGGATCGAAGTTGTCGCTTGAACCATCGCAAGGATAGCCGGAATCGAGATCGGGAACAGCAGCAGGGGCAGCATGATCTCGCGGCTGCGGGTACGCAATGACATTGCGGCAAAGAATGTCCCGTTTACGACCAGGGCCCAGGTTCCAAGCACCGCGACTACCAGCAACTGCCATGCGGGTCCGAGCGACCGCAGTTGATAGAACATGATGAAGAGGGGAGTCATGAGCGCTTCCAGCACGGCCACGAAAATAAAATTGCTCAGCGCCTTCGCTATGAACAGCGAGTTCGCTGGGGCGGGCGAGACGCGGTAGGCGTCGAGAACCTGATTGCGAATTTCGCGCGCCCAAGTCTGATTGAGCGCTACCACCGCCGCGAACAGGAATGCGACCCAGACGAGGCCGCCGGCGATCTGGCGCGATTCTGCCGCGGTCGGATCGAAGGAAAAACTGAAAACGACCACCACCAGCAGAGAAAAAAACAGCATGGAGTTGATGGCGTCTTTTGACCTCCACTCCAGGCGCAGGTCCTTGAGCAGCGTTGCGCGAGTGATGCCGGTGGGCGCGGTCACTTTGAGTTTACCCGCGTGCTTTCTCCTGAACTCATCATTGAACTCTCTGGCCGTTTCAGTTCCAACGTGCGCTCGACAATTTTGCCGAATTCCATCCAGACGAACTCGTCGGCCGCGTGCTCAAGCAACGAGGCCTGGTGAGTGACGACGAAGACCGTTGTGCCTCGGTCGCGCGTACGGGCTAGCAACTGAACCATCTCTGTGGCGGAATGAACGTCCACATTCGAGAAGGGCTCATCGAGCAAAAGGATTTTGGGGTCGTTTAGTAAAGCGCGCGCCAACGACATTCGCTGCCGCATGCCCTGCGAATACTGGCCGACGGGGCGAATGAGATCCGGATCAAGGCCGACCGAGCGGATGACCTCCGCACAGCGCGTGCTGCTGGTGATTCCGTACAGGCGGGCGAAGTATTGCAGGTTCTCCATCCCGCTCATCTCGTCATAGAGCAGGGAAGGATGCGCCATGTAACCGATCTGCTGGCAGATGTCGCGAAACTTCCTGGCGCCGAGGATGGCTACCTCGCCGCTCGACGGTTGGCTGAGTCCCGCCAGAGTACGCAGCAATGTAGTTTTGCCGGCACCGTTATCGCCGAGAATGGCGTAGAGTTTCCCGCCGGAAAATTCCGCAGTGACGCCACGCAGAGCGACGAAGCGGCCAAACTGCTTGATCAGGTTCGATATGGTGATGACGGGGACGGAGGCGGGCGTGGCGTCAGTCAAAGGAGTAAGGAAGGCGAACTAGTTCGACATCCCAGTCGATCCGGAATTCTGGTTCTGCGACATGCTCTTACCGGGCTCAGCGGCCGGAGTGGCTCCGGGCTTCGGCGCATACTTCGACGCGCACTTGGCTTGCAGTTGCTTGGCGTGAAAAACGCCATCGCTCCCGAATTTGCCATCGGCCAAGGCTTGCGAGTCGTCCTTAAAAGTGTCGGGCGGAGCTTCGGTCCCGGTATATGAAACGGGCAGCGTAAGATCATTTTCCTTCAGCATGAAATCGACGCGGGTTCCAGAGCGCTTGATCGAGCCCGGCACTACGTTTCCCGCTACTCGAAGACGCTTGGAGTACGCCTCGCTCCCCATGGCGTTTAATTCTTTGATGGTGACGTAGTAGCTCTTGCTGTCTTGAACGCCGGTATAGGCAAGATAGCCGAGCGAGACGAGAATAAGCACGGTGACGGAGCCAAATTTCAGATATTTGCTGGCTTCGGTCGACATGAAAAAATCTCACCCCCGTGTGAAAACTCTACGCGTCGGCTGAGTGCGGGTCAAGATGAACGGGTTCGCGGGCGAGGGCGCCCGCGCCACACACTCATGCCGGTGCATTTACAATCCTTATCGGCAACGAACACTTGATCACGAAGGCGGCCCTGATTCCATGGTTCATCCCTGGCACGACGTTACTCCCGGCAGCAAGCTTCCGCAGGAGTTCAACACCGTCATCGAGATTCCTTTTGGCTCGACCGTGAAATATGAACTCGACAAGACCAGCGGCCTGATCAAGCTTGACCGCATCCTGTACTCGGCGGTTTATTATCCCGCGAACTATGGCTTCATTCCGCAAACCCTGGCTGAGGACGACGATCCGCTTGATGTGCTCGTGCTGTGCCAGGAACCTGTCGTTCCACTGACCATCATCCACGCCCGCGCCATCGGGCTTATGACCATGATCGACTCGGGGAAGAAAGACCACAAGATCATCGCCATCGCCACCGAAGACCCGGAGTTCAACGCCTACCGCGAAGCGGCGGAAATGCCGCCGCACCGGTTGATTATGCTGCGCCGCTTTTTTCAGGACTACAAACAACTGGAGGGCAAGTCGGTCGAGGTCGACGAAATCCAGGAGGCAACCAAAGCGTATCCCATCATCGAGGATGCTCTGCACCGCTACAGCAAGCAGCGGCGCAAGGGATTTGACGGGCTCAAGGTGTGAATTACGACGGTACGGGAGATTCCGAAACGGCGCTCTGTTGCGGGCTTCTCGCCGGTCCCAGCCGGGCGAGGACGCCCGGCGCTCCATCGACCCTTTAGTTTCCTTCTTTTGCTTTTTCCCGCTCGTAGGGCTTTTGCATGTATCGGCGGCACTCATCGAGCGCGCCCTGGGTATTGTCGTTGGTCTGGAGGGCCTGGCGATATTCATTGACGGCGCGTTCGCGCTGGCCGGTTGTGTCGAAAATCTTGCCCAGTTGCAAATGGCTCCAAACCTCGGTCCAGCGCGGCTCACCGTCGCCATTGAGCGATTCGCGGTAGGCGTTCGCTGACGCCTGATAATTCTTCTGCAGGAAAAACACTTCTGCGATCCGGTAGTGGGCCAGCGAACTGTTCTTGTTGACTTCGAGCGCTTTGTTGAATTCGCCGAGAGCGCCCGCCAGATCGCCTTGCTGGGTCAGGCCCTGTCCGCGCACGATGGAGGACCGCAGCTTGATGTCGGTGGAGTTGGTCAGCACGCGGTTTCCCGGATCGATCGTGATCCGTCGCGGGCGTCCAAAGGTTTCCACCGAAAACGGGGAATCGGTGCCCACCACCTCGATCCGTTTTTCTTCCGTTCTTCCATCGGTATCGATTCTCAAACTTACCGGCATACGGAATAGATCGAGATCCTGGGTGATCGCGCCGACAATTCTGAAGCCTTTGTTGGTGCCCAGCCGGTAGACGGTGTACTTCGCCTTGAACTCCGGGGCGCTGGTTGAGTCCAGCCACTGCGAGTAGAACCAGGTAAGTTTTTGGCCGAAAACATGCTCGCTGACTTCGCGGAAGTCATCCGTGCTGGCGGACTTGCCCGCATACTTAGTGGCGAAGTCGCGCATCAGCTTCAGATACTTGGGCTCGCCGACAACCCAGCGCAGCATGTGCAGGATCATGGCGCCCTTGTCCGTGACCAGAGACTGAAATTCGGGAGAAAAATAGTCCAGCTTGGCGGCGCTCGAAAGCGGCACGCTGTCGTAGGCAAGCGCGCCCACCGACATGTCCTTCACCATTTCCTCGAGCCCCGCTTCGCCGGCCGCGCTCTCCACGTAGCGCGCTTCGGAGTAGCGCGAGAAGCCGTCGCTGATCCACCAATCGTCTTTCGATGCCGGACTCACCGAGACGCCCCACCACTGATGCGCAATTGTGTTGGCCAGCAACCGGTAGTTAGTCTTCTCCGTGATTGCTCGGCTCGAAAGCGCCGCGATTTCAGGCGCCCAGGCCGTAGGCACTGTGTCATCCGGGATCTCAACGATTTTCAACCGCGTCGAGGGGGCGTTGCCATACTGGGTGACGAAGTAGGTGAACGCCTTGATGGCTGTCGATGCGTACTCCGCGCCGAGGGTCTGGTGATTCGGCTTGAAGAAGACATGCAGGTCGATGCCCGCTTCATCGCTCTTGAATTCCTGGAAGGTGCCGGCGATGATCGTGCCCGGGAAACTCGGCTTGTCCCACGTAAAGGCGAAGGTCTTCGAGTTCGCCAGAGCGGTCGCGGGCTTCTTTGCTGCCGCCGTCGCCGGCGATACGGACGATTCCTTCCCGCTTCCGATCGCCACCATGTGCGCCGGGACGGTAACCCTGATCGTCGAAGTAAAGCGATTGACGCCGTATCCTGCGACCGGAAACCATAGTCCGGAGTAAAGCAGATAGCTGGTATCCGGACCGACGTAGGCGAGCTTCAACCCCTGAACCGGGCTGTCGTCAGCGCTTTCGAGCGTGCCTTCGTATTCGAAGTTGAACGTGCTACTCACGTTTTTTGCGAGACCGCTGTTGAGCGCGAAGCGCACGCTCGAATCCTGCGTGTTGCGCTCCGGAGTGAGGGGCTTGTTGCTTGCATCGGTAAGCTTCGTTATGCGCAGGCCGTTGTTCAACTGAAACGTGGCCACGCTGAGGTCGTCGAGCGCCGTGACCTTTACCGTGGCGTGCGCGGTCAGCTTGTGCGTCTGCGGCAGGAGTTCGACGTCGATCTGGTAATCGTCCACGCGGAGCCGCGGCTTTTCGGCCGCCATCGCCGGCCGGTTCGCTGCCGAGGTAAGAAACAAGCCAAGAAAAAAGACAACAGTTACACTGAGCGCCCGGCGCTCTGGTCGAGAGTGGCAAAGCTTCAAGTAGAGTCTCCTGGGAGGGCTACAATTTCTAAGATGTTAATTTTCCCGCAAAAGATGCTGTGAGGACAAGGGTTAGCGAAATTTGTTTGGTCAACATTTTGTCGCCGAAACGTCACCCGTGCCGGCAGAGGCCACGCATTCGGGGTGCATTTCGGCCATGAGGGACGTCCCGGTTGGCGCCTCCGAATTTGACAAAAAAGCAGTCGCGCTCACGAGTAGCGAGCGGGTTTTCCCCATCCAGATGCTTCCGAGGACGCTGAGGATTTAGGGCGTATATTTTTGCCGCGCCAGGGAAGACGATCTCCTGAAAGGCAGGTGGGAGGCATGGATCGGTTGCCTTCCCGGGTGTTCTTGCGGGGCCTCGCGCCGCGATTGCTGTTAAGGCGGTTCCGCACCGGGTTCTGATTCAAGTGCGTTCGGCGTGCGATTCGGCTCGCGACGGAAAAATAAAAGTTCAACTAGTTCAAGTTCCTGCGCATGCCATCGCGGTCATGTGTCCCAATTCGGGAAAACAACTCCTACCTCGTTGAAACGCAAGTTCCGCTCGATTGGCGAAGAGTTGGCGCAGCGGGTGCACCATACGGGTGAAAGCATCTCGAATCGCTCAGCCGCGCGGCGGTGTGCCGCTCTACTCCTGGCAACCGGCCCTCGCGATGACAAAGACCAAGGGGACTTCGTTTGCAAATCGCTCGCTTGCTCGTTTTTATACTTACTGTAGTCCTACTGAACATCGGCCATGCCATGGCCCAAAGCCAGTTGCCCAACGAAATGGTCCGCGAAGTGCACGATGAAATCGACGCGACGACTCCTTACATCCACGCTTCTGCCTCGCCGATCTCGCTTCCGGAAACGCCCGTCCCGCAAACCGTCAAAGTCAAGGTAATCGACAAAAAGTTCATCGCCGTCATGGCAGCGCTCGGGGGCGCCGAGAGTCTGCGTTTCACGACGCACAAACTGGTGCTGGATCATGAGTTCGCCGCCGGCGCTCCCTGGGTCAGCAGCGTTCCGGCGAACCCGCACCTGGTCGCTAAGGGTGCGGCGATCTATGCGGCCGAATTGCTCGTGGCTTACGAACTCAAGAAGCCGCACTCCTGGCTTCCTGGCGATAAGGTCATCCGAAAACTCTGGTGGGCGTATCCCGCCGCAATGATGGTGATCCACATCAAAAACGGTGTTGGCAGCATCCGAACCCAAGCGCCGTCATGCAGCGTGGCCGAGTGTCAAGCGCCATAGATTCGTATCAGGGTTTCGCTTTAGCGATACCGCTAACCTATCCGATCATTTTCAAAATTATCTCCGCCGCTGTCTCCGAAGGATGCGCACCGCTGCCGCTCCCTCGAAGCCGCGCCTTCACCGCCGCCAAGCGCTCGATCAAGCGCGTCCGCGGCTCGCCGTCCGGGATGATCTTGTTCAACTCCGTGACGACGTTTTCCGCCGTGAACTTGTGCTGCACCAGTTCCGGGACGACCTCCTCCTCGGCAATCAGATTGACCATCGCGAAGTAAGGAACTTTGACCAGCGGCCTGCCCAGAAAATAAGTGAGGGGCGAGACCCGGTAGACCATCACGAAGGGCGTGGACATCATCGCGGCCTCCACCGTGGCTGTGCCGCTGGCGACGATCGCGGCGCGCGAATGCCAGAGCGCGGGCAGTGCATCGGGCACGAAATGGATTGAAAGCGGGCCCACAAGAGCGAGGGTGCGACTGAGAGTGCCAAGAATGTCCGCATCCAGGGCCGGTGCCAATGGCAGTAGGAATTCGTAGTCCGTGCCCAGGGCGGCTGCCGATTCCATAATGGTCGGTAAGTTCATCCGCACTTCTTTGACGCGGCTGCCGGGCATCAACGTGATCCATTGTTTAGCGGCATCAAGCTGATGCTGGGCCGCATAAGCCTCGCGACTAATCACGGGCGAGGGCAGATCAGCCAGCGGATGGCCAACGAACGTCGCGTCCACGCCACGATCGCGATAGAACTTTTCTTCGAATGGAAAAATCACCAGCGCTTTGTTGACATACTTGCGCAATAACTTCACGCGTCCCTGCCGCCACGCCCAGAACTGTGGCGCGACGTAGTAAACGACCGAAATGCCGCGCTTACGCATCTGCCTCGCCACACGCCAGTTGAACGCGGGCGAATCGATGACTATGGCAATCGCCGGCCGCTTCTCATCGGATGCACGAATCAATTTCCGATAAATCCGAAGAATCTTCGGCAGATGGCTAAGAATCTCAGTGATGCCGACGACGGCCAGGTCTTTCGCATCGACAACGATTTCGCATCCCGCAGCCCGCATGCGGTCGCCGCCCGCGCCGAAGAACTGGAGCGATGGGTTACGCTGACGCAGCGCCTCGATCAGCTGCGCGCCATACATTTCGCCCGAAGCCTCGCCGGTGGAGATCAGGATTTGCACGGGACACATTGTAACGGGCTTGATGGAGCGGAGTTCAGTATTGCCGCGTTCAGTCGTCGGCGTTCGCCGTGACCGAAGGCGCCCCCGCCGGCAGTTCCTGATCCTTATACTGCAGTTGATAGAGCTTGTAGTAAATCCCGCGCTGGGCCAGCAGCTGCTGGTGCGATCCCATTTCACGGACCTGGCCTTTGTGCATCACGATGATCTTGTCGGCGCGCTGGATGGTCGAGAGCCGGTGCGCGATGATCAGCGATGTCCGTCCCTCCACCATGCGGTTGAGCGCGTCGCGCACCCGGAATTCGGTCTCCGTATCCACGCTCGAAGTCGCCTCGTCGAGAATCAGAATCTTCGGATTGTGCGCCAACGCCCGCGCGAACGAAATCAACTGCTTCTGTCCGGTCGAAAGCGTCGAGCCGCGTTCGCGCACTTCTTCCTTGAATCCTCCCGGCAAGGTTCGGATGAAGTCGGCGAGGTTGACGTCTTCCGCGGCCTGCTCCACGTCTGCGTCTTGAATGCGAGCCGTCCCGAGACGAATGTTGCCCGCGACCGTGCCGCTGAATAGAAACGGATCCTGCAAGACGACGCCGAAACGGCTGCGCAGCTCGTCGAGATTCATCTCCTTGATATCCACGCCGTCGATGCGAATCGCTCCGCGCTGCACGTCGTAGAAGCGCATCAGCAGCGAGATCAGCGTAGTCTTGCCCGCACCGGTGTGGCCGACAACGGCGACAGTCTCGCCGGGCTCAAGCACAAAGTTCACGTCACGCAAAACCCAGTCAGGCTCTGTCGTTTGTGGAGCGACGGGCGTCCCCGCCCGTCCTGAGGCGACGGCCGCGGGCGGACGGGCGAGGACGCCCGTCTCTCCATCGACGTGTTCTGGAGCGTTGTACGCGAACCACACTTGATCAAACTCAATCCCCCCCGGTCCCTGCGGTCGTTTCGTAATCGCCGGCGACGTCACATCAATCTTCGTATCCAGCAGTTTGAACACGCGCTCCCCTGCTGCCATCGCCGACTGCAGGATGTTGTATTTCTCGCTCAGGTCCTGAATCGGACGGAAAAACCGCTGCGCGTACTGCATGAACGCGACCAGCACGCCGAGCGTCGCCACGCCCCGGATCACGTCGTTCCCGCCGAACCAGATGATACTGGCAATCGCAATCGCTGAAAGTATTTCGACCACCGGGTAGTACACCGAGTACGCCATGATGGCGTCTTTAAACGCCTCCATGTGCGAGGCGTTGATCTCGGAAAATTTATTGAAGGCGCGCTTTTCACGATTGAAGAGCTGCAACACCAGCATCCCCGAGACCGACTCCTGCAAAAAAGAATTGATCCGGGCGATCGCCGTGCGGATGCGCCGGTAGGAATCGCGCACCTTGTCGCGAAAAATCAGGGTCGCGTACACGATCAACGGAAGCACGGCGAACGTAATCAGCGCCAGCTTCCAGTTCATCCTCATCATGATCGCGATAATGCCGGCAAGCACGAAGACATCTTCAAAAATGGAGACCACGCCAGCCGTGAACATTTCATTGAGCGCGTCGACGTCGGTCGTAACGCGCGTCACCAGCCGGCCCACGGGGTGCTTGTCGAAAAACCCGACGTGCATGAATTGCAGGTGGCGGAAAATCTGTCTCCGCAGATCGAACATTACTTTCTGCCCGGTCCACTGCATCAGATACGTCTGGACGAACTCGAGCGTGAAAGTGAAGATCAGAATCCCGACGTAAAGCCCGCCAATCTCCGCAATGCCGGTCAGCGGAGCGTCACTCAGCCGGTCGCCAATCCATGAGTGGGAATTGGGCGACTTCGCCAGGTATTTATCGACAGCGATCTTGGTGAGGTACGGCCCCAGCACGTCCAACACCGACTTCAGGACGATGGCCGCCAGCGCCACCGCGACGTGCCACTTGTAGGGACGCAGATACGTAAGCAGCCGCCGCATGAGCCGGCCGTCGTACGCTTTGCCTAATACTTCTTCTTCCTGATTGGAGGCCATCGGTGGCGCGAGAGATCACCTTAGTTGAAGATCTCCCCAACTAAGATTACCCGAAAACACTACTCCAAGTAGATGGCCAAACTGTCGCCGGGGATGCGAAGTTGAACCGGCCAAAAACTAGGAACTCAGGCTCTTCGCCATCGAACAATAAATCTCCACGGCTTCCAGCAACTGTCTCTTGTCCACAAACTCGCCCTCGGTGTGCGCCACGTGAATCGAGCCTGGCCCCAGCAGCAGCGGCTCACCCCAATTCGGCATCGATGGGATATCGGTCGTGAAAGCGGCGACCATCGTTGGCAGGCCGTCCAGCGTGCGCAACCGGAGGAACGGAGTCTCGCGTGTGAAGCGAACCTCGGCTAGCTCGCCGACGGCCTCCGTAATCTCGCGGCGGAGCGCGTCCGCCGGGCCGACCAAGCGATAGAAAAGATCAGCCTTGGCAAAATCGGAAATTACATTCGGCGCGCGCCCGCCCTGAATTGATCCCACGTTCTTCGTGCACGCGCCCACCTCGGGATCTTCGGGAAGCTTCATCGCGTGCAAACGATGCAGCGCTTCCACCAGCTTGTCGATTGCCGACTCGCCCAGTTCCGGATACGCCGAGTGCGCCATCTTTCCGCGCGCCACCAGTTCCACATGCAGCGCGCCCTTGCTGGCCAGCGCCAGTTTGTTTTCTGTGGGCTCGCCGTTGATCATAAAGCGCGCGCCTATCGGCTGCTGGTTGGCCGCTTTCGCGCCGATCGAGTCGCGCTCCTCGCCCACCAGAAACAGCAATCCTGCGAAAACGCCTGCCCCGCGCAGCTTCTCCGCCGCCAGAATCTGGGCCGCGATGATCCCCTTGGCGTCGCACGCTCCGCGCCCGTAAATGCGGCCGTCATCTTCGGACGATGCAATGAATGGCGGCACCGTATCCATGTGCGTGGAGAAAACAATCCCCGGACGAGCATGCCCCGGCCACGTGGCCAGCACGTTCGCGCGAGCGCCATCGACTGGCATTTTCCGAGCTTCCAACCCGCGCCGCCGCAGCTGGTCGCAAAGAAAATCTCCCACGTCACCTTCATTTGGAGTGATGGATTCGATATCGATCAGACGGCGGGCAAGCGCAAACAGGTCCATGCAGAAAAGCGTAACAGTCGCTGGTCGCTAGTCGCTAGTCGCTGGCGGGCAGATTCTCTGCAATACTAGCGACTAACGACGAACGACCAACGACAGCCCGTGCCGCCCGAAACCTCCAGCATCCGCTCCCTGTTCCTCACCGGCCCCGCCGGACGCCTGGAAGCTCTCCTCAACGCTGGCTCTCCTAGCGCGACGCATGCCGCCGTGGTCTGCCATCCGCATCCACTCTTCGGTGGAACACTCCACAACAAGGTCGTCTTCCACGCTATGAAAGCGCTCAACAGCTTCGGATTTCCTGTGCTCCGCTTCAACTTCCGCGGCACCGGATTGAGCGAAGGTGAACACGCAAGCGGAATCGGCGAGGTAGAGGATGTACGCGCCGCCCTTGACTGGCTCGAACACGAATTCACGCTGCCAGTCGTCTTCGCCGGTTTTTCCTTCGGCGCTGCCGTTGGATCGCGCGCCGCCTATTCGGACGACCGCGTCCGCGCGCTCATCGCCCTCGGCCTGCCCGCCGTCCCCATCGAAGGCCGGGTCTATGATTTCGAATTTCTGCGCGCTTGCACCAAGCCGAAGCTATTCGTCAGCGGTTCGCGCGATCAGTTCGGCCCCGCCGGCAAACTCGAAGCACTCGTCAACACCTTCGCCGATCCGAAGAAGTTGGTCCGCATCGAAGCCGGAGATCACTTCTTCGCAGGCAGACTCAAGGAGATGCGAGTTGCGATCGAAGGCTGGTTGCGCGAGACCGTGCGCGCGAAAGCCACCGGCGACTAAACAGCGACGAAGAACGGACGGCGAACGGCGAATAGCCATCGACTAACGACCGACCACCTTCGATCTTATAATCCCCACCATGCCTGCGATATCTTCCGAGGGTGAACATCAATTCCGCCGCATGCGCGATACCGCCCGCGAAATCTTCACGGAAGCGCTGAAGAACGCCTCCATCGAAAACACCTTCGCCCGCAACGCACACTGCGAGCGCCGCGTCCTGCGCGTCGGCGACGATCTGTATGATCTCGATTCCTACAATCGCGTCTTCGTCGTCTCTATCGGAAAGGCCGCGCACACCATGGCCGCCGCTCTCGAAGACCAACTCGGCCAAAGCCTCGAAGGCATTGTCGCATCGTCGGTCGAACCAGAAAACCAAGTCCGCGGTTTCCGTTATTTTCGCGGCGGACATCCCACGCCCACCGCCGAATCCATCCGCGCCGCCGACGCCATCCTCAAATCGCTGACTGCTCTCGACTCCGCTTCGCTCGCCATATTTATGATTTCCGGCGGCGGCTCTTCCATCGTCGAAAAGCCCGTTTTGACTATGAAAGACACTTTGAACGACGACGAAATCTCGCTGCCCGACCTCGCCGCCACTTACCGGACGCTTGTCCACTCCGGCGCGCCCATCGCCGAGATCAACGCGATCCGCAAACATCTCTCCGCCGTCAAGGGCGGACGCCTTGCCCAGGCAGCCTATCCCGCGCAGCAGGTGTCGATTCTGGTCTCCGACGTGCCCGACGATACACCGGACGCGCTCGCCTCCGGCCCCACCATGCCCGATTCCACTTCCGTCCATGACTGCGAACGCATCGCCGCCAAATACAATCTCGTCGATCAATTCCCCAGTTCCATTGCCGATCTTTTTCGTCAGCATGCGCTCGACGAGACACCCAAATCCGACGATCCCGCCTTCGTCCGCGCTCGGTGGTGGACCGTGCTCTCGAACAAAGTTGCCGTCGATGAAGCTGCCGCAGCCGCCACCCGCGCCGGTTTCGCCGTTGAAGTCGATAACTCCTGCGACGACTGGCCCTACGAAAAAGCCGCTGCTTACTTACTCAACCGTCTGCGCGAACTGCGTAGCAAAGTTTCCCGCGTTTGTTTGATCTCCGGCGGCGAGGTGACCGTGACCGTCCGCAACGGAGGCGTCGGCGGACGCAATCAGCAGTTTGCCCTGGTCTGCGCAGAACCAATATCGGGACACGACATTACCGTGCTGAGCGCCGGCACCGACGGCATTGACGGCAATAGTCCCGCCGCCGGAGCCGTGGTCGATGGCAGCACCGTTGATCGAGCGGGTGCTGTGGAAGCCGTGCGGCACGCGCTCTCCAGCTTCAATGCCTATCCCCTTTTCGATGTACTCGGCGACACCGTCATCACCGGACCCACCGGAAATAATCTTCGCGACCTGCGCATCCTGCTGGCTTACTAATCGCCGGACAATTCGAGATCTTCCAGCCACTGTAAATTCTTGCAAATCTTCCTCTCGCCCGGCAGCACCGCGCCTCCAGCCTGCATCCAAGCGATTAACCCCACTATTGCTACCGGAGGTTTCGCTTGAAGCAGACTTTACGTGGAGCCATTGTTTTGTTTTTTGTCTGCGCTGCACTGGCAGCGCTCTCGAATTTCGTGCTAGCACAGAAAATCGACGTGGCTTTCGGTGTTAGCACACTGACGGCGCCTTCGGCCAGTTCAGCCGACAGCAGTCATGCGCCTGTCTCGCTCACCGGCGGCACCTATCCCGGGTTTAGCGGCGACGTGCTTTTCTGGCACAATCTCGGCATCGGGGGCGAAATCTATTGGAAGGCAAACCAGGGCAAGTACGGTGGCGACCCCACACTTCCGTTTCGCCCACTCCTTTTGGACGCCAACGCCGTTTACTCGCCCAAACTCGCGAGCCACACGTATCTTGAGTTGGTTGCCGGCATCGGCGCGCTGGACACTCGTATCTACTGTCAGGGATGCGGCAACGGCTACAACACCAACTACTCGAGCGACAAACACTTCATGGGAGACTTCGGCGCCGGCATCAAGTTCTATCCCAAAGGCGGCTTCTTCGTCCGTCCCGAGGCGAAACTCTATCTCGTCAACAATAACTTGAACTTCAGCTCCGCGCGCATCACCCGCTTCGGCCTCTCCATCGGCTACACCTTCGGAGGACACTAAGCACCTAAATTTGTCATCGATTTGTCATCCTGGAGCGAAGCGAAGGTTCTGTTTTTTGGCGCTCGCGCCGATCGCAGGTCGCTCGCGTTTCCGCTTTGTAACTTTTTTGTCTGCGCCCACTTCGCGAGTGGCCCGTTTCCCCATCCCGCATTATGATAGAGCTATGAATTTCGGCTTCTCAGGCGAGATGATCTTCCTGTTTTTTCTGGCGCTGATCCTTTTCGGCCCCAAGAAAATGCCGGAGATCGGACGCCAGGTCGCGCGCTTCCTCGGCGAGTTCCGGCGCGCCTCCAACGAATTCCGCTCGCAGATCGAATCCGAAATCAATTCTCTCGAAAGTAGTAGCAACGGCAGCGGCGCCCGGCAGCAGATCCTGCCGCCGCTCCAGGCTCCGCTCGGATCGCTGGCTAACCGCATCTTCAATCCCCCACCGCCCGAAAGGCTCGATGCTGCAGAAGATGCCGCCGCCGCGGCCGCCGCGGTCAGAGCTGCGGCTGCCGAATCAGTCGCGACCGAAGCGGCCGTCGTTCCCGTTTCCGAGCCTTCGCCCTCGCCGAAAGTAGCGCCCGATGCCTGATGCGGCCGCCTCCTCTCCCGTCGACGAATCCGCTAAGGATGAAATGCCAACCATGGGCTTCCTCGATCATCTCGAGGAACTGCGCAAGCGCATCGTTTATTCCATCATCGCCATCGTTATTGGTTTCTTGGCCTGTTGGAAATACGCCGAGAATATCTACGAGATCATGCAGCGCCCCATCATGGAGGCGCTCCACAGCAATGGCCTCTCGGCAAAACTCGTCTACCTCAATCCCACCGAGCCTTTCAATCTGTATCTGAAAGTGGGATTCATGGCCGGCCTGTTCGTCGCCTCGCCCTTTGTGCTCTACCAGCTATGGTGCTTCATTTCGCCTGGCCTTTATCGCAACGAGAAGCGCTACGTCACGCCCTTCATGGTTTCGACCGTAGCCTTGTTCCTGGCCGGCGGATACTTCGGTTATAAGCTCGTCCTCCCGCAGGCACTTGTGTTCCTGATCGGCTACGGCAAAGACTTTCAGCCGATGATCACGCTCAGCGAGTACAGTTCTCTGTTCCTGACGATCATCGTCGGCTTGGGCGTAATTTTCGAAATGCCGATTTTGGTGTTTTTTTTATCGCTCATGGGCATCGTCACCGCCGGCTGGATGTGGCGCAATCTCCGCTATTCGATCCTGGTCATCTTCATCATTGCCGCCATCATCACCCCCACCACCGATATCCTGAACATGTGCATCTTCGCCGCGCCCATGATTGCCTTGTACGTGCTGAGCATCGGCATCGCCTGGATGGTGCATCCCAACCAGCGCAGGAAACGCGCGGAGAAAAACTCATAACCACAGAGGACACGGAGGATCACAGGGAATCACAGGGAAAACATGAAGCGACCCACCACAACAAGAATTTGCTTCCCCTGTGGCTCTCTGTGCACCGTGTGGTTAAAGGTCTTTTTGATGTTGCTTCTGACCTTCGCCCTGGGTAGCACGATAGCCTGTGCCAAAGGGATCTCCTCCGCTGACGCCACCGCCGTCGCAGCCCCAAAATCCGAGTCTCCTGCGACGCCTGCTCCACCCGAAGCCGTGGCCCCCGATTCCGGTCCGCTCCCGCATATCGATTCCAAACGCGCCTTCCAATACACCCGCGAGGTCACGGCCTTCGGTCCGCGCTACATGGGCAGCGAGAATCATAAGAGACTCGAACACTACATCCTCGACCACCTCAAAGGCGATCAGGTCGAAGAAGACGCCTTTACCGCCGACACCGTGGAAGGGAAGTTTCCCGTCCGCAACATCATCGCGAAATTTCCGGGCACAAAGGACGGCATCATCGTGATCCTCGGCCACTATGACACGGTCTATCCCTTGCGCAACTCGGGGTTCGTCGGCGCCAATGATGGCGGCTCTTCCACAGCCATCCTGCTCGAATATGCCAACCAGTTGCGTGGAGGGGGAGCAGGAAAGAAGCGCGATGGGTACAGTGTCTGGCTGGTCTGGACCGACGGCGAAGAAGCCGTACGGCAATGGACTGATACCGATAGTGTTTACGGTGCCCGCCATCTCGCCGAAAAATGGGAGAAAGACGGCACACTCAAAAAAATCAAAGCGCTCATGGTGATGGACATGATCGCCGATGCCGACCTCGACATCGCCCGCAACACCAAAGGCGCTCCGTGGCTGCTCGACCTCATCCATGCCGCTGCCGAGCGCGGGGGCTACCAGTCGCACTTCTACGCCCAGCAGGGTCCTATCGAGGACGATCATGTTCCATTCTTCAATCGCGGCGTCCCCTGCGCCGACGTCATCGATCTCGATTACGGTTACAACAATGTCTTCTGGCACAGCCCGCAAGACACCATGGACAAGCTAAGCCCCAAAAGCCTCGAAATCGTAGGCGATACGATCCTTGAAACCATCCACATGCTCGACCAACGCTAGCTGGCACAGTTTAGGTGTAAGTCAGTCTCCCGCAGAGGCCGAGGTGGTCGTGAAGGGAATCCCGCATACTTTGGGCGCAACCTGTGAAGGCGTGGGCCGATACGAACCGCACTTACACCACGAGCTTCTAGTTACTGTCCAATGCCGGTGAGGGTTGCGCTGGCCGTGCCGCCACCGTTGTTGCCTACGTTGAGCTTACCGTTGCGTGTGCCCTTCTTGCTGGGATTGAAATAAACGTTGAGCGAACAGTTGGTTCCTGCAGCGAGCGACCTGCCGCAGGTGTTGTTGGTGTTGTTGGCGACGGTGTAGTCGGCGGGTATGCTTCCGATGCTGAAGCCGGTGAGATTCACGGAAGCATTGCTTACGTTCGAGATGGTCACCAGCTGCGGCGCGCTCGTCTGGCCCACGGGCACGAGACCGAAATTCAGGGCAGTCGGCGAGAGCGCGATCGACATGCCCGTTCCGGTCAGAGTCACCCTTTGCGGATTGTCGGCCGCGTTGTCGGTAAGTTGCAATATACCAGTGCGGGAATTTTTTGCTGTCGGAGTAAATCCCACCGTGATTGGGCAGTTGTTGCCGGCAAGGACCTCCGTGCCACAGCCATTAGGCTGAACCGCGAAATCGCCAGTGGTGGCGACATTGGAAAGATTCAGGGTGGCGGTTCCCGTATTGGTCAGGGTAACGATCAGATACGTGGTCTGGCCGATGAGCGTCTTGGGGAAGGTGAGCTTGGTGGCGGAGAGCGCCGCAGTCGCTCCGTCTGCTCCGTTGCCGCAGTTGGGGAAGATGAAATTGGAGATGCGCGTGTTCCAGTTGAAGTTGCCGTTAGACTGGATGTACTCCTGGGTGTACCAGAAAGTGCAATCGTCAACGGGATCGACAGTCATGGCACTGTAGTCGCCCCAGCGGCTCACGCCCCCGGTCTGGGAACCGGAACCATTGAAGATCGGTTGTTCGCCTTCCATGCTGCCGGGCGTATCGGCTGCGACCCGTCCCGTGAAGTAGATAGAAGGGTAGACGGAACTGCTGGAGACGCTGTATCCGAGGGCCATATCGCTGGACTGGTCCATGGCGATGCTGCCCATCCAGCGCGTAGTGGAGTCTGGGCCGAAGGTGCCCTGCTGGAAGACGGTGGGCGTACTGTTCGGATTGCGAACTTCATACCAGCGAACGCCGGTGGAGATGGAATGATTGAAGACCAGGGATTCGACTCCGTTGGGGAACTGGCGATAGGCGAGGCGGTACATGGGGCGGTCGCCAAGGGCGTCGAGGCGTTGAGTGGTTCCGGGTTGTACGACGCAGGAACGGAAGCAACGCGCCGTGAAGGTCGCGACCGGAAGAACGGTGGGGCCGGTGAACGTGGAGTTCGCGGGCGTCGTGAAGTCCACGTGAAAGCTCCACAATTGGATCACGTTCTTGCCAAAGTTCATGAAGAAGGCGGGCTCTCCCGCGGATGGCGGAATGGTTCCGTCCATATCGGAAGGCAGCAAGCTCGCGACGGAAGAAGTCTGCTGCAAGCAGATGATCGTTGAGGTATTGCCGGCCAACATCGCGTTGCGGTCGAGGGCGCAGGCGTCAGCGCCGATGAAAGTGCTGTTCACGAAGAGGTTGAACGACATGTAATAAGCATCGGGCCATACGCCCAACTTCGGGTAGTCCGGAAGATCGGTGTCGAAAGAAAAGGCATAGCGGTTGTAGGTGCCGGTGGCGTCGCTGGTGGTAGAAACTGCCACGCACTCCGTGTAGGGAAGAGTGCTGATGGAGAACTGGGTGAGGATCCAGCGGTTGGCCATCTTGTCATATTGAACGATGGGATCGCCGTCGTTATTGGTTTCACATCCTCCACCGAAGCCGGTCCAGAGGGTACTTCCATCGGTGGGTCCGGCAACGAGGGCGCCGGTGACTTTGTCGAAGACCGCAAACTGAGCGTTGACCCACTGCACGTATTGCGTGGCTCCGACCGCTCCGTTGGTATCGGGCGGGGCCAATTCAACATTAAATCCGTACTGTCCCTGGCCCAAGCCATCAATATTCAAGCCCAGGTTGGCGGCGACTGGAGGCAGAACGACCTGCTGCAAAGCTACGTCGGGCACGGCATACTCAGGCGCGTTACTGGCGGGGCCGGTGGGGAGGATTTTCAACAGGCGAGGCGAAAAGCGGTGGGGCTGAGCGGGAGTCATGCGATCAAGTTCGGCGAGCGGGGCGGAGACGTCGTGTTTAAGCTCGTGGATTACGCGGACGGAGCTTTGTTCTGGTTCCTGGGCAGAAGCGGAGACCGAACCAAGGATCAGCAACGTCGCGGCTAGATAGAAGAATGCGGCGAATCGTCCTGTCATGGTGCGAGTCATTGGCCGAGGCGTACTCCAAACGATGGCGCGGCAGGGGAAGGTTACGAGTGGAGGTAGTATACCCGGTTTTTTCAAGGTCAGCTGCAGAGATTTGCACGCCAGGGTCCACTCGCTGAGCCTTCGAAAAAAGCGAGTATCGCCCCGCGTCAAGCCGGTCGCCGCAATTATTTGCACTTGATTGCCAGCGCTTCCGGACCCCGGTGTTCAAAAGCACTCAGGGCAGGCTCGCGAGGCGCCCGTCCCTACACGAGTTCTATGCTTGTTTTCTTGACCGCGAGATGGCTTCGCGGGCTTCCTTGTCGGCGGTCCTACGGCGTTCGGTCTCGCGCTTGTCCCATTGCTGTTTGCCCTTCGCCAGGGCGAGTTCGACTTTGATTTTGCCATTCTTGAAATACATGCGGGTGGGAATCAGGGTGAGTCCCTTCTGCTGGGTCTTGCCGATGAGCTTGCGAATTTCTTCTTTGTGAACCAGAAGCTTGCGGGTGCGGAGAGCGGCATGATTGGCGTAGTTGCCGTGGTCATAGGGGCCGATATGGCAGTTGAGGAGCCATAGCTCTCCGTCCTTGATGAGGCCGTAGGCGTCCTTAAGATTCGTCTTGCCGGTTCGAACTGACTTTACTTCGGTTCCGGTGAGAACGACTCCAGCCTCGAATTTTTCGAGCAAGAAGTAGTTGTGACTCGCGTTCCTGTTTACGGAGGCATCCTTTTCTCCGGAGGCGGTGGGCTGGCGGCGAGGATTTTTCTCCCGATTGGGCTGGGTCTGATGGGTAGTCTGCTTGGCCATGGCACTGAAAAGAAAGTAACAGGTCTCGGGTCTCACGTGCCAGGTCTCAGGAAGAGCTACCAACTATCCCAACTTTCGAAAGGATCCGTGCCTTGCACTTCCTGAGACCTGAGACCCAGTACTGGAGACCCGCACTCCGGGACAGGTACTAATGAGTGTAAACACTGCCCTACCAATCACTTCGGGCGCCAGTTGAAGCGATGCTATAATCCGAATTTCCAGTACTTTTGCGCACGACGCTCGCCGGGGACGCCCGGACAGTTGGCTTTTTCGGGTGGTTGTCGGATGAGTTTTTGGTTGGACGAGCCTTGGTCCGACTTGGTTGGATAAGTCATGGCCGGTGCAGCCGCCGGCGAGAGAGATTTTCATGAGGACCGCTTGATGAGACGCCTGATCCGTCCGGCTCTGTTCGTTCCGCTGCTGCTGCTCTGCTTGAGGCTTCCTGTTTTTACCAAAACTGTTGATTCCGCCAAGGCGCTCTACGACAAGGGTCAAGATGCCGAGGCGCGGCAGAACTACGAGCAGGCTTTCGACTATTTCAAGGAAGCCTACAACCAAAAACCCAGAGATCTGAGATATCGAACTGCTTTCGAACGTACCCGCTTTCTGGCGGCTTCATCGCGCGTGCATCGCGGGCAGATTCTGCGCGATGCCGGCAAGCTTGACGAGGCGGCGGTGGAATTCCAGAAGGCATTGGAAACCGATCCTTCTTCGTTCATTGCGCAGCAGGAACTGAAGCGTACGCAGCAGATGATTCGGGAGGCGGAGAATCCGCAACCGCAGGCTTCGGTTCCGGGTGCGACCGCGTTGCGCAGACGGTTGGAATCGGCGCAGGGCCCGGTGGAGCTGGCTCCGATCTCGAACGTGCCCATCACGCTCAAGGTCACGGAAAAAGCCAACGTGATCTACGAGACGGTGGGCAAGCTAGCCGGCATCAACGTGCTGTTCGATCCCGATTACACGCCGCGCCAGGTGCGCATCGAACTGAACGGTGTGACGCTCGAAGACGCGCTGGAAATCATTTCGTTTGAGACCAAGACTTTTTGGCGTCCGGTGACGCCCAACACGATTTTTGTGGCGCAAGACAATCCTGCGAAGCGGAAAGAGCTGGAACAAAACGTCATCAAAACTTTTTATCTTTCCAACCTTTCCCAGCCAACCGAATTGCAGGATGTAGTGAACGCGATGCGCACCATCCTCGAAGTGAGCCGAATTCAGCAGTTGCCGTCCCAGGGGGCGATTGTGGTGCGGGGCACGCCGGATCAGATGGCCCTGGCGCAGAAGCTGGTGGACGATCTCGACAAGGCGAAGCCTGAGGTGCTGATCGAAGTGGCGGTAATGCAGGTGAGCCGCGACAAGGCGCACACGCTTGGAATCAACCCTCCGACCAGCGTCACGGTGCAGCTGCAGAATAATATCAACAGCACCACCAGCACGACTTCAACCACCTCGACCACGAGTACTACATCATCGACCTCGGGCATCAACCTGAATACGATTGCCAACCTGAATGCCACCGACTTCCAGGTGACGATTCCTCCGGCCACGGCGACGGCGTTGATGAGCGACAGCAACACAAAGATCATCCAGAATCCGCAGATCCGCGCTCTGGACGGCCAGAAGGCTTCATTGAAGATCGGCGACCGCGTGCCGGTGGCGACGGGATCGTTCCAGCCGGGCATTGGCGGAGTCGGTATCAACCCGCTGGTCAATACTCAGTTTCAATACCTCGATGTCGGCGTAAACATCGACATCACGCCGCGGGTGCATGCGGGGCGGGAAATCAGTTTGAAGCTGACGATGGACGTCTCGGCGGTGACATCGCACGTGAGCATCGGTGGCATCGATCAGCCGGTGATTGGACAGCGCAAGGTTGAACACGAAATCCGCCTGAAGGACGGCGAAGTCAGCCTGCTGGGCGGCATGTTGGAAGACACGCAGACAAAGT
>Ga0210407_10001267_pt1 | contig 24305 bp, 28 predicted proteins | sample IncBWC27MmetaG_FD_150860 | JGI IMG/M metagenome (GOLD analysis project Ga0210407, IMG submission 150860) | Forest soil microbial communities from Barre Woods Harvard Forest LTER site, Petersham, Massachusetts, United States - Inc-BW-C-27-M | ecosystem: Environmental > Terrestrial > Soil >... | reverse complement strand
CGCTTCTCACCACAGCGCCAATATGTGACTCTACTTCTTATAATCAATAGGTTGAGTGCAGGCGGAGCCGCCGGCGTTGTAGCCATAGACCATTTCGCCGCCTAGGTCTGCGCCTGCTGCTATCAGGATCATCAGCGCTATCAGGCCTGCCATGAATAGGACGCGAGCTCTCGTAGGCATTGGCCGTGATGCGAGCGCCCATATCGCTAACACGCCGGTTAGTATCGACGCGGCCACCATCAGGTGTTTGTGATGAGCTAGTAGCTGATTGCGGACTGATTGCGAGACCATCAGGCCGGGTGCGGCGTAGAGTCCGGTTGCTAGTGATGCGGCTGCGCCTAGCGCGCCGAAGAACAGCATCCAGAGTGCGGACCATTTGAGCGCATCGCTCGGGCGCATCGCCGCGAGCAGATACAGGAGCGCGGCGCCGTAGATGAAGGCAATCGGGAAATGGACGAACAGGGGATGGAGGTTCTGCAGGTGCGTGGCGCCCGGCAGAAAGCGATCTATCACGATACTATTCGCACTGTACTATTCGCACGATACTGTCCGCGCGACGCGATTGCGGCGGCGCTATTTCACGGACTCGACGACCAGGTAGTCGACGCCGTTTTTGTTGTATTCCTTGCCGGTCACCGTCACTTTGTCTTCCATTCGCGAAATTACGGTGTCGGGGAGCGGGGACGCGTCCTTGTTCGGAAGAAGGATGTAGGACTTCTCGGTTCCGCTTTCGATTAGCGTTACTGGAATTCCCTTTGATGCGCATTTGATTGCGCAGGATTTATGGCCGACGCCCTTCGCGCCCATCGTGCCGTAACAGTATCCGTCTTCGAGATTGCCGGTGATGGATTTCGTGCTGCTATCGGCGGCGAGTGTCGCTGCGGCCAGACCGATCGAAAGCATCAGTGCGAGTCCGAGGTTCGCAAGTCTGGTCATAGTTGGTCTCCTTTTTTAAGTGAACGTGCAGGCCGCACGAAATGGCGGTTGGCGCTCGGATAACCTAACCCCTAACCCCTTCCCTCGAGGGAAGGGGAACAATCGTAGAAATAGTTCCGCGGAATTTTACTTCTTTCAGCGCGATGCTGCGTGCATCATGCAGTGGGCGCCCATCTTGTGGCTGCCGCCGGAGCAGCAGGAGGCGCTGGGGCAGCATCCCTGCTTTTTCACGCAGCATTCGGGGGTATCCGATGTGCGCGAGCCGGTTGCGGAGGACATTCCCAACGGCGCGACCATCACGGTCGCCAGCAGAGCCATGAACGCGAGTTTTTTCATGATGAGATTCCTCTCACGCGAAGCTAGCGGCGATAGGAACGGGCTTCGACTGCCGAGTTGACGTCGCTTCCGGTTAATAGTTCACGCCATCCTTTGCGGCGGCGCGATCCCGGTAGTCGCGCGCCCATTCGTTGCAGATGGAGCTCGAGAATGTTTTTGAGTTCTTCGTTCAGGCGCTCGATCTCGACCTCTTCGGGCATTTTCGGCCGCGGCTGTCCCTCGGTGATTCCGCCGCGGCGGCGGCCGTAGAGTTGCTGCAAGCGCAGCTCCGCCTTCGCGATCATCGCCTTGTACTTGTAGTCGAGCCGACTGAGCGCATCGGTCATCTCGGCCAGCGCCACGAACTTGCGCCGCATCCGCCACCATTCGAACAGCGTCACCACCATCGCGCCAAAGATGATAATTGCGAGGATCGCGACGCTGACCGCGGTCGCGCGCCACCATGGCAGCACCTTGACCCCCGACTGCAGGTCCTGGTTATCGCCGGTCAGTTCCTGCACCTGGGCTTGGAGCGATTTGATTTTTTCTTCTGCCGAGTCGGACTTCTGCTGCGCGGTTTGCTCCTGCGCGCTCAGCGTTTCGACCTGCGACTTGAGCGTCTCGACTTCGGTGGTGAACGGATGCGGAACCTTCAGCACCTCGTCTACCATCAACTCGTCGTCGGGATGGAGCCGGTTGGCGTGCGCGAGTTCGTCAACGGTGACCCCGAACATCTGCGCGATCGAGCCGAGCGTGTCACCCTGACGGATTGTGTACGGAATTATATTGGCGGGATGATTCGGCTTGACGACCGCGGGCGTGGCGGGTTGCCCCGATTGATCTTCATCGCGAGCTTCGGACGGGAGCGAGGCGGCCGGCGGACGCACAATTCTCGAGGGCGGCGCAGACGGCGGAATCGTGCTTTCGTTGAAGTCGGTCTGAGCGAACGCAACTCCGCCGCCGGCAACGACCAGCATCGCCGCGAGGGCCAGTTTTTTGAAGCTGACGCGCATTCGCTTTTTTACGCTGACGTGCATTCGCTCTTTTAAGCTGATGTGCACTCGCTCCTTCGTCGCTCGACCGGCATCGAATATCCGCCGTGAAACCATCGCGCGTTCACAATGGCCGTCCTTCTTGCCATCGAGCCAGCCTCTAGTATCCATCAGAACCGAATAAGGGTCTAGGAGGCGGCTAAAAAGCAATTCTAATACCGGCTCCTCGTCTACGGTTTGGCGGGATGCAGTGCCGCGTATGCTGCGCCGACTACTCCGCCGTGGGCTCCTAGAGCGGCGCGGACGATTTTGACCTGTGCGGAGATTGCGCTGAATGCGCGCTCGCGCACCTGGGCGAGCATCGTCTTGCGCATGTAGGGCAGTGCTCCTGCGACTCCGCCACCGATCACTATCAACTCGGGATTGAAGATGTTGAGGAACGACGCGATCGCGATTCCGAGATAGTGGCCTGCCGTCGCAAAGGTCTCGAGCGCGATCCGATCGCCCTTGCGCGCCTCGCTCGACAAGCCACGCACCGAGAAGTTTCCGTCCTCGTCAACGACTGTCGCCGGCAATCGCGCGCCCGCTGCTAGTCCCAGTCGCTCCGCGTAGAGCCCGCGCAGCCCCGACGCCGACGCATACGATTCGAGGCATCCTCGCGTGCCGCAATCGCATGGCGGCCCTTCGGGCTCGACGGTCACGTGTCCGAGTTCACCGGCCATGCCGCTGCGCCCATGAACCAGTTTGCCATCGACGATTATTCCGCCGCCGACTCCGGTGCCGAGCGTGAGCAAGACCACGTCGCGTCGTCCGCGCGCCGCGCCGCGCCAATACTCGCCGAGCGCCCACGCGTTGGCATCGTTCTCGAGCACGATTGGTCGCCCGATCAGAGTTTCGAGCTTGCGTCGGAGAGGATAGCCGCGCCATGCCGCGACGTGCGGCGCCGCCATCACGATTCCCGAATGCACGTCGAGCGGACCCGGCACGGCGACGCCAATTGCGCGCGGCGAGCCGAGACCGCGCTCGCGCGCAGTGTCCAGCAGATGAAGAAGTTGAGCCGCGATATTTTCAGCGACTTCGCCGGCGTGACGCGACGCATGCGACGGCCCGCGCTCCATCAAGATGACTTTCCCGGTCGCAGATACGGCTGCGCATCGGATATTGGTGCCACCCATATCCAGGCCGACCGCCCACGCCCGCTTCATCGCGCGCGGTTCATTTCCCGGAAGTCCCGGGGAATTTCATCAGTGCGAGATACTCGCGATTTCCGGCCGCGCCTTCGATCGGCGATTCGAGCGTGCCGACCACCGTGAGTCCGATCTTTTCCCCGAACTCGACGATCCCCGCGACCGCTTCGCGCCGCAGCTTCTCATCTTTGACCACGCCGCCCTTGCCGACCTTGCCCTTGCCGACTTCGAACTGCGGCTTGATCAGCGCGATTATTTCCGCGCGCGGGGCAACCAGCGCAAGCACCGCCGGAATCACCAGGCGCAGCGAAATAAAACTGGTGTCGATCGTCACGAGTTCGGGCTCGAAGGGCAGATCGCTGGGCGCGGCGAGGCGGATATTCATGCGATCGAGCACGGTGACGCGCGGATCCTCGCGCAGTTTCAGCACGATCTGCCCGTAGCCGACGTCCATCGCGATGACGCCTTTTGCGCCGCGGCGCAACAGCACGTCGGTGAAGCCGCCGGTCGATGCGCCCACGTCCATCGCGAGCTTGCCCTCGACCGAGACGCCGAAGTGCTCGAGCGCGGCGATCAGCTTGTATGCCCCGCGTGACGCAAACTGCGGCGCACCGGCCATCAGCGCGATGTCGGTGGCGGAATCGACTTTGAGATCGGCCTTGTATGCCGGGCGCGAATCGACGCGCACGCGCCCCGCCATTATGAGGCGCTGCGCAATCTCGCGGCTGTCGGCGAGACCGCGCCGCGCCATCTCGGCGTCGAGGCGAAAACGCGCGAGCGGCGCCGATGCGCGCCGTGGCCGCGAGCCGGAACCATTCCTAGAAGGGTGTTTCGTCGTCGTCCTTTGCGCCGGCGGGTTGTTCGTTCATGCTTTCTTCGAAAGGCGCCGTGCGCAGTTCGCCGCCGGCGCTCCGCGTTAGCAATTCGACCTTGCGCTCGACTTCGTCAAGTTTGTGATTGAGCGCTTTGACCAGCACGACGCCGCGCTCGAAGGCGCCGATCGATTCTTCCAGGGTCAACTCGCCGGAATCGATTCGGCTCACGATCGTTTCCAGATCTTTTAACTCGTCTTCGAACTTTTTTGTCTTGGTCGTCATGATTCAAACTGCGCGACCCGTGGTGCGCGCGGTCAGCCGCCCTTTGGCGAGGCGGATGTCGAGTTCCTCGCCGATATTTACCGATGCGGCGTCGAGCACGGCGCGCGAATCGCGCAAATTGGTCACCACCGCGTAGCCGCGATCCAGAACTTTGAGAGGCGACAACGCATCGAGCCTGCCCGCCATCGCTCCGACCTGGCGGCGCCGCTTTTCCAGCGCCGAGACACTGCCCTGGGCGAGATTGACGCCGAGTCGTGCGACGCGTTCGCGCATTTCTCGCACGGTAGCGTCGGGGCTGCGAAGCCGCAGGCGCAATTCGCAGATCCTCGAGCGGCATGCGTCGATTCGCGATTCGATCGCGGCACCGAGTTCCGCACGAGTGCTGTCGATGCGCTCGCGCGCATCGGCGATCACGCTCCCCGGATGCCGTATTCGCTCACCGAGATCGTCCACCGTCTCGCGCATCCCGGCCAGTTCGCGCTCGATCGCGTTCACCAGCGCCGCGGCATTCGAGGCGACCCGCTCCTTCAGCTCCGCCATGCTGGGAACGACCATCTGTGCGGCCGCCGTGGGCGTGGGCGCGCGATGATCGGCGACGAAATCTGCGATCGTATAATCGATTTCGTGGCCGACCGCGGATATCACCGCGATCTCGGAGCGGAAAATCGCGCGTGCGACGACCTCTTCATTGAAGGCCCACAGATCTTCGAGCGAGCCACCGCCGCGCCCGACGATCATCACCTCGGCGCGCCCGTCGCGATTGAGATCCGCAATGGCCTGCGCAATCTCTTGCGCCGAACCGTCGCCCTGCACTTTCGCCGGCCGGAAAATTACCCGCACGTTGGGAAACCGATCGAACAGGATGCGCAGCATGTCGCGCAGACCGGCGCCGCGACGCGCGGTTACAATTCCGATGGTGCGCGGCAGGAATGGAATCGCGCGTTTGCGGGCTCGATCGAACAATCCCTCCGCCTCGAGCCGTTTCTTGAGCTGCTCGAATGCGACTTGGAGCGCGCCGACTCCGCGCGGCTCCATTTCCTCGGCGTAAAACTGCAACGCGCCACGCTGCTCGAATACGTTTACCCGCCCGCGGACGATTACTTCCATCCCGTCGGTCACTTTGAACCGCATCCGGTTGAACGCCGACTTGAACATCACGACGTTGATCGCGCTGCGTTCATCTTTGAGCGTGAAGTAGAAATGATTCGACGGCGCGAGCCGCGCGTTGGAGACTTCGCCGACCACCCAGCATTCATCGAGGTTGATCTCGAGCGTGTCGCGAACCATGCGGACGAGGTCAGAAACACTGATGAGGCCGCTGCGATGGCCTCGGAGCGAGAGATCGAGCTGCCCGTCCATGCGCCAAAGCTTAGCAGAACGCGTCGGAACGCACCTATACACAGGACTATACGCAGGCCATCCAACAGATTAGAGGAGCCGTTCGACAATCGACTTGGCGAGCGGCTCGCGATGGCGCATCCGGCCGAGATAGGGCGCGATCGCGAGCCGCATGAGCGCACGCTCGTTCGCATCCTCGGCGCGTGATGCGCCCGGCTCGACATCGCACAAGATGTAACCCGCAGTGATCAACCCGCGGCTCTCGGCAAAGTTGAGCGCGAGCGCGCCCTGGTCCACGCATCCGGGCCAGCTCCCAACTACCACGAGGACTTCTAGGCCGAGCATCGACGCGAGATCCGCAAAGTCGTTATCGTCGTTGATCGGAGTGGCGATTGTGCCTGCGCTTTCCACCAGTATGGCGTCGCTATCCGCGGCGATTTCGTGAAAGCATCGCGCGATTATTTCGAGGTCGGCATCCGCCGACGCGACCGCAGAGCTATAAAGATACGGACAGACCAATTCCGTGCGCAGGCTCGAACCTGCTGCAAGCCTCAGCGCTTGCGCGTCTTTGGATACCAGCATGCCGTCGACCTCGGCGCATCCCGTATCGATCGGCTTCATCACCCCGACCCGCATCCCGCGCGCGCGCATCGCAAACCCGAGCGCGCATCCGACTGTGGTTTTGCCCACGCCGACGTCGGTGCCGGTGATAAGAAAACGCCGCCCCATCGCGTTTCGACTCTAGTTCGTCGCCATGATTTCTCGAAGCGTTAAAGATATCATCGGAGTTCTATCGAGGGAGGAATCTGATGAGCCAACCCACCGTTACCGCAAAATGGGAACGCGCGCGAATTCGCCACAGTCATCGGCATCCGCCGGTCAAGAACGTCAATCAGGCTCACGCTGAGACGCTGACCACCGGCCAGCGAATTGCCGACGGGCTCGCCGCGGTGATGGGTAGTTGGGGGTTCATCATCGCGCAGTCGATTCTGCTCGCGATCTGGATCGCGCTCAACGTCGCCGCGTACATCAATCATTGGGATCCTTATCCGTTCATCCTGCTCAACCTGGCGCTGAGTTTTCAGGCTGCTTACGCCGCGCCGATCATCATGATGTCGCAGAATCGGCAGGCCGCGAAGGATCGCCTGATGGCCGAGCAGGATTACGTCGTGAACATCAAGGCCGAGGAAGAGGTGAAGTCGATCATGGCGCACCTGGAGCAGCAGGACGAAGTGATGATCGACATCCTGCGGCGGATCGAACTGCAGCATCAGGTGATCATGACCAAGCTGGAACTTCCACAGCCCGACGGCACTCCCGCGCCCGCGTAACGCTTGCCGAGTCGCACCCGAGGAGTTCGCGATGGGCATGCTGGTCAATGGTCGGTGGCAGATTGACGATCTTCGCAGTGGCGCGGGGGGCCACTTCGTTCGCCAACAGACCGTCTTCAGGAATTGGGTGACCGCCGATGGCCGGCCCGGGCCGAGCGGCGATCGCGGCTTCAAGGCCGCGGCAGGTCGCTATCATCTATATGTGTCGCTCGCCTGCCCGTGGGCGCATCGCACGCTCGTCGTGCGCAAGCTGAAGAAACTCGGCGACGCAATCTCGGTGTCGGTCGTCGATCCATTCATGGGCGACGACGGATGGGCCTTCAACGCGCCGGATGGCTCGCTCACGCCGGGCGCCACTCGCGATCACGTCAATGGCGCGCGTTATCTGCACGAGATTTATACGCGGGCCCGGCCCGACTACACCGGCCGAGTCACAGTGCCGGTGCTATGGGACCGTGAGAGGAGGACGATCGTCAATAACGAATCGTCGGAGATCATCCGGATGTTCAACTCGGCGTTCGATGCTTTGGCCGCTGCGGGCGACGACCTTTATCCCGAGGCGCTGCGCGATGAGATCGACGAACTGAACTCGGTCATTTACGATACGGTCAACAACGGCGTTTACAAGTGCGGCTTCGCCAAAACGCAGGCGTCTTACGAAGCGGCCTTTGCGCCGCTGTTCGAGACGATCGAGCGGCTCGAGGATCGCCTCAAGTCGCGGCGCTACCTGTTCGGCCCCCGCACGACAGAAGCTGACTGGCGGCTGTTCACGACATTGGTGCGCTTCGACGCGGTTTACTACAGCCACTTCAAATGCAACTTGCGCCGTATCGTTGATTACCCGAATTTGTGGGGATACACGCGCGACCTCTACCAGATCCCCGGCATCGCCGAGACGGTGAACCTCGCGCATATCAAGCGTCACTATTACGCCAGCCACGCGATGATTAACCCGACCCGGATCGTGCCTGTTGGCCCAGCGATCGACTTCACCACACCGCACGATCGCGCACGACTCGCGGACTAGCCACAAAAGAAAACGCCGGACATCGTCTCCGATGCCCGGCGCTTCGATCAAAACCTGTATCGTCGGCTAGTCGCCCTTCGACTTGACGGTGTCGCTCTCCGACGCGGCCTGCTGCGACTCGCCCTTCGCGAGTTGGAGCTTGTACGTGTTCCAATGCTTCAGGATGTCGATCGCGCGATCGAGCTGCACATCTTTCTCTTCCTTCGGCTTCGCGCCCTTCGCGCCGGGCCCCTTGTCGCCCTTGTCGTTGCCGGGGGCGGGGACCGTGCTCACGCCAGTCGAATAATCCGGACTCTTCGCGCCGTCTTTCTGCGAGTCCTTGCCGTTCCTGAAATGATGCGGCAGGTCGGCTTCGTGGATCTCCGGGTTCTCGTTGATCTCGGCGCCCTGCATCTTCAACGATGCGAGCGTCTCTTTGGGCGGCTCGACGTCGACGTCCGGGGTGATTCCAACTGCCTGAATCGAGCGTCCGGTCGGGGTGTAGTAGCGCGCCGTGGTGAGTCGGAGCGCGGAATGATCGTCGAGCGGCAGAATCGTTTGCACCGAGCCTTTGCCGAAAGTCTGCGTGCCGAGGATCACCGCGCGCTTCTGATCCTGCAACGCGCCCGCGACGATTTCACTCGCGCTGGCGCTGCCGCCGTTCACCAGCACTACCATCGGATAGTCCGACCAGTCCTTCTTCTTGTGCGAGAAATACTTCTGCTGCTGATTCTCTTCGCGGCCCTGCGTATAGACGATCAACCCGCCGTCGAGAAAATCGTCCGAGACCTTAACCGCCTGGTTCAGCAGCCCGCCCGGATTGTCGCGCAGGTCGAACACGATACCCTTGAGTTTGCCGTGTCCCTTGGCCTCGAAGCCGTCGATCGCTTTCTCGACCCCGTCGCCGGTGTTCTCCTGGAAAGTCGTCACGCGGATGTATCCGTAGCCGCCGTCGAGCATCTTCGACTTTACCGACTGAATCTTGATCACGTCGCGCGCCAGCGTCACCGTGAACAACTCGTTCACTCCGGCGCGATGCAGCGTCAGCTTGATCTTGCTGCCCTTGGGCCCGCGCATCCGCTTGACCGCCTCGGTCAGCGACATGTCCTTGGTGAAGTCGTCGTCGATCTTGATAATCTGGTCGCCGGCCTTGAGTCCGCCGCGAAACGCCGGCGTGTCTTCAATCGGCGCGACTACCGTGAGCGCTCCGTTCTTGATCGTGATCTCGATTCCAAGTCCGCCGAAGCTGCCGCGCGTCTCGACCTCGAGGTCGCGATACAAATCCGGGGTCAGATACGCGCTATGCGGATCCAGCGACGCCAGCATCCCGGTGATCGCGCCGTCGATCAGCCGCTTGGTCGATACCGGCTCGACATAATTCTTCTGCACGATCGCAAGCACGCTCGCGAAAGTATCGAGCTCCTGGTACGTGTCGTTTGGAAGCGCCTGAGCCCGACGCACCGCAACTTCCTGTAACACCAGGAACGAGGTGGTGAGGCAAACCGCGAGGGTGATGGACCATCGATGTCGTCTAATCATTGACATGCTTGTTGTCGCCGCGATCTCGAGATTATGAGTTTATACATTTAAGCAGATGGCGCTGCGTGATGCATACTGCTGCCGCTGCTTCCCTTGCCCTTTTTTAACGCTCTAACTGTCCTTCTCCGAATTGTGTCCCGTTTCGGACTCTCTGTCCCGTTCTGACACTAGCCCGCTTTCGAGTCGAGCAACTGCTGCAGCGCGTCCTTCACGTCGGGGCGCGACCAGTCGAAGGCGCCCATATGATGGGCCACGATTTGGCCTTTGCGGTCTATTATAAAGGTCTCCGGGACGCCGCTCATGTCGTAAGTCTCGCTGACTTTGTTCTCCGGGTCGAGGAGAATTGTGAAGTGATAGCCGTTCTTTTCGACGTAGGGCGCGACCATCGAGCGGCCCTTGGTGTCCTGGCTGACCGCGAGCATCACGAAGTCCTTGTTATCTTTGAAGTCCTCGTACAGCGTCTCCATCGAGGGCATTTCCTCGCGGCACGGGCCGCACCAGGTTGCCCAGACATTCAGGAAAATTACCTTGCCGCGCAGCGATTCCAGCGACACCGTGTGACCGTCGAGTGCCTCCAGCTTGAAGTTGGCCGCCTGGCTTCCCGCCGCGACCGGCGCTTCCGATTCCGACTGCTCGGCGCCTAAAGGCGAGCGCGACCCTCGACGCCCGGAGATCGCAACCAGCGTGATTCCGACAACCACCACGACCGCCGCGACTGCGTAGAGAATCTTGTTCCGTGACTCCATCTCTCAGGCTCGAACCGCGTCCTCTGCCGGTTGATCGTCCGTTTGTTCGGGACTCTTGCGCTTCGCGGTGAGCGCCAGCGCGATCGCGCCCAGCACGATCATCGCGAGCGCGATCAGTTGCGCCTCGCTGAGACCATGGAAAACTCGCGGATTGATGCGCACGAACTCGACGACGAAGCGGGCCGCTCCCGCCAGCACCATGTACCAGAAGATCAGGTGCCCAGCCGGGGAGCGCTTGCGCATCGACCACAAGATCGCGAACACGCCGAGGTAGAGGAAAGTTTCGTAGATGGGCGCGGGATGCACACGCACGCCGTCGAAATATCCCGAAACGAGCCGGTAGTGATCGTCGAGCTTGAGCACCGATTCTGAATTCCAGCCGACGATCGCCTTCGGATATGCCATCGCCCACGGCAACGTGGACGGCAATCCCCAGTCGCCGTCGCCGGCAAGCTGGCATCCGAGTCGTCCGATCGCCTGTCCGATCGCGAGCGCAGGCGCGCACATGTCCATCGTCGCGGCAAATGAAATCCGGTACCAGCGCGAGACGAGATACGCGCCGAGGATTCCGCCGACCATGCCGCCGTAAAAGACGAATCCGGAGCCGGAAAAAATCATCGACTTCGGATCGGCGAGATAAGTCGGCAAGTCGTCGAGAATCGCGTAGATTCGCGAGCCTGCTATTCCGGCGACCGCCGCCGCGATCACCACCGACGACGAATATTCGGGATCGAACCCGCGCCGCTTGCACTCGAGGCGAATCACGTAGTCGGCGGCGAGAAAGCCGAGCGCCAGCATCATCCCGAAGCTGTAAACAGTCAGCGGGCCTAGGTGAAATAGAATTGGAATCATTGTTGAAGCAGAACAGGAATCATTGCTCGCTGGTAGTATATTACGCGTGGTGCGGCGGTGGCCACAGATGCTTTCTTGTTGCGTTCGCGAGAGTCGCCATTTATAGGACGCATCTATGCGCGCAGTTCTTCAACGCGTCAGTCGGGCCGAAGTCCGTATCGACGGGCAAGTGATCGGCAAGATCGGGCGTGGCTTCGTGGTTCTGCTCGGAGTCGCACGCGATGATACCGAGGCCGACGCGGCCAAGCTGGCAGATCGAATCCTCGGGATTCGCGTCTTCGCCGATTCCAACGGCAAGATGAATTGCGCGCTGGCAACTATCGGCGGCGAGTTGCTGGTGGTGTCGCAATTCACCCTGCTCGCCGATACCGATTCAGGACGGCGCCCGTCGTTCACGCGTGCCGCCACTCCCGACCACGCGCGCCGCCTCTACGAGCATTTTCTCTCGCTCGTGCGCGGCAGCGATGTTAAAGTTGAGGCCGGTCAGTTCGGCGCCGACATGGAAGTCGAACTCGTCAACGACGGCCCGGTCACGATCATTCTCCACAGCCGGCCGGATTGAAAAAGAACCAAAAGAGCCGAGCCGAGGCGCCGGAGATTCTCGGCGTCGATCATATTTATTTGAGCGTCGCGGAATTTGAGCGTTCGCGAATCTTCTACGACCGCCTGATGAAATCGCTCGGTTTCAAAAAAGGCACCTTTCCCGTGGGCGGCGAACCGCATTGCCACTATTACAATCGCAATTTCCAGATAACGATTCGGCCCGCACGCAGCCGCGGATCGAAGCACGATTCCTATTCACCCGGGCTGCATCATCTGTGTCTTCGCGTCGCGAATCGTGAGGCAGTAGATGACGTCGCCGGCCGGTTGCGCGCGATCGGAATCGCAATCGACGGACCCCGTTTGTGGCCGGAATACGCATCCGATTATTACGCGGTCTTCTTTTCCGATCCCGACGGAATTCGGTTAGAAGTAGTGACTCATTTGGAGCGGCGGAAAAATATCCGCAAACTGTGGAACCAACTCGAGGGCTTCACAAATCCGGTTGACCGCCTGACGCGAAGGCGCGGCCGTCCGCTCGGGAAAACTATCGGTCACAAGGAAAAATCTGTATGAGTGACGACGCGTTTTGGGAGCAGGTGTACGCGGTCGCGCGGAAAGCAGGACGCGCGTATCTCGCGACAGTCGATCGGGGCAAGCCGCGGGTGCGCGTGGTCTTTCCGGGGTTTGAAGGGCGTCGGCTGTGGATCGCGACAAAACGGAACTCGACCAAGGCGCGACACATCGAGCGCGATCCGAACGTCGAGTTGTTTTGGGAGGTCGGGTCCACGAGGCCCACGGCGCATCTGACGGTAACCGGAGTCGCGCACTTTGTTGATGATGGCGCGGTGAAGCAGCGGATTTGGGACGGAGATTTTTTCGGATACGGGCTCTCCGAGTTCTGGCCGGGAGGGCCGCAATCGAGCGACTTCGGACTCGTGCTGATAGTTCCAAACCGCGTCGAGCTCGGATGGCAGCCTGCCCTGTGGCAAGGACAGAAGCCTGAGGTGTGGAAGGGTTGATTGGATCAGCGCGCCGCTTGTCCGCTTGTGCCATGCGTGCAAAATAGAAAGTAGTCTAGACGAGGATCTCAACTGCGATGCCACGGGCGGGTTTCTATACCGTTGAATCGGGAAAGATTTCGTTTCGCCGCGACGGCAACTGGTACAGCGACGAGGAGCGGATCGACAACCCGGCGATCGCGCTGCTCTTCAGCAAGAGTATCAAGCGAAATCCCGATCGCAGCTATTATCTGCAGGTCGCCGAAGAGCGCGCGTCGATCACCGTTGAGGATACGCCCTACGTTGTGAAATCGCTCGAAGACGATCAACTCGGCGGCTTCATGATTGTGCTGAACGACGAGACTCGCGAACCGCTCAATCCCGCTGACCTGGAAATCGGCGCCGACAACGTCCTCTACGCGCGCGTCAAGGGCGGCGAATCGCGCGCGCGATTCCTGCGCACTGCCTACTATCATCTGAGCGACTGCTTCGAGTCCGACGCCGCAGGCCACTTCTATCTGAATCTTCGCGGCAAACGGCATCCGCTGAAAACTGCGCCATCGAATCCCGCGGCCACCTCAGCGCCATCGTGAGCGAGCCCAATCTTCACATCGTTCTGGTCCGCCCCGAAATTCCGCAGAACACCGGATCGATCGCGCGTCTCGCCGCGGCGATCAAGGCGCGGCTGCATCTGGTGGGCCCGCTCGGATTCTCGCTCGAAGATCGCTATCTGAAACGCGCCGGCCTGGACTACTGGCCGCTGGTCGATTTGCGCACCTACAAGGATTGGGATGAGTTCACAGCGGCGCATCCGAATCCGTCTAACCCCAAATACTTCTCGACCCATGCCGATAAGTCTTATCTTCAGGCTGGCTACTCGCGAGGAGATTTTCTTTTCTTCGGCTGCGAGACGAGCGGCCTGGGCCGCGAGTTCGTCGCAGAGCGAATCGACCGCGCATACCGAATCCCAATCTTCGAACCCGGCGTCCGCAGCCTGAACCTCTCCAACGCGGTCTCAATCGTGGTGTACGAAGCGCTGCGCCAGACGGGCCTGCTAGAGTAGTCGTCGAAGATGCGGAGTGACGGGGAACTTCATTTAATGTGAAACCCGCGGTGGGTTTCACACTTCCTTCGGCAGGGGCCAGCCCCTGCACCTGAGTGAGGAATTAGAGAAGATCCGGCGCTGCGCGCCTGTTCGAAGGGGTTGGGGTGTGGAAGAAGTTGTGCGTTCGCGATTCCTTGCGTCGCTGACGGGGTCGCGCAAGCGTGCGGGTTCTCAATGGATGCGGCGACTCGGAACCGGAACCGGCTTCGCTTGCGCGAAGCTGTCCGAGATCCTTCCTTCCGCTCGCGTCGCTCGCTTCCTCAGGATGACATAAAAAACGATCGCGTCTTCGGCGAAAGTGCGCGAGTAGTTCCGCGACTTTGAACGCTGCTCGCTACTTCTTGACGGCGCAGGTGCCACAGCCTGAGGAGCAGCCGCCCTTGCTAGTTTCGTCGGGAGGGGGGCCGAAGTAGTAGCCCGACTGCTCGAGCTCGCCGGGGCCGACCCATGCGAGCGCGTCGCTCACTGAATTGTCGCAATGCACGCATACGCGATGCTCTGCGGCGTTGTCGTCGAGCGTTACGTAGGTCAGCACCGACTTGTCGCAGTGCGCGCAATGCGCCATCGGAAATGACGCATCTCTGAGCGCGAGTGGAGAGGCAGGCATCGGAATCCACGCTACACCATTGTGTTAACGCGTGGAAATCCCGATGCCGACCGCGCTTCAGCTAGCCGCGATGATGGTCGCCGTGTTCTCGCGAGTGCGCGACAGCATGCCCACCACCATGCTCATGGCCTCCGCCACCGCGCGAGAATCCACCGCCGTGATCATCATGATGCCATCCACCGCTGTGACCCCATCCGCTGTGGCCCCAATCATCGCGATCATGATGACCCCAGTCGTCCCAATCGTGGTGATACCAGGGATGACCGTAGTAGGCGTAGCTCGGTCCATACCACGGCTCGGAATAGGCATAGCCGGGGTATCCGTAGCCACCATAGCCATAGCCCGGTCCGTAGCCGTAACCACCTTCATCAAAGCAGCCCTGCAATGGGACAATACAAAAGACGAGCAACAGAGCTGCTAAAGCATGGAGAATCTTGCTCTTCATTGCTCTGTACCTCTATATATTTAGACGACCTCGACAGGACTTGGTTTCATGGCGAGGATTGGTCGGCAATCGACCGATTTTCACGGGAAATCAGCTATTTGCGTGGACTGAAGTGGACCAAAAGACGCCTGGCTTACTGGCGCCGGTATGGCTCGCTCAGACCATACGAGATGCTACTGCGGGTGATCGGCGTTCCTATGGCATCGCGAGCCTGAGAAAGAGACCAGTCAAATAGACGAACGATTCTACTTCCTTAGCCGACAGTTTCGGCTTTGGCCGCGAGCCTGATGCGGCATGTCTGAAGCGACAAGCGTATTCCACGTAGTCCTTCAGTATCGGCTTGTACTCGTCCGAGGCCTCGACCTTATGGACAAAGAGCTCTCGATTTGCGGAGAGATCTTTGTCGGGCCGCGCGGTCACGATTTTGGCCATTGCTTCGAGCGACTCATACATGTCGGTGACTACATCCGCTAACTGAGCTGGATTCTTGCGCGCTCGCAGCAGGTGTCCGAGACCTTTTTCAAACGGTCCAAGCACGTTCTCAAATCCGGGGCGGCGGAGCCAATCAAGGACGTCGTTGACAATTTGTTTGTCTAGAATCTTAGCCCCAGACGGAACGAATTGGCCATCCCGCCAGCCGATTCCGAGATCGACCTCGGCGGTATCGATGAGCTGGACAATTATGCCGTCCAGTTCGTGGCTGGAGGGCTGGATGATTCCGTAAAAGCCTTCGACGGCTTCCAAGTTCCGATGAAAATCAGCGCCAATTTTATCGGGCAGCGGTCGAGTTGAACCTAGGGCACGATCCCCGAGATGCGTGAGTATCGCGCGTTCAATTTCAACTTGCTGGTATTCGAAATGTTCAAACAGAAAATTTTCGAAGATGATATTGTGAACGCGGTTCACAAATCGGCGTCGTGCCTCGTCGACATCCACTTTTATTTTGAACCGCTCGTGAAATTTGGCTGGCACTCTAGAGAAACCTAATCTCGATACGCTCTGGAAGCTATGCAGGTCTGTCGAAATCCAAACTTGGTTTCCGCCATCTTTCCATTTTCACGCTTCTGCTCACTGGCGCCGGTATGGCTCGCCCAGCGCGCTTGGTGCTGCGGCCTGACCGCCTACGCCGGCCAGCACCACCAACGTCAAGGCATACGGCAGCGCGAGAAACAGTTGATACGGGACCACGGTACCGAGCGCCTGCAAACCGAATTGCAAAGCCATCGCGGCGCCGAACAATACCGACGCCGCGGCGAGTCCCCACGGATTCCATCGCCCGAGAATCACCACCGACAGCGCGACGAATCCGCGGCCGGCCGAGATGTTCTCGACGAACGTGTTCGCATACGCGAGCGTTAGATATGCGCCGGCCAATCCGGTCAGCGCGCCCGCCGCAATCAGCGCTTGCCATCGAATCCAGTAAACGCCAAGCCCGAGCGCGTCGGCGGCCTCGGGACGCTCGCCCGCCGCGCGCAATCGAAGTCCGTAGCGGGTGCGCGAGATCACGTACCAGAAGATCGGAATCAGGATTAGCGTGAAGTACACCAGCGCGTTCTGATCGAAGAGCACCGGACCGAGGATCGGAATCCTCGCGAGCGGGCCGAGCGGGATTTTCGCAACCGGCGTCACCATGAACGCCTTGCCCGTCTCGCCGAACATCTCGCGGTAAAAGACTCCGGTCACTCCGAGCGCGAGGATATTGAGCGCGGTGCCGGTGACGACCTGGTTGGCGGCGAGATTCACGACCAGCAACGCGAAGATTGCGTCGATCGCGATTGCCGCTGCGATTCCCGCGCCGAGACCGAGCGCGATACTGCCGGTGAAGTATGTCGCCGCGAGCGCGAAGAATGCTCCCGCGAGCATCGCGCCTTCGATTCCCACGTTGATGATCCCGCTTTCTTCGACCATCAGCTCGCCAAGCGCCGCCAGCATAATCGGCGTCGCCATGCTCATCGTCGAGGTGAGAAATGCCTCAAGCATTAGCTCTCTCGGGCGCTGGCGGCGGAACGGCAGCAGTCGTCGGCGGCGCGCCAAACATCCGTTCGCTCAGCCCGCTCCATAGCGGCGTGTCGAAGGCGAGGATTATCAGGATCACGAGTCCCTGGATTACCTGCACGAGCACCGGCGAGACTCCCTCCGCGCGCTGCATCGCCTGCGATCCGTTATCGAGCGCGCCGAAAAAGATCGCCGCCGCGACGATGCCGATTGGATTCAGCCGCGCGACCAGCGCGACGGCGATCGCCTCGTAACCCCAACCGGGCGAGAGCTTTTCGTACAAGCGATGCGAGATCGCGGAGACTTGCACCGCGCCGCCGAGTCCCGCCAGCGCGCCCGAAATAGTCATCACCCAAACCGTCAGCGCGGGAATCGGGATTCCGAAAAACTTCGCCGCGCGCCGATTACGGCCCATCGCGCGCAGCTCGAATCCCACCCCGGTATGGAACAGCAGCAGATAGCATAGCGCCGCGAGCAAGACGGCGAGCAGCATCCCGAGGTTGAGGCGGCTCGGCGAAAAATAAAATTCCAGCTCCGCCGCGCTCGCGATCGGCGAGCTGGTCGGATATGCGCGCGACGCTTCCATCAGCGGCCCGTGCACCATCCAGCTGAGCGCGTACACCGCGACGAAGTTCAGCATGATGGTGCTGATAACCTCGTTGACGTCGCGCCGCGCGCGGAGCCATCCGGCGAGCCCGCCCCATAGCGCGCCGCCGAGCGCGCCCGCCCCGAGAATGATCACAACCGCGATCGCGTGCGGCAAATCGCCCAGATGCGGGCCGACTGCGCCCGCGGCGATCGCGCCGATCGTGAGCTGTCCGTCGCCGCCGATATTCCACAGCGCGCCGGAAAACGCGATCGACACTGCAAGTCCGGTGAAAACCAGCGGGGTCGCTTTCACAAGAGTATCGACGCATGTGTTCCAGTTGCCGAAGGCGCCTTCGCCGAGCGCGACGAACACGCCGATCGGCGACGCGCCCAGCCCAAGCAGCACGAGCGAGATGAGCGCAAGCGCGATCGCCAGCGCGCCGAACGGTTTCGCAATCGAAGACAGCATCGCCGACGCCGGCCTACTCCCAGCTCCCGGCCATCAGCAGGCCGAGCCGCTCGGGATCGCGCTCATCGGCGCGCGTCTCGCGAACTTTTCCGCGACTCATCACCATCAAGCGCCCGCAAGTCGCGAGCAACTCGTCGAGATCGCTGGAAATCAGCAGCACCGCGCCGCCGCTGGCGGCGAAATCAAAGATGGTCCGATGCACGTCGGCGGTGGCGGCAAGATCGAGTCCGCGGGTCACATTATGCGCGACGATCATTCGTGGATTTCCAGCGATTGCGCGCGCGACCACCAGGCGCTGTCGGTTTCCGCCCGAGAGCGCGCCGGCGGCCGTCTCGGGGCCGGCGGCGCGAATTTGAAAACGAGTGATCAGCTCGGCGCATAGATCGATCGCGCGCGACCGGCTGAGCCATCCTCGCTCGGTCATCCGCTCCCGGAGCGGTTCTGCGAGCAGCAGGTTTTCCCACAACGTCATGTCGAGGATCAGCCCGTCGAGGTCGCGATTCTGCGGAATCACCGCCATCGCGCCGCGTTCGCCACTTACGCTGAACCGTCCTGCGCTCGGCTCGCGCGCGCCGGCGAGCAGTTCGACCAATTCGGTTTGCCCGTTGCCGTCAACTCCCGCCAGCCCCACGATTTCTCCCGCCGTGACACGAAACGAAATTCGATCGAGAATCCGCCGGCCGTCGTCGTCGAGCGTGAGATTCTCCACTTCAAGCACCGGCGCTCCGGACTTGAGTGCCGATGCGTCGCGATGCATCGCCGGCGGTTGCGCCGCGACGATCTCTCCGATCATCGTCCGTGCAAGTTCGGCTTCATCGGTCGCCGACGCCATCGTGGACGCGACCACACGGCCGCGCCGCAGCACGGTGATTCGATCCGCGACCGCAAGCGCCTCGGCGAGCTTGTGAGTTATCAGCACCACGATTCGGCCCTCGGCGCGCAACCGTCTGAGCAAATCCAGAAACGCGCTCAGCTCGGTCGGCGCGAGCACTCCGGTCGGCTCGTCAAGGATCAGCACATGAGGATTGAAGCTCAGCGCGCGCAGCACTTCGAGCCGCACTCGCTGCGCGACCGACAACTGCTCGATCGTGGCGCGCGGACTCGGCAGCTCGAATCCGAGGTTGCCCGCAAGCTCGCGGCCGACCGATGCGACCGCGCCGAGATCGAGCGTGGATGCGTCGGCCTCGAATCCGCCGAGCGCGAGATTTTCCTCCCACGTCATCCGCTCGAACAGCATCGGGCTTTGATGCACCGTCGCAATGCCGGCCCGCAGCGCGTCATGCGGCGAGCCTGCGCGCAGAATATGTCCATCGAGCGACGTTCCACCGGAGTCGGGGCTGAGCGCGCCGGCCAGCACGTTCATCAGCGTCGTTTTGCCCGCGCCGTTCTCGCCGACCAGCGCATGAATCTCACTGGGACGCGCCTGGAAATCGACGCGGTCGAGCGCGAGGGTACGGCCGAAACGCTTGGTGATGGACGATGCGCTCAGCAACTAGGACGCGCTGTCCGGGCTGTAGTGTTGGCGCACATATTCGAGCGCGTCGTCGCGCGTCGCGAGGATACCGTCGAGTTGCTGGTCCTCGACGTCTTTCAAAATGTCCTTGAAGCGCGGCCCGGGCGCGAACCCCAGGTTCTTCAGATCGTCGCCGCCGATCAATCGCGGCGGGCGAATCTCAGCCGCGGTCATCGTGCTCATCGCGTTGCGGCAGAAATGCCAGAACCCCAAGTACGAGCTCGACGCCATCGCGTCCATGAACGCGACGTCCATCAACTCGTCGAACCCGTCTTCCGCGAGCATTCGCTTGAGCGTCGCCGGGCGCATCCGCGGCGCCATGCAGAGTTTCAAATGATTCTTGACGAGGTACGCCACCCGCTCCTGGACTGCCCGCGAGCGTTTCAGCCGCTCGAGGATCTCCGCCGCCATCACCGCGCCCTGCTCGGTATGCCCGTAAAACGTGACCTTGTCGCCGGTCTCCGCGCGGCATCGCGGCTTTGCGATATCGTGCAGCAAAATTCCGTACGCGACCGTCTCGCCGCATCCCGCGGGCAGCATCGAAACTCCGATCCGCGTATGCGTGTACACGTCGCCCTCAGGATGAAAATTTTCCGGCTGCGCACATCCGCGCATCTCGATCACTTCGGGGATGAGCAATTTCATCAGCCCGCTGTCCATCATCAGATCCATCGCGCGCGCGGCGCCGCCCTCGGTCATCATCATGGTGATTTCATGGCCGATTCGTTCGGCGGCAGTGAGCGTAATCTTCGGCGCGCTCTTCAGCATCGCGGCCCAGGTCGCGGGATCGATCGTGAAATTGAGCCGCGCCGCGAATCGAACCGCGCGCAGGATGCGCAGATGGTCTTCCTCGAAGCGCTCGTCGGGATTTCCGATCGCGCGAACTATTCCCGAGCGCAGATCGCGCATCCCACCGACGAGATCGATCAGCTTCTCGGCGATCGGATCGTAAAACATCCCGCCAATGGTGAAGTCGCGGCGGACTGCATCTTCCTCGAGCGCGCCAAACTTCACCGCCGACGGACGCCGACCATCGAGGTACGGTGCATCGGCTCGAAACGTCGCCACTTCGAACATGTGCTCGTCGATCAGCACCCCGATCACGCCGAACTTCGCGCCCACCGCGACCGTGCGCTTGAACATCTCCTGCACAACCTCGGGACGCGCGTCGGTCGCGACGTCGAAATCCTTGGGCTCGAGACCAAGCACCCGATCGCGCACACATCCGCCCGCATAGACGGCGCGAAAGCCCGCCTCCGCCAGCCGGCGCACGATCCCGAGCGCGTTTTTCTCCATCTCGGTCATTGGAAAATCCAGCCGCTCAGTTTAGCAGTGGCCGATGACAGGCGGTATCAATCACAAAGGGAGCACGAAGCTCACGCCGCTTTGCGGCTGCCGGCGTATTCTTTTCGATAGACGCGCAGCAGCGCCGCGAATATCGACATGATCGCCGGGCCCAGGAACAGCCCGAGCGGACCGTATGCCTCGAGCCCGCCCAGGATTCCGAGAAACAGCGCAATCGTCGGCAGCCCGGTGCCATGCTTCATCGCAAGCGGCTTGATGAAGTTGTCGATAATCGCCAGCGCAACCGCGCTCCAAATCGTCAGTCCGATCGCCGCCGACAATCCCGAAGCGAACCAAAGATAGAGCGCCGCCGGGACCCACACGATCGCGGTGCCGCCTATCGGCATCAGCCCCGCCGCCGCCGACGCGATCGCAAGAAACAACCAGTACGGCATCCCGAAGACCAGCATGCCCAGCCCGATCGTCACCCCTTGCAGCACCGCGGTCAGCATCAACCCGCGCATCACCGAGGACAGCGTCGTGCGCAGCGTGTCGAATATCGCCTTCTTGTCGTCTTCATGCAGCGGCGTCAGATCCTGCAGGCCCTTGTAGTAGTAGTCGCCGTCGCGCAGCAGGTAGAAGAACGCCAGCAGCGCAATCCCGACGTCCATGACGAACGCAAAAATATTGCGCGCGGCCTGGGTCACGTTCTTCATTGCGTACTCGCTGGTCGAGTGCGCCAGTTGCAAGGTGAACTTGGGCAGCTCTTCATCGAGCTGGTACCCATGCTCGGCCATCTTCTTTGAGACCCACGCGCCGAGGTTGGTTGCCATCACCTGGTCGTGGATCTTCGCCACTCCCCCGTTGCTCACCAACTGGCTCGCCTGCGCGTAAAGCGCCTGCGACTCAACGACCAACCGACCCGACAGCCAGATTGCGGGGATGAACACCCCGAGCAGAACTACGACGGTGATAATCGCGGTCGCCAGCGAGCGCCGCTTCACGTATTTCTCGACTTCGATCAACGCCGGATGCGCCACGAAGGCGAGCAGGATTCCCCACGCGAGCGGAGTCAGGAACGGGAGCAGCAGTTCGTACAGCTCATAGGCCATCACGGCCAGAAAGCCGAAAAAGAAAAGCTGCACGATCCGTTCGCGATCCATGGTGGGCTTAGCCATTCCGCGCGAGAGCCTAGCAAATCCCCCCGCACCGGTCGCCTGCTCGCACGGCTCAGCGCATCGATTCGATGGCGTCGATTACGGCGTGGGCGTGGCGGTCGGCGTGGATGTGGCGGTCGGCGTGGGCGTAGCGGTCGGCGTCGATGCCGGCGCGGGCGTGGCGGACGGTGATGGAGTCGGAGTCGGGCACTTCCGCGTCGTCAGCAACTGCGGTGCTCGCGGTGCCTGGGTGAAATCGAATGCGTCGCTCAGGTCATTCACGGTTGCATCGCGCGCCTTTCCACCGAGTCGCGGCAGCCCGAGGAAATTCTCCGCCGTAGTCACCAGCGACGAAAACTCGGTCACGCCATGCGAGACGTATCCCTGCTTTGCGTATGGCGATATGACGATCAACGGCGTGCGGAAACCGGGGCCGGTCAGGTCGCCGCTGGCATTGGTGGCGAAGTACGGCGGCGGTACATGATCGTAAAACCCGCCAAAATCATCGAAGGTTATGAAGATCGCCGAGGTATTCCACTGCGGCCCCTGCATCACCGCGTTCACCAGGCCCACCACGGTATTCTCGTTGGAGCAGAACGAATTGGGCGGATGCCCCGACTTGTTATCCGGCTCTACCAGCCATGACACATTGGCCAGGTAGGCGGCATTGGTTCCTGCCGCGTCTTTGTAGAACTGGCTATCGTTCACGACGTTGGTCGTCCATTCCGGACTGTTGCGAATATGGCTGATCGCATCCAACTCGTTCCATTGCGCGCCGCTGGTGCCAAATGGAGGCGAGTAATCTCTCCATGAAAGGCCGGCGTTGTCGAGCAAATCAGGCAGCACCGGAAAGTCCATGCACGGCGAAATCGGATGACCCTGCGGGAAGATAGTACCCGGGTTCAGCTTGGTGACCTGACTGACGGTTGCGCTTGAGCCCGAGTCGCACCCCCACGCGAACGGAGCACCATTGACCGGATTATTGTCCACGTTGTTGGCCCAAGCCCCGAAGGTGAACAGATGGTTCGGGAACGAAGGACCGAGCACCGAGGTATGGAACTCGTCGAAAAGAACATAGTTCGCTGCGTAGGCCCAGTAGTTCGGGATATCAGCCTGTTGGTACTGGCAGATGCCAAGGGAGTCGTATTTCGTGAAGCCGTCCATCGCGCCGAAATCAAGCGACGTATTGGCGGCCACCCAATCGTGCGGGAGATCGCCACCAAGCGTGCACTCGGGAAGCGGGGCGCCGGTTGGCACATAGTCAGTCTCTCCATCGGTACCCGCCATCGTCCCGAACATCGAATCAAAGGTGTGATTCTCCATCACGATGAAGACCAGGTTCTGCAACGGTGTAATCGAGACAGACGGCGTCGGAACCATCGTCGGCGTCGCCGTGGCCGTCGCTGATGCTGTCGCGGTCGCCGTTAGAGTCGCGGTCGCCGTCACAGTCGCGGTCGCGGTTAAAGTCGCGGTCGCGGTCAAAGTCGCGGTCGCGGTCGCAGTCCGCGTCGCCGTCGCAGTTCGCGTCGCCGTCGCAGTTCGCGTCGCCGTCGCAGTTCGTGTCGCGGTCGTAGTTCGCGATGGGGTTGCAGTGGCCGTCGCAGTCGCGGTCGCGGTCAAAGTAGCCGTAGCGGTCGACGTCTGCGTCGCAGTCGCAGTTGGCGTGGCGGTCGCGGTCGCCGTCGCGGTTGATGTTGCGGTCTGAGTCGCCGTCGCGGTCGAAGTAGCCGACGCAGTCGTCGTCGCCGTTGCAGTTGCCGTGTTGGTCGCCGTCGGCGTGTCGGTGGTCGTCGCAGTTGTCGTGTTCGTCGCGGTTGCGGTTGTCGTGTTCGTCGCGGTTGAAGTTGCCGTGTCGGTGGCCGTCGCTGTGGCCGAGTTCGTCGAGGTCGCTGTCGCCGAGTTCGTCGAGGTCGCTGTTGCCGAGTTCGTCGCGGTTGCAGTTGCCGTGTCGGTGGCGGTCGCCGTCGCGGTTGCTGTTGGGGTGGCGGTTGCAGTTGCGGTGTTCGTCGCGGTCGCCGTGTCGGTGGCAGTCGCAGTTGCCGTGTTGGTCGCAGTCGCAGTTGCCGTTTCCGTGGCAGTCGCGGTGTTGGTCGCGGTCGCAGTGGCCGTGTTGGTCGCGGTCGCGGTGTTCGTCGCGGTCGCGGTTGCCGTGTTGGTCGCGGTCGCGGTTGCGGTGTTCGTTGCGGTCGCGGTTGCGGTGTTCGTCGCAGTTGCAGTCGCGGTGGTGGTCGCAGTCGCCGTTGCGGTATTCGTCGAAGTTGC
>Ga0210407_10001266_pt1 | contig 24316 bp, 18 predicted proteins | sample IncBWC27MmetaG_FD_150860 | JGI IMG/M metagenome (GOLD analysis project Ga0210407, IMG submission 150860) | Forest soil microbial communities from Barre Woods Harvard Forest LTER site, Petersham, Massachusetts, United States - Inc-BW-C-27-M | ecosystem: Environmental > Terrestrial > Soil >... | reverse complement strand
ACATCCTGCAGGCAGCCATGGCATCCAGCGAGCGCGTGTTCAAGCTGCTGGATACTCCGCCGGACATAATTTCCCCGGCGCATCCGGTGGAAGCGACCGGCCCCGGCAGGATCGAGTTCGATCATGTCTGGTTCGCTTACCGCAAACCGGAGCCCGCAGCAACAGCGACCGTGAATGGCAATCCCACTAACGGCGACGCGCCTGCGCCTGATTGGGTCTTGCGCGACGTTTCGTTCGCGATCGAGCCCGGCGAAACTGTGGCCATTGTGGGCCACACCGGCGCGGGCAAGACGACCATTATTTCCCTCCTTATGCGCTTCTATGACGTGCAGCAAGGCGCGGTCAAGATCGACGGCGTAGATGTCCGGGACATGGATTTGACCGGACTACGCCGCCGCTTCGGCGTGGTGCTGCAGGACCCGTTCATGTTTACCGGCACCATTGAAAACAATATCCGTCTGGGATCAAGCTGGATCACGGACGAACAGATTGAAGCCGCGGCCGAAAACGTGAACGTGGCCGACTTCATCCGCGGCCTGCCGCAAGGCTTCGCGTCTCCGGTGCAGGAGCGCGGCAGCACGTTGAGCACCGGACAAAAACAACTCATTTCGTTTGCTCGCGCCCTGGCCCATGATCCCAAAATTCTGGTGCTCGATGAAGCCACGTCCAGTGTGGACACGGAAACGGAATTTCGCGTCCGCGACGCGCTCTCCCGCATGGTCGAGGGCCGGACGTCAGTGATCATTGCCCACCGTCTCTCCACGATTCAACGTGCAGACAAGATCATCGTCATGCACAAAGGCAAAGTGCGCGAGATTGGCAGCCATCAGGAACTGCTGGCCCAGCGTGGGATTTACTGGAAGCTTTATCAGCTTCAATACAAGGACCAGGAGCTGGGGGCTTCTTTGACATCCCGAACGAAGTGAGGGATCCCTATAGTAACAATGATGTAATGGTGGACATCTCCGCAGCGAATGAATGCTTCATGCCCAATGATTTTCGCAATGATAGGGATCCCGCACTTCGTTCGGGATTTCAGAAGCAGTTCGGCATTTACAGAAATATAATCTTCCCAAATGACCTTTCTCCTTTCCGCCGGCGAAGCCTCGGGTGATGCCTACGGCGCACAACTGATTGAGTCGTTGCGCCAATTCTCGCCGAACGCCACGTTCTTCGGCATGGGCGGAGAGAAAATGCGCACTGGCGGCTGCGAATTGCTGATTGACGCTAAGGACGTTGCGGTCGTAGGCCTCGCGGAAGTAGTCACGCATCTTCCTGGAATTTATGGCCGGTTCCGCGGCTTGGTCGCGGAAACAGCAAGCCGCAAACCTGATGCTGCTGTGCTGATTGATTTCCCGGAATTCAATCTTCGTCTGGCGCGCAAGCTTCATGCTCTGAATATTCCGGTCTTTTATTTTGTCAGCCCGCAGATATGGGCGTGGCGTTCCGGCCGCGTGAAGCTTATACAAAAATACGTGCGTAAGATGATCGTGATTTTTCCTTTCGAACAGGAGTTCTACAGAGAACACGGTGTTGAAGTCTCTTACGTCGGACATCCGCTGGCCCACGATGCGCCGCCGGAGATCGCTCGCGCCGAATTTGCCGCGCGCTACCAGCTTGATGCCGCGAAAGAATGGATCGGCCTGCTTCCCGGCAGCCGACGCAAAGAAGTCCGGCTGAACCTGCCGGCCATGTTGCAAGCCGCCCGGATGCTGCAAGAGCGAGATCGATGCTTCAATTATCAATATGTTCTCCCAGTGGCTTCCACGCTCGATCCAAAATGGATGCAAGACCAGATCGCCAGTGCGGGCGCGGGTGTTCCCATCCAATTGACCGACAATTCCCGAGCTACCCTGAAACATTGCCGTGCTGCGGTTGTTGCCAGCGGCACGGCGACGGTGGAAGCCGCGCTGGCGGGCACGCCTTTCGTTGTGGTATACCGGCTCGCCGCGCTGACCTGGCTCTTAGGCCGTCGTCTGGTCAAGCTGGACACTTTTGCCATGCCCAATTTGATTGCCGGCCGGAAGATCGTCCGGGAACTGATCCAGCAGGACTTTACCGCGGAAAACATTCTGCGCGAATTGACTGATATCATTCTTGAAGGCCCCCGAAGGCGGCAAATGCTGTCCGATCTGGCCGACGTTCGGCAGCGGCTGGGCGATCCCGCGGGTGGCGAACCACCGGTTGCGCGCGCGGCGCGGGAAATTCTGGGGTCACTCAAAACCATCCTGAAACCCGCGTCGTCTGGCGCCAGATAGACCTTTATTTGGCACATATACAGCTTTTTTGAAAGGACCGACATCTAACCATGCATCCCAAGCGGATTTGGAGAAAACCATGCTAATCGCTTCACGGCCCGTGCGCCGTGCTTCGCTGCTTCTGGCCTTGACGTTCCTGCTGCTCCTTTCGGCCTCGGGCGCGGAGAAGTCCCGGATCAAGGCCCAGGACTACGCCATTGACGCGGAGATTGTCCCCAAAACCCATCAGCTCGTTGCGCGCGCGCGCGTTAAATTTCTGGCCCTGGACAACATCAGCTTTGCGACGTTTGAGCTGAACAACGCCCTTCGCCCTTCGCGCATCCTGGACGCCACCGGCCGCCCGCTGAATGCCGAGCGCATCAGCCAGGACAACGCCGTCCGAGTCGCCTTCCCCGCGGACATTCCCAAAGGCACCAGCACTACCCTGACATTTGAGTACGAAGGCAAACTGGCCACGCCGGATGATAGTCCGGTGGAAGGTCTGAAGCTGGCGTACATCGGCGAAGACGTCACGTACCTCCTTTATCCCGGACGATGGTTTCCCGTCACCAATTACGGCATTGACCGCTTCAGCGCCACTATTAACATCACTGCTCCCGCGGGGACCGTTATTCTGGGCAGCGGTTCCATTCCTGCCAGTGCCAAAGCTGCGGCGGGAAAGACGGAGGCATCATTCAGCTGGCAGAAACCCAGTTTCCCGGGAACGATTATTGCCGGTCCGTTTGTGGAAACCGTCGGCGTCGGCGGGAACGTCCGGGTTTATACCCAGCCCGGCAAGAAGCAATTTGGAGCGGCGTACGCGGACACCGCCACCAAGGAATTCGAATATTTCTCCGGCCTCTACGGTCCGGCTTCTTCCCCCAACCTGAAAGTGGTCGAGCTACCGGATGACACCGTGCCCGCTTGGTGGGCGCCGGAAATTGCCGCCCTGGCCACGCGTGACATTTCGGAAAAAGGCAACTACCGTCTGCTGGCCGATACCATTGCCCACCAATGGTGGGGCGTGACCGTAAGCGCCGCCACCAAAGACGACTGGTGGCTGGTGGATGGCGGCGCGCGCAATTCCGAAATGCGTTACGTGCAGAACGTCGCCGGCGAAAAGGCCTTTGAAGACGCCACCCGCGACATGGCCGTGGGCGCACTGGCCTACGACACCACGCCGCTTTCCAGCATCGCCAAGCTCGATACTTTCTCCCCTGATTTTCAATCCCTGGTCACCGACAAAGGCGGCATGATCTTCCACATGATGCGCTGGGTGGTTGGCGACGCCGCGTTCGACAAGTCGGTAAAAGAGTTCATGTTCGCCTTTGACATGAAGTCCGCCAACGCCAGCGATTTCCAGGCGATCGCGGAAAAGAACTACGGCGACAAGCTCACGGCTTTCTTCTCCCAATGGGTGGACGGGACCGGCGCGCCGGAATTCAAGCTCAAGTACACCACGTTCCGGATCAAGAAGGGCTTCCGCATCGTAGGACAGGTATCGCAAGACCTGGACCTGTTCAGCATGCCGCTCGAGCTTAAAGTCGACACCGACGGCCAAAGCGAGGTCAAGCGGATTGAAGTGCGCGGCACCGAAGCTGCGTTTTCCGTGGAAACATTCGGTAAGCCGCGGCGCCTGACTCTCGATCCCAACAACTGGGTGCTGAAGAATTCGCCTGACCTGCGCGTCCGCGTCGCCATCCGCCGCGGACAGGAACTGACGGCGCAAGGCAATCTGTCCGAGGCCCTGTCGGAATTCAACAAGGCCTTGGAAGTGAACAAGAACAGTTCTCTGGCCCATTACCGCGTAGCTGAGGTGTTCTATCTTCAGCGCAACTACCAGTCGGCCGCGAATGAATATCGCGAATCCCTGAACGGAGACGGCGAACCGCGGTGGACGGAAGTCTGGAGCCACATCCAACTCGGCAAGATTTTCGATGTGACCGGCCAGCGCGAGCGCGCCGCCAACGAATATCGCCAGGCAATCCAGACGGGCGACAACACGCAAGGCGCGATGGACGAAGCCCGCAAGTATCTCAGCACGCCGTACACGAGAGAGAAAAAGCAGAGCGGCAACTAGCTGCTATTCAGTTGTCAAACAGCGCTTACGGCAAACTCTTGAGGTAAGTCACGATCTGCCATCTTTGCTGCTCCGGCAGCCGCGACCATGACGGCATACCGTTCTTCAGGCTGCCGTTTTTCAGAAGCCATTCCAACTCTCCGGGAGTTGCGGCCCGAATGCGGCCGGAATGCAGATTCGGATGCTTTTCCTGTCCCAGGCCTTCGCTTCCGTGACACTGCGCGCAGTTCTGGCGGAACAATTTCGCGCCCGCGGCTTGCGCCGAGGGATCCTGCACAAACGGGTTCTTTCTGACCCGATCTTTCTCCGGGACCTTGGCTGTCCACGCGCCGTCTCCAAACAGCAGGACCGCAGTGAACAGCATGAGGGTCAGGAGGGCAATCCGCTTGCGCACAACTATTTCCTCCGCAGCTTTCTGGCGATCTGTTCAATCTCATAGGACACGCCGACTCGCAGCAGGAATCCGTGGCTGTTATCGTTCAGGCCCAGTGACGGAGAGACACGGAACGCCGGACCGTTCGGAAGCCGGAAGCTCACCGTCGGCGCCAGATAGTGCGATGTGTCCTGCAGCCCGAAGCGGTAACGATCGCCGAGTCCGCCATACATTTCCGCGCCCAGGCTGAAATTCTCCCGGCAAAGCACGCACGATTTTGCGCTGGCCACCAGCGATAGCGGACGGCTGGCGCCCACGGCATAGCCGAATTCCCAGGGTATTGAAGCATTGAGATGTTTCTCGGCAATAAAATTCTCGGAGACATTCCAGCCGTTAAAATTGCTGGAGAGAATCAGCTTTAACTCGGCCTCTCGCTGTTTCACGCTGCGGTCATTTCTGACCAGAAAATCAGACCGGACGTCATGGCCGACAACTTCCAGCAGCGCTTTGTCCGCGGCGTTGATGTTCTCAAACTCCACGTACAGCACGGGATTGATCCAATGTTCGCGCAGCAGCGGACGAAAACGGTTTTCCAGGCGAAACCCGGTAAAGACCGTGCTTTCCGCGCTGGTCGTCTGGCCGTCAAGATACAGTTCAGCAGTCCACCAGGCTTTCACGCCGTATTCCAGTTCCACGGCTTCTCCCAGAAACGAATGCTCGTTCCGGGGAAATCCCGCGACAGACTTGGTCGCAATTTCGAGATTGCCAGGCTCTTCCATCTGGTGGGAATAGGTAATGAAATAGTTTTCCTGGGCGCGGGAACGCGCAGGAAAGCCAGTCAGTAGAGCGGCAACAGCCGCAGCGGCAAGCACTCGATCCAACAACACGCACTGTTCTCCACAGGAAGACGGACGGTATTGAACATGAAATTGAATTTCATTTTCAATACCAGTAACGGCATTCTAGTACACACTACGGTCGCCGGCAATGCTCTAAATCACAAACGGGCGAGATGAAACAGCAAACGGTCTTTTTTCGACATTGAATTGTGTTTTTCCGCTGGGCTGATCGCAACGAGCCCGGCGATCGTTATTCGTACCGCAGGGCCTCAATCGGGTCGAGCCGGGAGGCTTTCATCGCCGGGAGCATGCCGCTCACGATGCCCACCACCGTCAGGATTCCGGTTGAAATCACCAGGTTCATGGGCGAAATCGCTAGACGGATATCGGCGTTCTCGGCGTTCTTGGCAATCACGCTATAGAGGGGAATCGAGCCAACGGCAAACGAAACAAGGTACGCGACAACGATACCCAGGACGCCTCCGGCAAAGGTAATGGCCAGGGCTTCGGCCAGAAACTGGAACAGAATGTCGCGCCGCCGGGCGCCCAGGGCTTTTTCCACGCCGATCTCCCGGGTGCGCTGGGTCACGGAAACAAGCATGATGTTCATCAACCCGATCCCGCCAATCCCCAGCGTCAGGGTCCCGATAAACGAGAGCAGCACTTGCAGGCAGATGGTAATGATTTCCCACTGGTTCACGTTCTTCATCGCGTTCCAGATGAACACCGCGCGCGGATCTTTGGGATTGAAGCCGTGCACGCTGGCCAGCGTGGCGCGCAGGTTGCCTTCCACTTTGTCGTATTCGGTGCCTTCATAGCCAACCCAGATGCCGTCGAGATAGTGGGTGTCCTTCAAGTCAGCTGCGGCGCTGAAAGGAATGTAGATGATGCGGTTGATGTCGTCGTCGCCTTCCTGCATTTTGGCGGTGAGCACGCCAATCACTTCATAGCTCACGCCTTTGATCCGTATGTTCTCGCCGAGAGCAAATTTTCCCGAAAAAAGTTTGTTCTTGGCTTCCGACCCGATCACCGCCACGCGGGAACGCTGGATTTCATCTTCCGGAGTAAAGAACCGTCCGGTGTCCACGTCAATGGCCCGGATGTACTGGATCTGCGAATAGAAGCCGCCGATCGGAAACTGAAACGACCGGTTCTCATACTGGACGTTGGCGTCCAGGCTGGCTTCCGGACTGATGTGGTTGACCAGGGGAACGGAATCCTGGATATGCTGCAGATCGTCCAGCGTAAACCGGGTCTGTGTCCCGGCTTTCATGCCGCCGGCCTGTAACGAACTCCGTCCGGGAAAGATTCCCATCATCTGCACGCCGAAGTTGGCGAAGATGTTGTGAATGGCCCGGCCAAAGCCTGCTCCGTACGCCAGGAGCAGCACGACGGTGGCAATACCCCACGCCATGCCGACCAAAGTGAGCGCGGTGCGCCGCCGGTTGTGGCGCATGGCTTCGTAAGCCTGTCCCACCATGTCTTTTCCGCGAAAACCAAGGGCCATAACTCTATTCCTTCCTCAGCGCTTCTACCGGCGTCAGCAGAGATGCTTTGCGCGCGGGATACAGTCCGGCCACAATCCCGGCAACACACAAGGAAAGCACGGCCAGCGCTGCCGACTTCGGCACCAGGTGCGGCGGATCAAAAAACGGCGGCAGCTCGACCAGCGTCATCAGTTTCATCAGTCCTTGTACCGCGCCAATGCCCAGACCTCCGCTCAGCGCCGTCAGGAAGGCGCCTTCCAGGAAGAACTGCATCAGGATGCTGCGGTTGGTGGCGCCCAGGGCCTTCATTAGTCCAATTTCGCGTGTGCGCTCGGTCACCGATACCAGCATGATGTTGATGATTCCAATCGCGCCCAGCGCAAGCGTAACCATTCCTACGCCGCCTAAAAAAACGTCCATCGCGGTAAAAATCCTGCCTACGGTCTCGGCGCTTTGGACGGTGTCCCAGCCTTCAAAGGCCTCTTTGTTGCTGACGTCAAAACCGTGATTGCGGGCCACGATCTTGTGTACCTGGTCCAGGGCCTCGGCGTGCTGGTCGCGGCTGACGGGCTGCAGGTTGATGACGCTGATGTCGTCGGTGGTCTGTTCGGTCTTCATGGGGAAAAACATCTTCATGGTGCTGAACGGCATGTAGAGACGCACATTGTTCATATTGTTTTCCTGCCGTCCAATGTTGCCCAGCACGCCCACCACTTCGAACCGCACGCCGTTAATCAGAATGAAACTGCCAATGGCCGGCCGTCCCGGAAACAGGTTGCGCATCATCTGGAAGCCAAGAACGCACACGGCCCGGCGGTCGGTTTCATCCTTATCATTGAGCCAGCGCCCTTGTCCCAAAGGCAGATAACGGATCGTGGCGAAATTGGGCGTGCTGCCGGTGACTGTGCTGCTCGAACTGGCCCACTCACTCACCGCGCGCAGGTCGCCGCGGTTGATGATCGGCGCGACCTCGCGCACCAGCGCCGCTTCTTTCCTGATGTCGAGAAAGTCCTTATAGGTCAGAAAATAGGGCTTCATGCCCTGGTGCTGTCCGGAGACGTTCGGAATTCGTCCGCCCCAGATGAAAATCACGTCCTGGCCGATATTGGCCATGTTCTTCATCTGCCCGGACCGGAAGCCTTCGCCCAGCCCGATCAGCAGCAACAAAGACCCCACGCCCCAGGCAATGCCAAACATGGTCAGAAACGACCGTAGCTTATGCGCCCACAGGGTGCGCATTACCTGGCCAAAGATGTCCAAGATCATTCTCATACTGTAGTCCAATACGGCCCCAGAAGGCTTCCGGTTCCTTTGTTAGACGCTCTAAAGCTCTTAGCCGTTAGCTCTTTAGGCATGTTAGCCCTTGGCATTTCGCACTTCGCTCTTGGCTCCTGGCTCTGGGCCGGATTCGCTAGGATCACCATGCCAGTGCCGCTTCCCTGCTAACAGGGAAAAAAACAGGGGAGAACGCGAGCGCTTGGATACTCCAGACACGCAAAACCTCGATTCCACAGGCCTTTCGTGAACCTTTTTCCCGGACGGAGTCAATTCGTAACAGGGGAGGAACAGGAGAGGAACAGGGGAGGAACAGGGGGCATCGCGCGTGATCGCCGTCATCGCACGTCATCCCACCCCAACACGCGAAAACCGCGCGTGTCGGGGACCCCGGTGATCGCCGCGATCGGAAAACCATATCACTGATAAGACTGATAACGGTGATGTTCTTGATCAGTCAGAATCAGTGTCATCAGTGGTAAGGTTCTGTGGTTTTCCTCGTTTTATGTTTTCAAAGATCGTCCACTGTCCGCCTGGGCGGGCCGGCTTGTTGGTTTTCTCTGGCTAATTGCTAACTGCTAATTGCTCCCAATGCGGCGCGCATGGTACCGCGAAGCCATTACGAAAGTCAATGGGAGAATTAGCCGTATTTTCAATAGGTTACCCGATGGTCTTTTTTCTTGTCTTTGATGCCGGGTCGCGAGCAGTTGGGCGCAAAGGAATTGAAGGCTCCAGTCCCGCAAAGCGGGACGGCTGGTAGTAGCCCGCCGTTTCAACCGCGGGAAGCGAATGAACGATCCTCAGACTTGTCGCAATAGTGAAGAATGTTTAAGTTCTTGTCATTCCGACCCTGAGCTTGGCGAAGGGGAGGAATCTGCTTTGCGCTGCGAGTGGAAATTCTATGTCTACATCATGTCCAGCAAGTCACGCCGAATTTATGTCGGCTTCAATCCCACATGGGAAGACCTTGCAGAGGACTGGGGTAAGCCGCTCGATCCACCACCACCGAAAGGCTAAAGGAAGAGCAGATTCCTCACTCCGTTCGGAATGACAAGAACTTAAACATTTTCGCCGAGCTCAGGGTCGGAATGACAAGAACTTAAACATTTTTCGCCAAGCTCAGGGTCGGACAGACAAGTACATGACGGCTTTTTCTCATTTCCGAACGGAGTAAGCCCCAGGGACGCTGATCAGGCCGGCGGTTTCCCGCGGTGACGTTCATTCGGTTCCTCGCTGGCTTGCGCTCGGGGCCGCAGGCGGAACGGATGAGATTAGAATGTCGGAGGAGTTGGGGCAACCGGCCGTCTACCTTGACATCGGAACGAGAGGAGAACCCGCATGTCGGCAAACAACATAGCAGTCGAGCTGCGGTGGGCGGCGAGGGCGCTCCGGCAACTGGCGAATTCCGGGAATGGCAACCGGAGGAGTGCGGCAAGAGTGTTGGCGGTCCTGGTCATGGTCATGCCACTGGCGTCGGCGCTCAACGCGCCAGCGTCCGATCAATCGCGAGAACAGGTGATCAAGGTCGTTACCCAGATAAAACGAGCTGACTATGAGGGAGACCGCGCCGCCCTGAAGCGCCTTTATGGAGAGCTGACCCCCTTTGCCGAAAATAAGGAACTGGCATCGCGGGTGCGATACTGGCGGGGGTTTGCGCTGTGGCGCCGGGCGATCAACGGATACTATGACAACGTTGACGCGGCAGAGACGCAAGGGGACCTGAAGCAGGCGATCGACGAGTTCGATGAGGCGGCAAGGAAAGACCCGGCTTTTGCCGATGCCAGGATCGGCGCCTTGTCCTGCGCCGGCTTGTTCGCTTATTCCGAATACCAGCAAAATGCCGGGAGCGCACGGCTCCCGGAGTTAATGGCCCAAGCCGTACAACGGCGGAAAGACGCCGAAGCTGTTGCCCCGGAGAATCCCCGCCTGCTTTGGGTGCTCGGCCCCATGGTCTGGAACGCTCCCCCGGAACGTGGCGGGGGCCAGGCGAAAGCAATGGAGCTGTACACCAAGGGCCTGGAAGTGATTCGAAGCCACAAGACAACTGTGACTGATCCTTTGGAGCCAACCTGGGGAGAGCCTGAATTATTGATGAGCCTGGCCTGGTCCAACCTCAACCAGTCCAAACCGGACCTGGCCGCCGCGGAGCAGGATGCGCATGCAGCACTGGAATTGGTCCCTTATTGGCATTACGTGAAAGACATTCTTATGCCGCAAATTCAAGAAGCCAAACGCGCCCTGGCGCAGAGTCAAAAAAACAAAAGCGATTGAGATCGCCTACCGAGTATGATTGCGCTGCTGATAAAGGGAAGCTGCACACCTCGGATGAAGCTCCGCAAACTCAGTCTTTTGATTGCGGTTGCGATCGCATTGACCGGATGCAATCCGGCCGTCAGCCTGCGTCCGCTCCCTGCCGCCGATGAGAAGCCGGTCGCCGAGCCCAAGGTTGAAGGTGAATGGGTCTCTGGTACCAAAGATGAGGTCGAGCTGCGCTGGAAGGTGCGCTATAAGGACGGCCATTACCTCACCGAATTACGCAAGAGACCGGACAAGGATGGCGAAGAACCAGACGACGTAGACAACTTCAAGGTCACCCTGGTGCGCTGGGAAGACAAATTGTTCTTTGACGCCGAATTGCTGGAGAGCCAGTCTGGTGGACGCACCATTCGTCCTGACGACATAGGACTCGGCATGACGCCAGTGCATATGGTGGGCCGCGTCTGGTTGCATCCCGACTACCTACGCATCGCCATGCTTAATTCGGAATGGCTCAAGAACCATTCGCCGGAGGAGTTTCGTGCGATGGTGGGTTCGACCGCGGTGATCACCGCTTCCACTGGCGATTTGCGGCAGCTCCTGCTTCAGCATGCTGAGGACCATGACGTGCTGCCATACGCCTGGTATCTCTGCCGGCCCGGGGCAGACTGCGCGATTCTAGCCGCAGAAGACGAGCTGGCCCACGAACCGAACGAGCCTGACACTCTCCGTGACGTTGCTCGAGTCTTCAACATGCGGGGAGACTATAAGAGAGCGTTGGCACTGCTCCGCCACCGGGCCGAACTCCAGCCTGAGAACGAATCGTCGCGGGAGGATTTGGCCGTAGCTTTGCTTTTCACCGGCGATTTCGCGGCGGCGCGGGCCGAGTTTGCCGCTGCCGCCAAACTGGGCACGAATGATCAGTTAGAGCAGGTCAATATTGGCTGGACCTATTTTATGGAGGGCAACTACAAGCAAGGGGAGAAAGCCTTCGCGGGACAACTGGCTGGCAGGAAACCCTGGGTGGAGTCCATTCTGCTGGACTATTTTTCACTGATACGTCTGGGTCGGGTCAAGGAGGCCCAGGCTTTACTGTCTAAGCAGACGGCACAATTTGCCGGCAAAACTGACGATCACAAGCTGCTCCTCGAGGCGCAGGGTCGCCTCGATGAAGTATCACCGTGGCAATCCGAGGAACCCCAGACCGAAGCGCGCTTTGAGTATTTTTTTGCCTTAAAGCTGATTGCAGAGGGCAAGCCCGATTTCGGCAAAATACATCTGGAAAGCGCCCTCAAGACCGCTGCCAAAGACACCGTGCTCGCTCTGGCAGTAAAGATTGAACTGGAACGTCTGCCCGCAAACTAAGGAGATGATATGAATAAATCAACTAAAGGGACCCAGGAAGCAGAACGCAGGCGAGAGGCCCCGCTGCTCACGCCTACGGACCTGAAACCGGCGGCGACGCGGGACATCGCGGGAGCCATGAACGCCATCCTGGCGGACGTGTTCGCGCTTTATCTGAAGACCAAGAATTTCCACTGGCACATGAGCGGGCCGCACTTCCGCGATTACCACTTGCTGCTGGACGAACAGGGCGACCAGCTCTTCGCCATGACCGACCCCATCGCTGAGCGCGTCCGCAAGCTGGGTGGGACCACGGTCCGGTCCATCAGCCATATCGCCCGCCTGCAGCGGATAGCGGACAATGATGCGCCCTACGTGGAGCCGGAGGACATGCTCGCTGAGTTGCGCGAGGACAGCAAGACACTCGCCGCGCGCCTGCGCGAGGCCCATGGTGTCTGCGAAGAACACGACGACATCGCTACTGCCAGCCTGATTGAAGTTTGGATTGACGAGACCGAACGACGCACCTGGTTCCTGTTCGAGGCCGGCCGCCGAAGTGATTCCAGCGGGCATTGAAACACAACCCTCGGGTATCGAGAGGGGGCAAAGAGGAAAACGTAAACCCTCGGGTACCGGGTGGGAGACGATTCTTCCCGGGGCAGTTTGCCATGGCAAGACTCAGCTTGCATTTCGACGATGAAAGTGACTATCATCGTCGCCTTAAACGCCAGGTAGAGTGATGGTTGGCACCGAAGCCACGAAGAGAGGTAATTCCTCATGAATAAGCTTGGAATCGGGTCGCTGTGGATTTTGGTCGCTCTTTGTGTGAGCCTCGCCACGTCGTGTACCAGTAAAACTCCACCAGCGCAGCAGACTACAGTGCCGAGTCAGCCCGCGTCTCAGCCGGCGGCCCAGCCCGCGACTCCATCGAGCCAGCCTGCTCCGGCGGCGGCGGCTCCGGCCAATGTCATCGCCAGCGGCCAGTATACTGCTGACCCCGAGGTGCGGTGTGATTTGCTGGAAGTGAAACGCGTGAGCGGCGGCGGCGTACTGGTTAAGTGGCGACTCGTGAATACCGCTGCTGTCACCAAGAGCTACGACGGCCGTTGGGCTGACCTTTACTACATCGATCCTGCTGAAAACAAGAAGTACGCCTATCTCATGGATGCTGAAGGAAACTATATTTTGGAAGTCTACTTTGGCAATCTTAATGCTGGGCAGCAGCGGGGAAACTGGGCGAAGTTTCCCGCGCCTCCGCCTACCTCGAGCAAAATCGCCATACATATTCCGTCGTTTCCGCCCTTTGAGGACGTTTCCGTATCGCAGTGAGGGGTGAATCTTTGATCGGTCCAATCGCGCGAGGACTCCTTTTTCCGTTCCTTGGTCTATTGGGCGTGCTGGCAGGGCCGGGAACAATGTTGGCGCAAAAATACCAGGCGGAAGACCCCATTCCCCCAGACGCGCAGCGAAAGATCCTGGAACTCAAGAGAACGATTCTGGAAATCAAAGGGCTGTCCCTGGGAGTGGCCGGCAAGGCGCAGGACTTGAATGCCGCCCTGAAAGACCTGGGGGCCAAAACCACGGCGACTGAGATTCGCATCGAACTGTCGAGCGATGTGTTATTCGATTTTGACAAGGCCGACCTCCTCCCCAAGGCCATTCCCGAGCTGGAAAAAGTGGCCACGGTCCTCAAATCCTATCCGCAGGCGTCCTGTTCCATTGAGGGCCATACGGACAAAAAGGGGTCGAACGAATATAACCAGAAACTCTCCGGACGCCGGGCGGATTCTGTGAAGGTCTGGCTGGTCGGGCACGGCGTGTCCAGCCCGATGACGACTCGAGGGTGGGGAGCGACCAAGCCTGTTGCACCCAATACGTTACCCGATGGCCGTGACGATCCCGCGGGCCGGCAAAAAAATCGCCGAGTCGAGATCGTCGTCACGAAAAACTAAAAAGTGCCCGAGTATCGTCGAGCGGTATCCGGCGGAACGCTCGGACAGCTGGAGGTACGGCATGGGGCACTCCCCTTCGACGCACGGCCCATCCTGGGATGGCGCACCGGACTTGATCGCACGGGAAGATACTTGGGGTCAATGTCGCCAGGGAATCGCTTCCGGAACACTACGCAAGCTCTTTCTATTTACGGCAACCGTGCTGCTGCTCGCCAGCACTGCCGTTCCATATCTATATGCGGATAACCCTTATCCGAACAGCATCATCACGGCCATCGACACCAGTAGCGGCCTGGTAACCGCTCGCGAAAACAGCACCGGAAAGATTTTCTACTTCCAGGTGACAGATACTGCACAGTTGGAGCACTTAAGGATTCACCAGGGTCTTTGGATTGATAAGGGGCAGGTGTCATCGGACGGAGCCAAACCGTGTGCCTGCAAGCTTGTGAGCTCGCCGGCGGATGTGATCAGCGGACCGGGGAACAGAGAGCCGGGGGGAGAAGGAAGCGACCTCCTGCTGCTCCGCGACGGAAAAAGGCAGTCTGGGAGCACGGTAACTTGCGGAACGAATACCTGCCTGATGGGCACGACGGTTGTCCCCAGGCAAAACATTCAGTGGATCGGATTGAGCTTAAGCCCGGAGCTGCAAGCGACTCCACCCCCGCTACAAAACTCGGCAACCGACGAGCTGCATTTGGCCGACGGCTCCATCCAATCCGGAACTCTATCGGGTATCCGCGCGAATTCCGTTGAGATGGACGGTAAATCCTACGATCGTAAAAAAGTGAAGTGGGTCTATCTTGCCTTGGTAAGCGCAAAACAAACGCCTCCAGGCTTTGAGGACCAAACGCCGCCGGATTCTGGAGACGCGGGCAAGACTGTGAAACCCCCGCCCCCACCCCCACCACCGCCGGGAGGGGCCGCCCCGCCCGATGGTGGCCCGTCCAATACACGCCCGTCTCGCGCCGCGAACGATACCGTCAAGCCATGCCCTGCCGACAAGCCTCTGGGAGGGCGGATTGAGGTGGATTCTGACTGGAACAGTTCAGGCTGCCGCGGCTCACGACGGGCCGTCCTGCGGTTTCCGCTGATCCCGTCGGGCCTGAATGGAGCTCCCTGGAGTGCGCAGCTATGGGGCGGCTTTACCGCGCCTGAGGTCCACTATGAGTTGAGCACCGGAGGATGCTCCGGAATGTCGCCCTACAACCGTAGCTCCTGCAAGGCACCGAATGGACGTGATGCGGGCAACGTCACTTTGGGCAAAGCAGGGCCGCTCGGATTCATTCCCGCCCCGGACGCGGATGGCTTTTTGAATTTCTACCCATTGAAACCCGAGATCGCCGCTTCGACGCTGCTGTTCCACGAAACAGGTGGTGGGGGTCGGCGCGGGACTTTCACACCTCTCGAGTGTGTCGGCCCGAGAGAGTCCAGCAAGGGCAGCTGGCCGTTCGATTTTGGTGGTCTGACGATTAGAGCAACTAACTGTTTATCATTTGAAACAGACCCAGACTGGGAACATCACTTTTTTGCGTGCGTCCAACCGGCCGAATGCACCAACCCCGTCGGGGTAGCCGCAAAACGTGAGTGCATCCTCCATGCGGAGCGTCACGCGGTCATCCCGTTCGCGGGCGAGTCAACCTGGAAGTCGCCGGAAGCTTCCGCTGATTGGGGCCCTCACTATCACTTTTTTGACGGCGCGAAGATACACTGGGAAATCTGTTGCGGCTGCGGCGATGCTGCGGCGCCGCCCGAGGCGTCGTCCGACCCCTGTCCCAGCACGCTGGACGCGGACAGCAATCTCATGACCAACCGGATAAAAGAAGAGGAAGCGTTCAAACAGTTCGTCAAGCGAGGTGAGGCCTACGAGAAAGCGCTGGACGAAGCGAATGCGCACTACGCCGATTACAAAACGACGGTCAAGGCCTGCCTGATCCAGGACCTCGCTACCGATGCCATCATCGCGCTGCTCGCGCCGGAATTGGTGACCGAAGACACGCCGCACGATGTGGCAGCGGCCATCGAAATGGCCGAGCGGAATGGCCTGTTGCCGCCCATGGGGCTGCAACAGATCGCCAAGATTGTGGATAAAATCGTCAGCGGAGAGGACCCGACGACCGCTATTGATCGCGAAGGCAAGCAGGTCTGGGCTGAGACCTTCGACGCCATCCACAAGGTCGAGACCCTGTTTGCAGGAACCAGGACGGTCGACGGCATGGAAAAGACGATCGAGCAGTGTCAGGGCTCGTTCTTAGTGTCGGCCGAGACGAAGCTCAGTGCCGACAAATGTGTCGAAGGCTTAAAGGCCGCACTCGATCAGTCGGTCGAGATGAACAAGCTGCAAAATGACATCCGGAACCTCAACACCCAGCTTCCTGACCTGCAGTATAAGGCCTGGGCGGCATGCGTCACGCGGGCCCGCTGCGAGGGCACTCCCGAGTCGGCCTGCGACGACAAGAAGCCGGAAGGCAATTGGCCCCCGGTTCCATGAAGTCGGAAGTTCAAAACGATTTCCGAGCGGCCCGGCAAATTCAAACTGAGACGCACCCAGCCAGATGCGGGACTGGGAAAGGCGAAAATCTTGATTTATAATTCCTTGTTTCTCGCGAGGGGACAACCATCATGAAACGTTTTTCGCTTGGTTTTGTCAGCGTGCTTGCTCTGGCCATGTCCGCCGCTGCCCAGGTGGACACCTGGCAGATAGATCCTTTCCACTCCGCCGCCCAGTTTGCCGTGCGGCACAATGGAATCTCAACCGTTCGGGGCGCTTTTGCCAAGCTGAGCGGGACGGTCCAGTATGATCCGGCTGATCCCGCGAAGACGGTGATTGAAGCCACGATTGATGCAGCGTCCGTGGACACGCGGGTTGAACCGCGAGACAACGACCTGCGCAGCGCCAATTTTTTTGACGTGGTGAAGTTTCCCACCATCACGTTCAAGTCGAAACACGTCGCCGTCGCCGGAAAAGGCAGACTCAAGGTCACCGGCGATTTGACGATCCACGGTGTGAGCAAGGAAGTGGTGCTCGACGTGGATGGCCCCAACGGTCCCACGAAAGACCCGCGCGGCAACCAGCACATGGGCGCATCCGGGACCACGCAGATCAGCCGCAAAGATTTTGGCGTGAGTGGCGCTCCGGGCGGGGTGGGAGATGATGTCCAGATCACGATTGATGTTGAGGTCGTGAAGAAGGCCCCGGAACCTCCCAAATAAAAGCGGACATCGCTCGCGAGGGCTGCCTTACGGTCGGGGTATATTTGTCCGCTCTACCTGATCTCTGTTCCCTTCCGGCTTTGTTATAATCTGGCGCATGAAGACATCTTTTGCTCGTCCTTTTGCGCTATTTTTAATTTTCTTAATCGTTACTACCCAGACCTGGGCCACCTGCGGCGGCGGTGGTGGCGGCGGCATGGGTGGCATGGGTGGCGGACCTTCTGCGACTACTTATCCGGTGCCGTGGAAGATCATTGCGCCGACCGCTCCCGCGCCGAAAGAAGGTCTGGTGGTCTACTGGCTGCCGGCTTCGCAGAACGAACTTAACAAATCCAGCCTGCTCAATTCGCGCACGCTCTCCAATTACGCCACGCAGTGCGTGACTCTGGGGATCGTGGACTATCGCACCGACATCGGGAAAAAATATGTCACCGACGGCAAACTCCCGGTGCTGGTTGTGGCCACGCCCGACGGCACCCCGGTCAGCAAACTGGAGAGCAAAGACGGCAAGCTCTATGTGGACCAGGTGGAGAAGCTGCTGGACAGCGAAGTCAAGAAGCGGGAAAACGCGGTGAAAGAAAAGATGGAAAACGCCAAGGCGAAGGCCAAGGCCGGCGACAATCAGACGGCCATCGCGGAATTGCGCGCCGTCTACGACCAGAAGTGCATGTTCCCCGGCCGCGCGAAAGATGCTGCCAAGGAACTGAAAAAACTGGGCGTCACGGTGGCCGAAGTGCCGGATGGTCCCGTGTATGACCGCGTTTTGAGCGCCAAGATTGAGCGCACGATGATCGCCGGTCTCAAGGCCGAGAACGCGGGCAAATACACCGAAGCCCAGCGGCTGTACGAGCTGGCCCACCAGCTGGACCCCGCTGATCCGGTGCCGTTGCGCTATCTGGGAGAAGTTTATCGCCACCATCTGGGTGACTGGATCCGGGCGCGGCAGGTGTTCAACGCCATCCTCAGAATGCCGGCTGATCCCATGTCCCGCGCCGTTGCGATGCATGGCCTGGGCAAGATGACCATTCACGAAGGCCAGTTCAAGAAGGGCCTGGGGCTGATGGAACAATCGGTCGCGGAGTATCCGCTGGCGCTGGCGTACCGCAACCTGGCCGTGTATTGGAACTCCGAAGGCGACAACGTCAAGGCCGACCAGTACGCGCAACAGGCCCTGACACTTGATCCCGCGGACCCGTACAACATCGTGTTTTCCGCCGTGTTCCGCGCGGCCAGCGGCCACACCGATGAAGCCCTGAAGATTGCCCGCGAAAATGAAGGCCTGCTGCCCGCCTCGTATAACCTGGCCGCCATCTACGCGGAAGCCGGACAGAAAGACAAAGCCCTGGCCCTGCTGAAGCGGCACTTCTTCACCTACGAACGCAATGACGCGGTCCGCAGCAAAGAAATGATGGAAGCCCGCGTGGACACGGTCTTTGCATCGCTCAAGAACGATCCGGCTTTCCTCACGCTAACCAGCGGAGCGGACGGCATGCTCGATCCCAACCGAACCATGGGCGCCCGCTCGGGAACGCTGTAAGCGGTTTTGAGAATTGCAAAGGCCCGGTGAAATGCCGGGCCTTTTGGTTTTTTAAGGTCATCGAAGTGTGTGGCCCCGAAGAAACACGCTGCGTAGAGACGTGGCATTGCCACGTCTCACTCGTGGCCGCTGAAGACCTTCGCGGACCTGCAGATTCTTCTGGGGTTGACAGTTAGACGCGGCAGTGCCGCGTCTCTACGCCGCCATTTTCGCCTGGCCATTGCTCATAGTGGATCCGCGCTGTCTTCTATTACCACAACTTGTTTCTTCATACGCTGACCGAGTTCAACACACGCGCTCACCGTTTGCTCATCCGTCATCTCTCCGCGCACCACTTCCAGTTTGCTTTCTTCGAACCGCAAGCCCACGCACTTATGTGCGCGATAGGTGACGGATGAAATCTCGCCGATACTCAACGAACTGGCGGTGCTGGCGAGAATCGTATGCGGGCGGCAGATTTTGTCGAGCAGAATAAAGATTTCCAGCTTCGATTCCAGTTCGTCCGGGACGCACTCAATCACCAGATCGGCCTGGCGGGCGGCTTGTTCGACGCTGGACGCATACTCGACGCGGGCCAGAGCTGCCGCAGCTTCTGGACCAGCGTTGCCGGCCGCCTGGCTAAGGTCCTGGCGGATTTCGGATTCAGCCTGGCGCAGAATGGCGGGCAGGAGGTCTTCGAGGATGGTGCGATAGCCGGCGCGGGCCGTGTCGCGGGCTATGCCGCGTCCGGCAGATCCGGCGCCGATGACGGCGATGGTCAGAGCGTTCATTCCTGACAGGCGGCCATGCCTGACGGGCGGCCATGCCAGACTTGCGGCCTCAGGTTTCCAGGACTCCCATCATTTTTTCGTAGTTTGGCGTGGAATGACGCATGTAGTCGGCGAGCCGTTTGCGCTCTTCCACGGTCATGGTCTCGATGCCGACCTGGATGCGGCGCAGCGTGGCGGCAATGTCGTCCACGTAATTCATCATGCGTATCAGTTCGCCGGTGACTACCATGCTGAGGGTGCTCCTTGTCGTATAACTCCATTTTCGGCTTTTCCCGAAGGTTAGTAAAGCGGGGCCGCGCTCCTATGCCGCGAAGTCTTCGCGGACTTCCTGGCTCTGCTGCTCAGCGGAGGAAAGAGCAGGCGCTCGGTCACAGACGGTAGAGAGCGCGGCCAGTTTTTCCGCCAGGACATCGCTGAGCGAGCCGGCGGGAAAGCGCCAGCCCCAGTTGCCGTTACTCTGTGAAGGAGTATTCATGCGCGCTTCGCTGCCCAGACCCAGCACGTCCTGCAACGGCACGATCGCCATACGGGCCACGGAACCCAGAGCGGCGCGAATGAACGCCCAGTTGATCCCGTCTTTCGCCGCACCGACATAGGCCGCCGCGCTGTTCTTTTCCGCTTTAGTCGCTCCGGCCTTCCACCAGCCGGCGGTGGTGTCATTGTCATGCGTGCCGGTGTAGACCACGCAGTTCGGCTCAAACTTGTGCGGCAGATAAACATGCGCGCCGGGATTGCCAAACCCAAACTGCAGGACCTTCATGCCCGGCATCTCCAGGCGCTGGCGCAGGGCATGGACCTCGGAAGTGATGAGTCCCAGGTCTTCGGCGATAAACGGGAGTTCTCCCAGACGGGAGCGCAACACCTGGAAAAGATGGTCCTGCGGGCCACGGACCCAGCGCCCGCGGACCGCGGTAGGCTCGGATGCGGGAATTTCCCAGTAGCTCTCGAACCCGCGAAAGTGGTCGAGCCGCAGGAAATCGCAGGTCTTCAGCGCCCAGGAGAGCCGGTGCACCCACCAGTCGTAATCGCGGGCCTGCAAAACGTCCCAGCGGTAGAGCGGATTGCCCCAGCGCTGGCCGGTGGCGCTGAACGCGTCCGGAGGCACGCCGGCGACGACGGTGGGTTGAAGATTATCGTCGAGATAAAACAGCTCGGGATTGCGCCACACGTCGGCGCTGTCATAGTTCACGAAAATCGCGACGTCGCCCACAATCTTGATGCCATGGCGCGCGCAGTAACTGCGCAGCGCGCGCCATTGCTCAAAAAAAGCAAACTGGATGGCGCGCTCGATCTCCAGCTCCCGCTGGTGCGCAATGCCGAAGCGCCGGAGTCCATCTTCTTCGCGACGCGCCAGTTCCCGGGGCCAGGAAGTCCAGGTGCTTCCACCGTGGACCTGGCGCATCACTGTGAACAGGACAAAATCCTCCAGCCATCCGGCGTTTTCCTGTTTGAAGGACTCAAAGCGGCCGCGGCCGGCGCCCGTGGCCTCGAGAAGCTTCTGCGCGGACTCGCGCAACAGGGGCAGCTTGTAGGCTTTGACCTGGTCAAAGTCAATGCGATCGGCAGGCTGACTGGTCAGGCGGTCTTTGCTGAGCCATCCGCGATCGGCCAGGCGCTCCAGGCTTATGAGAAGTGGGTTTCCGGCAAATGCGGAAATGGCGGAATATGGCGAGTTACCAAGTCCGGGAGGTGAAAGCGGCAGGACCTGCCAGATTCCCTGTCTGGCCCTGGCGAGGAAGCCGGCAAACGCGTAAGCCTCCGGCCCCAGGTCCCCGATACCGGCATGCGAAGGCAGCGATGTTGGATGAAGCAGGATTCCGGCAGAGCGCTCCAGCAGCATAGTTGCCCAAAAGGCGGATTATGTCTTGTTGCGTGTCAGATTATCGTACTCGGCTTTGTTGATCTTCTTGCGGCCTTCTTTTTCCATGCGCGCTTCCAGGTTGGCCATGAACAAGGCAATTGCTTCCTGGCGTTTCCTCCCGACGATCTGTTCGCGCAGGTTGTCTTTCTCCTTGGCAAACTTTTCGTCGGTCGCGGACGCATCCTGACGCTCGGTCACAGCGACCACTACGCCGCCCGCGCCGGTGCTGATGGCGCCGCTGATCTCACCTGTCTTCAGGCTGAAAAGCGCACCAGTCTCGCGTCCGCCCATGGGGCCGATATCCGGCACGGTCGCATTGCGGTCCACCAGGTCGCTGGTCTTCACCGTGGCGCCAACTTCCTTTGCGGCTTTGCGCAAGTCATGCTCTGCGTGTGCGCGGTCCTTCAGTTGCTCGACCTTTTGCTGTAACAGCGCTCGGGCGCGTTCCGCCTTGAAGTCGTTGGTAACGGCGTCACGGACTTCGTCCAAAGAAGGCATGCGCGGCGGCTCGATTTTGGTGACTTCAAAGACCGCGTAACCCTGCGCGAAGGGTGTCAATTGCGGGCCGGATTTCTCGGCGGCGCTGAACACCGCCCGCATCAGCTCCGGCGCGGCGCCAATCCCCGGCAGCATGTCGGTGCGATTGAGCGAACTGGTTTGAATCACCGGCACGCTGAATTTGGCTGCCGCCTTGTCCAGGGTTTGTGCCTTGGCGGTGGTCTGAGCGTCATTGGCCATCTGGTCCAGCAGCTTGCCAGCGGCCTGCGCCTTCAGGCTCGCTTCCAGTCCGGCTTTGACGTCCGCGAAAGGCTTCACGCCCGCGGCATGTTTGTCTTCCGTCTGGATGATGTGAAAGCCATACGAACTCTTCACAAGATCACTGATCTGTCCTTTATTCTGCCCGAAGGCTACCTTTTCGTATTCAGGATCAAGCGGCGGACCCTTCCTAAACCAGGGGAGATCTCCGCCGTGCTTGACGCCCTTCGGATTCTCATTGCCTGGATCCTCGCTGTACTTGTCAGCCAGTGCGGCGAAGTCACCACCCGCCCGGACTTGATTGAGCACATCCTGCGCTTTGGCGCGGGCCGCATCAAGTGCTTTCTGGTCCACCTTGCCGTCAGGCCCGGGGGATGGCGCACTGATCAGAATATGCCGGGTCTTGACCTCCTCGGGCGTGCGGTATTGGTCCTGGTGCGTGCTGTAGTACTGCTGCGCTTCCACGTCGGTGACGCTCACTTTGCTCTGCGCATCTTTCTGCGGAATCACGAAGTAGCGTATCTGGCGCTTTTCCTGGATCCTGCCTTGGTAGCCGGCTTTGTGGGCTTCAAAAAACGCTTTGAGTTCCGTTTCCGTGGGCTTGATGTTCTTTTGCAGGTCCTGGAGGTTCAGGACGGCATAATCAAACTTGATCCTGGTGTTCTGCTCTTTGTACAGCTTCTCGATCTCCGCCGGGCTGGCGTCCACCGCGGCCGTGATTGCGGCAAAGAGTTTGCGCTCCAGCAAGGTCATTCTTTCGCGCTGCTCAAAAGCGTCCACCGTGGTTCCAACGCGCGTCAGGAGTTTTTCGTACTCGTCCTGGCCAATCCATTTTCCTCCGGGAAACAGAAAGGGAGCATCGGGGCCGGTGCGCAGTTCGTCCCGCAGTTCCTCGTCGGACACGGTCAGTCCCAGGCGGTTGGCCTCATAGCGGATTTCGGCCTCCTGAAAGGCCTGCTGGGCCGCGCGTTGCATGAAGATGGGAACATAAAAATCCGGAATAGGCCGCCCCTGCCCCTGCTGGCGCATGAGTTCCTGCCCGATGCGCCGGACGTCTTCCGTGCGGACTTCCTCGCCGCCCACCTTGGCCATAACGCCGCCGCCGATGAGATCGCTGCCGGTGAGTCCGGGGATGAGATACACCACCATGGAAACGCACACCACCAGGAGGAATGCGCCGATAAAATACTTGACGGCCCGATTGCCGCTCTGTAAGAACCTGATCATTTTGCGGGAAACTCCAGAGAAGATCTGATTTGCTCGAAGTTTCCATTATATAGAAGGCATGGCTGCTTCACACGCCGCATAGCGCAGCCGCCGGAGTCCCGGCCAAGTCCGATTCTCAGCTGGTCTGGAGTAGAGGTGCTTCCGCGCGGGACGCGGAAGGCAGTGAATCCGCAACGAACTTCCGGCCGGCAGCTATTGCGCCTGGACCCGGAAGGTCCGCCGTTCCTGAGGCAAAGGTGAAGCGGAAGGACGTGCCATGATCTCCCGACATTTCGAATTCCGCCCCAAGCTGCTCGGCCAGTGCGGAAATCAAATGCATTCCCAGGGAACCGCTTTGGCCAGTCTCAAGACCCGGGGCCATGCCCACACCGTTGTCTTCGACCGAGAGCCGCAGTTGGTCCTGTCCTGCTCTACGCAGTTCAACCCGGACAATGCCGCGCCGGTCGTTGGGAAAGCCATGCTTCAACGCATTGGTGATCAGTTCATTGAGGATCAGACCGCACGGAATAGCTTTATCTACGGGCAACATCACTTCGTCAATGGCCAGGTCGAGCGAGATACGGCCCGGGTCGGTCCCCACTGCATTGAAAATGTTGTCGGCGAGTTCGCGGGCATACAGCGAAAACGGAACGTTGGCATAGTCCCTGGATTGGTACAACATTGCGTGAATCAGAGAGATCGACTGCACGCGAGCCTGGCATGTCTGGAGCGCCTCCCGGCTGACCGGGTCCTGGATGGGCCGCAGTTGCAGGCTGATCAGGCTGGAGATGACCTGCAGGTTGTTCTTGACCCGATGGTGGACTTCCTGCAGCAGGATCTCCTTTTCCCGGAGCGATGCCCTGAGCTCTTCCGCGGAAATGAGCAACTGGTTCCGCGCCTGCTTGCGCTCCGTGATGTCCTGGGTGATGACGGCGAAGCCCTGGAGTCCGGGTTCAACATCGTAAACCGGCGTGACCGAAACGGTAGTGCAGAAAGGAGCACCATGGTTGCGGACCAGCCACAATTCCTCTTCCGCGTGGCCGCGGCTTTGCGCAGTCTGGAGCAGCCGCTCAAAGGCGTTGTCCTGGCCGCTCTCCTGGCAGAAGAGAGACCGCATCGAAGTCCCCAGCGCT
>Ga0210407_10001265_pt1 | contig 24316 bp, 40 predicted proteins | sample IncBWC27MmetaG_FD_150860 | JGI IMG/M metagenome (GOLD analysis project Ga0210407, IMG submission 150860) | Forest soil microbial communities from Barre Woods Harvard Forest LTER site, Petersham, Massachusetts, United States - Inc-BW-C-27-M | ecosystem: Environmental > Terrestrial > Soil >... | reverse complement strand
AGGTCTCCTCCGGTCGCGTCCACCTCGAGCGTAACGAAGCTATCGCGAAGCGAGTGCGCGGACCATCCCCCCGCGTTCGGAAGGCCGGCGCGGTTGACCGCTGCACGCAGTTGCACGCTTGTCAGAACCTGCCCACGCGTGTACGCGCGCGGGCGTCCGTAGACGCTCTTTCTCGACGGGAAGACGGGGCCCCGCTCGTCGTAGAGGCAGCTGACCTGCAAATGAGCTCGGTAGCGGGTGAGGATGTCCGCGAGATCGGTCGCCGCTTCGATGCGCCGCGGCTGCGCTCGCATTTTCAGAGGCGCTTTCTCCCATTGCCTGGCGACGAGCACGACGAGCGGCGGCCCCCATTCGATGTCGCTCCAGCGAAGGCCCCCTAGCTCGCCCTGGCGCAGGCACAAGAGGGCCGCGGCGGCGATCTTCGGTTCGCTGTCGGCGGGTGCGCAGCGAAGGAGCGCGCGATCGTCGTCGTCGTTGCGCCGCGCGGCCTCGAGCAGGCGCGCGAGCTCGGCGAGTGAGCGCGTGGCCTCGCGCTGCGGTCGCTTGGGGCCGCCGGGTAGCTTCGGGCGCCAGGCGCCCCACGGCAGCGCGCCGATCCATCCGCGCTCCTGCGCGTGACGCGCGATGGCTCGCAAGGTCCGCCACACCGTACCGATCGACGTCCCATGAAGCCCCGTCGATTGCAGCCACCGGATCCACGCGGCAAGCTGCACCGCGTCGATCGAGGCGATCGGCTTCGCGGCGAACGGCGCGAGGTAGCTCGCGAGCAAGCTGCGCACCCGCCGCTTCGTGTTGTCCGCGAGCGAGCGCTCCAGGTATGAGACGGCGGCCCGCTCGACCGTGACGGGACCATGCCGAAGGTGCCGGAGCTCGCGATCGACCTCTTCCGCGCTGCGCATGCCGAGGCGAAGCTCGGTGCGAAGGGAATCGAGGCGATGCACGTACGCGCCGAGCTCGCGCGGAGTCTTCGCCCTCAGCCAGAACCGCCGGCCCGTCACGGGATGACGCGGGCGCGCGGCGACGCTCACGAGGCGCGCCCCTGAAAGAGCAGGAGCTGTCGCCCATGAAAGCACGCCAGGCACCTCGCCGCCTTGCTCCCTCGGCGGCGCGCGCCGTACGAGAGCACGCACGCGGCGCCGTGCGGGCACGCATGCGCGCGCACGTGGCCGCTCGGCGTGACGCACACGCCGCGGCCGCAGCGCTTGCAGGGGCGGCGATCGAGGTTCATCCGCCGAAGTGCGGGGGCCGGCCGTAGCCCGGGGCCATCATTGGCGGCGGAGCGCTAAGCACGGCGCTCCGCAGGGCGTCGAGCACGCTCGCGAGGCGAAGGAGGTTCACCTTGAAGCTTTCGCCGGTCGGCATCCGTAGCTCGCCTTCGATGCCGTGGCCCGGATAGGCCACCTGCATCGACGCGCCCACGGCGCTGACGCCGTCGCGCGCGAGAAGAGGCACGATCACGAGGTAGCTCGTCGGCGGCTCCGGTTTCGGGTCCGGATCGATCGAAGCTTTCATGATGTCGAGCAAGGGCCGCACGTTGCCCGTCTCGACGGCTTCGACGTTCATCTTGGAGATGTCGGAGATCGACATGTCTTGCAGCCGAGGCACGGTCCGCGGCGGCGTCTTGGGTCCTTTGCTCTTGCTCATGTGCTCTTCTCCAAGCGCTCCGCGCGCAGTGTTAGACCGCTCGAGTTGCGGCGCAGGTGTGCCCCGTACCGAGACCGCCGCACCGCAAGCAACGCCCGTCCCATGTCATCAATCCGATTCCGATGCCGCGCGCCCTGCGCTCTCGCGCTTGCTGTACGGCGTCCACGTGGACCGCGCCGAGCGTCAGCGCCAGCGCGCGCCGTGATGGCGTGAGGTCGTAGTGCGGCGCGAATGGGTGATCCTGGTACCAGGCGAGTTTCATCCCGAGACGAGCGGCGAACGTATGGAGCGCGTCGATGCTTTCGTCCGTCGTGAGGTGGCACGAGCCCATGTGAAACGGCCGGTGCTTCGTCCAGACCTTGAGACCGTCGACCATCATCATCGCTACGTCTCCTCTCGTTCGCCGCGCAAAGCGCGCATAACCGCGATCACGGACAGACCTCGACGCGCCCCGCGCACACGCTCATCCACGCGCATGCCGCCCCCACCGCGCACGCGCGATCGCTGCAGCTCCCAGCGGCGCACGTCCACGCCGGCCCGTTGCCGCACGTGATCGCCGCCGGCGTTGATCCGCTGCAGGGCGTCAGGCAGCAGAGCGCCGGCGGCGGCGGAGGCGCGCCCGCCTCGACAGGCGGCGGCGGAGGGGCGCCGGCGTCGACGGGCGGGGGATCAAGAGTGCCGCCCTCTTGCAGCGAGGGGGCGGCGGCCTCGGACGGAGCGGCCGCTTGGGGCGCGTCGCTGGATCCGTCATTTCGGCTCTGCGAGCCGATCCGAGTCTTCTGCTGGGATCCCCCGTCGACGAGCTCGGGCGCGATCGCGATCGCCCCGTCGACGAGCTCGGCGCCGCCGGCGTCGGGGAACACCGACACCGTGAACTGATCGCCCCCGCACCCGACCAGGACGCGCGCGATCAGCACGACGCCGAGCGCGAGCACGATCCAGCGCAGTACGACCGCGCCGGCCTGCGCGAGCGCGTCGATCTCGTCTTCGTCGAGCCTCACGACCGTTCCCCCTGGTGGCGCTTGGCATCCGCCCCGAGATCGAACGACCAGGCCAGAAGCGCGGAGCAGCGCGCAAGGAACGCTTCGCGTCCGTGGGCGTCCTCGTAGCCCGCTTCGCTGCCGACGAGCACGAGGCACGCGCAGAGCGCATCGCCTCGCGGGGTGTTTTTCTTCCAGCTTGAGAGCATCTCGCGGATGCGTTCTGCGATCGCAACGAGGCGCACGGTTTCGGCGTGATCGGGGATGAGCGGCGCTGGTTCGCAGGCGGGCTCGCTTCCGCCTCCGCACCATTGCCGGCCGTCGGGCACCGATCCTGCCCGCATGCGGCCGCACGCCGTACAGGTGAAGCTCATTGCCCTTGCTCCTTGATGTCGATGAACACGAGCCGGCAGAACTCCGCGAACTCCCCTTCGGTCCGCATGCCGCACGCCTTCGCCGTGACGGCCGCGAAGTGCACGAGCGTCACCATGATCGGGTGCGCCGCGTCCTGGTTCTGGGCAGAGAAGGCCGAGCAGAGGCGCGCGACGTGCGGGTGAAACTTCACGCACAGCGCGTGATCGCGCTGCTGCTTCAAGGTCACGGGGATCGGGGGCCCGCTCATGAAGTCACCTCCGCAAGAGCCGCTTCGTACGCAGCGTTGATTTCGGACATGCGCCCGGCGTTGCCTCCGACGTCCGGGTGATGCGTTCTGGCGAGCTCCCGGTAAATCCGCTGCACACTCTCGCGATCCACGGGACCAGGCGGCACGCCGAGCACGTCGCGCCAGGAGCGCGCCGCAGTTGATGCGGGAAGCTGCGCAAATCCCGAGAAGGCTTGCTCGAGCATCGATGTTGTCCCGTGGCGCTCGATCGATCGAAGCGCCTCGAGCGTCGCCCCAACGGCGCGCAGGTTCCAGCGCACGCGCCTGAACTGATCGCACGCGATGACAAAGGGCCTGGCTTTGCGGGTGAAGTAGACCGCGACGCCCGGATCGTCAGGCTCGCGATCGGGCACGGCGGGCAGGCCATCGCGCCGCGAGGGGATGTTGGACGACAGCACGAGATCGCGCGCGCCGAGCAAGTGCAGCTCTCGAAGCAAATCGGACCGAGCCGAAACGAAATCGACAAGGAACCGAGCCTCCCGCCGAGCGTGCACAGCGGTGCGCGCATACTGGAGAGGCCAGTACAGAGGAAAAGCAGCGACGCCGTAACTCATGCGACCTCCGGCGGCATCGTGGCCGCCATGTCGCCCGGCGGTTCGGTCGCCATGAGATCGGGCAGAGGCGACTCGAGGTAGGCCCGCTCGTGCTCGTAGCCAGGGCACGGGCAGCCGTAGGGCACGGGACAGATTCCCTCGCAGAGGTGCGGCGCCTCGACGCCATGATCGCCCTTGTCGTGGCCGCAGAGGCAGAGCGCCTCCAGGGCGCGCACCTCGGCGGCGAGCTCGGGGCTGGGGTCGAGCTCGAGAAGGAGCTCTGCGGCGCGCATGAGGTAATCGCACGCCGCTTCGAGCTTGCGCGCGCGCGGGGGAGGCTCGGCGAGACCCTCTTGAAGGTCGAGCGCGATTTCGGCGACGATTTCGCCCAGCTTTCGGTACGTGCTCACGGCGTCTCGCTTTCCGGCACCGGCGGCCGCATGGTGATCTTGCTGGCGACGCCCGCTTCGCGCGCGGCCTCGACCATTTTCTTGGCGTGATCCGCGCAGAAGTGCAGCTCGGGCCCGCCGATGACCGCGCACGTGTGCGTGGCCTCGTCGTAGCAGAGCGCTTCGCCGCATATCCACGTGGCGATCGTGTCGGGAGTGCTCACGGCGCGCCTCCTCTTCTGCCCGGCGAGCGCGCGCAGGACGAAGGGAGGGGGAAGTTCGGTCGAGCGCTCTTCGAGCCGAGCCATCGCCCACAGGTACGCGCGCCCCTGCTGCAGGCGCGTCCAGCGGTGCACGGCGACCAGCCCCACGTCCGCGCCGGCGCGCGCGAGCGCGAGCCAGAGCGCGATTCGCGCCCGGGCGCCTTGATTGCGAGAGAGGCACTTCGCGCGGCGCGCCCGAAGAGCGCGCAGGTAGAGGGGTGCGGGAGCATTCACTTGCCCCCTTTGCGGACGCGATCGCTTCGTTCCGCTTCGTCCGCCGCCTCGCGCAAGAGAGACGCGAGGCCGCGCGCCTGGCGCGGCGTCATGCCCTGATCGGGCTCGAAGGTCTCGTGGAGGGTGACCATCGCAACGCCTTCGCTATCAGGCCCCCAGGACTCCACAATCCCGACGCGCACGCCTCCGTAGGGTCCGGATACGATGCCGAAATCGCTGCGGATGGTCACGGGGCCACCTTCCAGCGACGCAGCCAACGATCGAGCTCGAGACGCAGCGCGCGAACATCGTCGTTGGTGAGCTCCGCGCATCGGCCATAGATGCAAAAGGAGAGGACCGGCCCGGTCGCAGGACGCGCGACACTCACGACGTCCAGGCCCTGGCGGTCGAAGAGTTGCCACGTCATGGCGTCGCCCTCCAGTCCCAGAGCCCCGCCCGGAGCTTGCCGAGCGCCCGCGCCTCGATCTGCGAGATGCGAGCGCGCGAGACGCCGAGCGCGAGCGCACATTCGGCCTGCGTCATGCGTCCGGCGAGCTCCAGCCGAGGCGCCCCGCGCCGCGCCTTGCGAGCGCGGCTCACGGCGCCACCCCGGAGATCGCGCGCTGCATGAGCTCGACGGCGCTCGAGAGGGCCGAGATGCGCCCTTGCGTGTATTCCGTCTGCCGCTCGCCATCGACGGAGACCGAAGACGCCGCGGTGAGCATCGTGCGCAGCCGATCGGAGACCCGCTGCAAGAGCTCCAGGCCGTTTACCGTCATCTGCGCCCGCGGGAACCGCGTCACGATCCGCACGGATCGCGAGACGCACTCGCGGCAGACGACCTCCACCGAGAGCGAGCCATCGAAGTTGATGACCACGGTGCGCTTGCCCTTGCGGAAGGCCTCCCCGCACGCCTTGCAGCGGCTCACGATCCGACCTCGGCGCGCAGGTACTCCACGACCGAGCTCGCGAAGCCCTCGAGCGCGTTCTGCGTCACCTCGGGCGCTTCGAGGATGCGCGTCGCGAGCGCCAGCAGCTCGGCGCGTGCTGCCTGCTGCAGCGTCGACGTGGGCGCGCTATGCCGCTCGATCTCCTCGGCCAGATCGAGCAAGTGCCCTGCGGTCACGGCGACGAGCGTCCGATCGGCTCCGTTCATGTCGAGATCGCGCGAGTACGAACGTAGGCGCACCGCCCACAGCGTCGATTCCCCGATCGCGCGAGCCTCGCCCCGCAGCGCGGTCACCCACGCCTTCCTTCCCCCCGTCAACCCCTTTTTTTCTTCCACGGCTTTCCTCTCTTCTCGCCCCGCCACCACGGTGCGTTTACGGTCTAGGCCACGTGACCCAGATGTACCCTACGACGAGCAACCCAAGCAGAATAGTCAGTGCCATCGCTCTTTTTTCTCCGCCACCCAAACTCCACCCCAGAGTATGCGTCCGCTAAGTGTCCGGTTTCGTTAGGATGACGTTTTCGACGTCGGAGTCGCTCTGCGGGGGCCGAAGACGCGCACCCCCGACGACGATGTCGTCGTCAAGCACATTCGCGAGCGGTCTGCCGGACAAACGACTGGCAGAGCCTGCAGTCGCGGGCGCCCTCGTGACCGTGGGGGCAATTCATGATCGCATCTTGAGCACCGTTTCGAGCGGCCCGGTCTCGTAGCCTGGGATCTGGCGCCGGCAGCTCGTGCAGAGCACGCGCCCAATCGCCTTGGCCATGGCCTCGACGCCGTGCGCGTCGCGGAGGCTGCGCAGCTTGCCGGCGCAGGCGGGGCAGAGCATCAGCTTGACCTGCCGGCGCGGCAGGGGATCGGCCAAGCACAAGTGAGCGTGGCCTTGCTCGACGGGTCCGCCGCAGTGGGGGCAGGTCATCGGAAAACCACATGCTGGGCCAGCGCGAGACCGAAGAGCGCCGCGCCGGCGACGCCGCCGAGGATGTAGAAAGCGAAGTCCTCGGCGCTGTCGGCCCACGAATCGCCCTCGCCCCAGGGCGCCACGTCAAACACGAACTCCTTGAGCGCCGCGGCGATGGCTCCGAAGCTGAGCGCGGCCGCGGCGCCCCGATGTCCCCAGAACGCGCCGCACGCGAAGACGAGCAGCGCGCCGCCGAGGAAGTGCCCGACCTGCGCCAGGTACTGCGGGCTGCTCATCCACGCGAACCGGCTCACGAGGTAGGCCAGTTCGCGCTCAGGAGATCGATCACTTCCGCCAGCGTGAGCCCGAACTCCGGCCCGGGCGGCGGCGGCCCCGGGGGAACGGGCGGCGGCGCCGGCTGCGGCGAGCTCGAGCCGAACGGATCGTCGCTCGTGATCCCGAACGGCAACGCCGCGATCGCTGCGGAGAACTTCGGCCAGGCGTTCGAGCATGCGTCGCCGGTCAGCGTCTCGTAGAGCTGCGCGAGGGTGCCGCCCTCGCCAAGCGAGACCATCGCCTGCGCGATCCCGGAGAAGCTCTCGCCCATGTCGCTCATCAGCCACGAGAGGAAGGCCATGGTGCACCCGGTCGAATCGGGATCGCCGTCCGTCGGCTCCGTCTGATCCACCCAGTTGGCCGCCCCGTCGTAAAACCAGGTGGGCGCCGTCGCGAAGTCGGAAAGCGCGTTGCCACTGACCAGCGTCGCACACCAGCGAGACAGGCCCTCGCCCGTCGAGGCGCCGCACAGGTTGCCGCCCATGTTGCACTCGGAGAGTTCGGCCTCGAAGAGAGCGCCGACGCGCGCTGAATCGCCGAAGCTACAGTCGACCTCGATCGCGTTGCCGCTCTGGTAGTCGCACCCCATGTGATCGGCGCCGCCCGTGCCGTCGGTGGCGCCGTTCAGGGCGAAGACGATGACCGAGACTTCGCCCGTGGACGTTCCAAAAAAACTGTCGTTGAGCGCGACGATCCGATCGGCGTCGAGCGCGAGATCGGTCGCGTTCTGGAGGCCCTCGGCGGGCAGGGTCGGGTCCACGAACACGTGCACGCGGCCGTTTGGACTCGTGCCCACGTAGGAGCTCGCGCCCGTGTAGCTGGGCCACGCCGGCGCCGGCGGCGCGGTGGACAGGCGCCACGCCTTCGAGGCACGGCGGATGGCGGGCGGGGGCTTGAGGGCTCGGCTCATGGGGTCGTTTCCTTTGGGGTGTCTGCGAGCTCCAATTTGCAGAAGGGAGACTCGACGGTCATGGTCGTGAACGGGCCGCACCGGCCCGGGATGACGTAGTGCGCGGTGGCCTTCGGCTCGCAGGTTGCGACCCAGCCGACGGTTCCGACGGTTCCCTTGGGGACCCAGCAACCGACATCTTCGAGCAAGCGCACGCGCCGGCCCTCGAGCTCGTCCAGGCCCGCCAGGTCCGAAAGCGTCTCGCCGATCACGAGGGCCACCACAGCGTGAGCGCGCGCCCTTCGTAGTCGAGCTTTGAGATCGCGACGTCGACGCGCACGTCGCCGAGCTCGAACAGATCGAGCGGCTCAAGCTGGATCGCGCACCACCCGCACGTAGGCTCGGCCAGGGCGCCGCCGGCGTCGACGATCCGGCCCCCTCCCTTGATGTAGCGGTTCGGGATGAGGTGGAAGAGCTCGACGCTGGTCAGCGGCTGCGGCGCGCCCACGTAGAGAGCCGCCCCGAAACGCGCATTCTCCAAGACGCGCGAGAACGCGTTGACGTGATCGGCGACGCGGCTCCCGGCGGCGGGCAGCTCCAGATCGATCGCCACGTGCACCGTCGGCGGAGTCGCCAGCGCCGCGGCGGCGTCGGCCATCCGCGCCCCGTACGCGGCTCCCTGGACGGCGGAGAGCGGCTCGCCGGTCATGGCCTCGGTGTAGGGCAGGATCCCAAGCCCGGCCGCGAAGATCCGATCGCGCTCTGCCTCGGTCAGATTGTTCAGGTAGCGCCCGACCCACTTGAAGCCTCGCGCGTTGGCGTCGGCGAGCATCGCGTCCGAGCACGGTTGCAGGACGTCGAAGCCCAGCCAAAACGGCGGCAGCGCGCGGGCGGCGCCCACGGGGTTCATGGTCGCACCGTCCGCCGCGACTCGGCGGGCTTGTGAGCTCGACGACGAGCTCGCTTTTGATGGTGCGCCTCCTCGCTCAAGAGCTGGCGCACGAGCTCGGAGGCGTGGCGAAGCTTTCGGTGCCGGGCAAGCTTGTCGAGATCGGCCCGCTCGTCGGGGGTCATGATCATCGTGAAGAGGAGCGTGCGACGCTTGGAGACCATCTCACCTATAACTATATCGTCGTCGACGGCGTGTCTAGGAGGGTCCGTCGTCGCCGTCGCCCGCCACGGAAAGCCAGATTTCCGGCGGGTGCACCTGGTGGCAGACGCAGGGGCAGGGCCACGCGACGCAATCGCACGAGCTCGTCTTCGGGCGGCCCCTCATGACGAGGATGCGGCGGTGTTCGCACTTGGCCGCGTCGGTGCAGAGCCCCTGCCCGTTTCGGTTTCGCCCGATCCACCCGCACTGGGGGCAGGGCGGCCGGCCGCTCACGCGAACGCGTAGATCGTCGTCTGGACCGCGCCTTGCGCGTCGGTCCACGCCAGGAGAAAGCCCGCGCCCGGACTCACCCCCGTCACCAGGATCGGCGCGCTGGTCGAGTGGGGCAGGGGCACCGCGAGCTGGGCGGCCCCGGGCGCCGGCGAGCGCCCCGCGCCGTTCCAGCGCCCTCCCTTGGGCAGGACAAAGGCGATGTTGGGCGAACTGTCCGCCGGCGTCCCCGCCGCGACTCGGATGCTTCCCGGAGCGACCTTGATCCCGACGTACCCGGCCGGCACGTGCGTGTCTGCGAAGAAGAGCTCATAGCCAGCAACGAGCGCGACGCCGCCGCCGAGGAGCCATAGCGCTGCGTGCTTCACGGGTCAGGCTCCTTTGCGCCCCGCGGTGGCCTTCGCGTCCGGCATTCCGATCGCCGCGCTTCCAAGGGTGAGAGCGCGCACGCTGCCGAGACAAACGAGCCTCGGAGGCGTGTACGGCTTTCGTCCGTCGCAGCGAGCGGGCGCCGCTGGATAGTCTTTCATCATGACTGGACTCCGTTGCTGATCGCTGCGCCGCCGCCCCAGGCGAAGCCTCCGAATCCGGCCGCGCCTGCGGCCGCGTCGAGGTTCGCGCTGGTCAGCGCAATACCTCCGTGCACCGTGGTCAGACCCGCAGCCGTCGCGTTGCTGTAGCCCGTCGCGGTTCCGTTAAGAAACTTGCCTCCTCCGATGGGCATGCTCGCGACGGCCGTACCGACGCCCACGTACACAAAAGTCCCGCTCTTCACGTTCATGCTGCCGGGCCCGTAGAGGATCTGCGCCGCAAGGAGGTTGGTCTGGCCCTCGAGGGTCATCGCTACGCCCGTGTCCACGTACACCGTGAGCAGCGTGCAGTCCTTCAGCGTGCTGGCCACCGTGAACATGGCATCTGTCTGGAAGACGACGGCGCGGGCATCGATTCCGGCGATAAAGCCTGAGGTAAATGTGAAGGGCAACGCGGCACCGACCGTGCCGCTGGCGCTTCCACGCTGCGTGAAGCTGCATCCCTGCGCCGACCCTCCAAACTCTTCGTGCCCGTTGTACGCGAGCGCTCTTTCCACGTGGCAGTCGAGCAAGAACGGGTAAGACGCGCCGTCGACGTGGATCCCGTTGAGGCTTCCGAGACCCTCCGGATCGAGCAAGTAGAGCTGATAGAGCGTGTGCGAGAATCCGACGGCCGCGAACTCTGAGACGATCCCGCCCATCAACGGGATATCGACCGCGACGAGCGCATAGCCCGTGATCGCATCTCCGGCCGCCCACGCGTCGTTGGTGGCCCCGCCCCCGGCATTGATGGGGACGGTCGGGTTTTGGGGTTGGCTGATGATCCACGATCCGCCGGCGAGTCGCACCGCCACGGCGCGCGAGTTCGCTCGCGTGGCGTTAACCAGAAGGAGGTTTGCGGCCATCGCGCCCGTCGTGGTCGTGAAGGTCAACTCGAGCGCCTGATTCGCGGCGCGATTTTTCGGGAACGTGACGGCCAGGATGGTTCCGGTGAAACTCGGCGCAGGCAGCGCCGCCATCTGAATCAGCGTCGCGCCGTTGAGCAAGACGGGCGCGAACAGCCCCGGATCGTGGCCGGTCGCGGGCTCGCTCGTGACGTATGTGATGACCACCGCGATTGCGTCGTAGACCGGGGACCACGTCCCCAAGCGCCGCATGATCTCGGCCTTGTGCTTGACCGCGTTGATGGCGTTGAGGCCCGAGCTCTCGTCGTTGCCCGCGACCGGATCGACAAACCACGCCGTTTGCAGCGCGGCTTGGATCGCGATGATCGTGTCGCCTCGCTCCCAGACCAGCCCCGCCGTCGTGCTGGTCAGGACGGTCACCCCGTCGACCACCATGCCATCTTGCGGCTGCAGGCTGAACTCCGCCCCGAAGGTCTGCACCACGGCGGGTTGACCGACGGCCAGACCTGCGGTCGGCACTCCGCTCAGGACGCCCGCTGATGCTGCGATGATCGTTGCTGCTGCCACGCCGCCACCTCCTCCGCCGCCGCCTTCGGACTGAATCGCGTAGAGCGCGGCGATCCATTCGCGCGCATCGGCTTCGTCGGGCGGCGGGAGCGCAACGCCCTCGAAGTCGGGAACGGGAAAGGTCGGGATGATCGCGTCCAGCGCTTGCGTCAGCGCCGCCTGCTGCAGCGCCGTCAAGGTGTTGGTCGCGATCGCCGCGCGCAGGTTCGTGAGAGCGACACTCATCGGCGCTTGCCTTTCGACTTTCGAGCCGCGATGCGCCGCGGCGCCCGCAGCATCTTGGGTTTCGGCATTCCGCGACCCTTGCGGATCGTCTCCTGCACCCACCGCGTCAGGCTTCCGACGAGCTCGGCCTCGAGTTCGCGCGCCGCGGCGGCGCCGTGCTCGAGCGCGCGCGCCTCCAGGCCCGACGCCATCGCGGGCAAGTCGGCGGCGGCCGCGCGAAGCGCGCCCCACGTCTGGGGAAGGAGCTCTTCGGCCACCGACGCCATCGGGTGCGCGAGCAGCCGTTGCAAGACGGCATCGACGCCTTGCAGGTTGACTCGCGGGCGATCCATGGCTCAGCCCTTGTCGTCCGTCGTGGGCGCCGGCGGCGGCGACGGCGCCGCGGCAGCCTCGGCATAGCGACCATGCCGGGCCGCAGTCACCCTTCGGGCGGCGGCCAGCCACTGCGCGCAGGCGGGGCAGTTCGGGTTCTCGGAGTCGTACTGCCTTGGATCGCTCGGCGGCGGAAAGATTCCGCAGATGGGACTCCCTCGCCCGGGAACGTGCGTGAAGAATCCGCCCGGAGGCACGGGCGGCGTCACGTACGCCGGATCGGGGCGGCCCATCGCGGGCTCGTAGCCCGGGGCGCGCGGCGGGGTTCTCGGAGCTCGGGCCATTTACTTTTCTCCCATACCCCAGATTTCGCCGCGCACGTCGTGGATGGCAAGCGCGCCCTCGCCCACCGACTCGTTGATGAAGACGAGCTCGCAAGGAGCGCCGACGACGAAGCCCACGAAGGATTGACCGCCCGGACCGGCTGCCAAGACCGCGGGAAGAGCCTGATTGACGATGACGCCGTTAACGCTCCGGCCGAGGGTCCGAAGCGAGACGGCAATGTTGGGCGTTAGGCCGTTGAAGTCGCCCGGATCGACCGAGAAGCCAACGAAGTTCCAGGCGCGCCGCAAGGTCGCCAGCACCGTGATCGAACCGATCGGGCACGTCAGGCGCGGCCCGTGCTGGCTCTCGCGCAGCTCGCCCGCGAACGGAGGGGCGTTCGCGTCGAGGGTGACGCGCGCCGGGATGACCCGGCGAAGCAGCTCCGGCTCGACCGCCAGGGCGACGCGACTCGGCGCCGCGCGAAACGGCGCGGGCTTGGGGCCTCTTCCAATGACGGCGGGCACTAACAGCAGCTCCTCTCGACTTGCCAGTCGCGCGTGTAGAGCTCCTGCCAGAGATCGTCGTCGATGATGCGAAGCCCGACTTGCGGCTGAAGCAGCGGCGCCACCTCGCCCGTGGGTTCGGTGTTCTTGACGGTGGCCGTCAAGAGATCGCCCGTGCGAAGCAGCGGCGGCGACAGGAACCGAAACCAGGGGCTCACGCGGTTGTCGAAGAGGCTCGCGAAGCTCGCGAAGTTGGACCCGTTGCCTCCGATCCAGTCGTTCTCTCCGTTGAGCTGCAGGCGCAGCAGAAGGAACGCTTGATCGAGCGGCGTGGGCGCACGGTTGCTGCCCGTGCTTCCGCGGATGGCCAGGCACCGCACGAACCGCCCGCCCATGCTGGTCATGGGCTGGACGAGCGTCGCGGTGGTGTTCGCGGGGATCGGCGGGAACACGAACTGAAAGACCCGCTCGGAGAACCGCCCCTGCGCGTCGTCGGCACGTTCACGCGCCAGCCAGCGGCCGCGCGTCACCTGCGGGCGCGGCACCTGCGGGATGTGCTGCCAGCCGGGCACTAGAGCGCGTCCTGGTTGTCGGCGTCCCCTCCGTAGAGTGCGCGCCACCACTCGTCGTCGACGATGCGGAAGGAAACTTCCGGCGTGAGGTTCGGGCTCGCGCCGCCCACGGGGGCCACGTTGGTCACGGTGGCTTGCAGGATGTCGCCGACTCTCAATCTCGGCGGGCAGGCAAACCAGAACCAAGGCGCGGTCTGCTCCGCAAAAAGTGTGGCGAAGCTCGCCGGGTTGCTCTGCTGGCCGCTCGTCGTCAAGTCTTCTTCGCCGTTGATCTGCAGCCGGAGCGCGAGGAAAGCGAGCTCCAGGCCCGTCAGGGGAAGGGTGTTCGTGTTCTGGAGGATGCCGCGGCAGGCCACGAGGCGCACGAAGCTCGTGCGGTTGCTCATGATCTGAACGGTCTGCGCGGACTGCGCCCCGAGGATCGAAGCGCCTCCCGGCACGAGCGCCGGAAACTGCGGGCAGATGAACACACGCTCGGTGAAGCGGCCGCGCTCATCGTCGGCGTACTGGATCTGAAGCTCGCGCCCGCGCCGGCTGTTCGGTGTCGGCACTGCGGGCGCGCCCGACAGCTCCCCGAACGCGGACGCCGCCCCGCCGCCCTGCGCGAAGCGAGGCGGCCTGACGAGCGGGGTGCGGGGTGCGGTCATGGGGGGCGCGATCTCCGGCGGGCAAAAGAACGATGGGACTTACGCGGCGAGCGACCGCAGCCACTTTTGGAATTTGTTACTGATTGACCGAGCGAGCCGCGCGCTGCATCGAGTGCAGTCTCGCCATCAGATCCACGAACGTTCCGAACTGCCCCACCGCCGTGGGCGGGGTGAACGGCGCGACGCCCGCGGCGCCCGCGCGCGCGGTCTCGACCACGACCTGCTGGCGCACGAGCTTGAGCACAACGTTGAAGTTGCTGTCCGTCTCTCCGCTAGGCGTCCAGAGCAGCGGCTGCGGGAAGGGGTAGAAGTTGTCCACCACCGGCCACCCGTTGCTGTACGCGTGGTCCACGAACTGCGAGCTCGCGAGATCCGGGACCAGGGTTGGGCTGACGCCCTGCCCGAAGGTGCCGCCGGAGCCGCAGATCATGTCCGGGCGTCCGAGGCGGTAGCGATGGCTGTCGCCGTCCATCGAGATCGTGACGGACATGTTCGCGATCAAGAGCTTCCAGAGGCCCAGATCGGTGATCGAGCTCGGCATCAGAGAGATGCCGTCCACCTCGAGCTGCTCGCCCGCGATGGTCTCGCCCGCCTTCACCAAGTTGGTCTCCGCGTCGGTCGCGTTGCCGAGCGTCGGATCGAATCCGGCGCCGACCAGCGGATCGTTGATGCGGTACGAGAAAGGCCGCTGCTCGCTCGGCGGGAACGTCAGCGTCGTCACCGCGCCCACCACCGCGACCTGCGCTTGGAAGCGCACGATCGAGTAGTAGTTATTCCAGAGGCGGAAGCGCTGGCCCGTCGGTCCACCGTCGACCGAGGGAATCACTTGGGTGCGAGACGCGGCGTACTGGGCGGCCGCGTTCGCGATGGCCGCGGCCTCGCCCGGCGTCAATCCCGCGAAGATCGCGGCGAGGTTGCCTTGGCTCATGATCGCTGACTCCTAGAGGAACGTGTGAGAGGGGAGAGAAAGGAGAAGGGCCGGCCCCAACAGTCGGCCCCGGAGACGGTTACCGGTACTCGACGCCGCGCATGGGCCGCGTCGTGAAGCTGCCCGCGCCAATGTCGATCGCGCCCATGTCCACGGCGCGCATCGTGCGGTACGCCCGCGCCATGCCGGCCGCGTGCAGGGCCGCCGTGGTGGCCGCCGGCGTCGCCGGCTGCGTCGCCGTGAGGAGCTTGGTCGCCACGGGCAGCACGAACGGCGACGCGGCGCCGAGCGCCATCCCGACGCCGAGCGTGGGCATGGTGCGGGCGATGCCGACGCCCGCGAGGAAGGCCAGCGCGGGGACGCCGTACATGCTGACGGCGCTGCCGGGCATGATCTTGCTCGCCGCGTACGTCACCAGGACGCCCGTCCCGACGGCGACCACGGCTCCGGCCAGGAGCTTGCCGCCCCTCTGCGCGAACGTCTCCGGGTTGCGTCGGCGGCGCCGGGGATTGCTCGGGTTCTTGCGCCGGCGATGGCGTCTCGGGTTCGCGGGGTTCTTGCGAGCTCGTCGCGCTCTCTTCGCCATGGATCGTCTCCCGGGGTTCGCGAAGCGCACGGTCACGGTGGAAGAGCTCTTCGCCTTTCGGGTCTTGCTCTTCTTCCGCTTCTTGCGCGCCATGGCTCCACCGTACGGGAACGCCGGCTCATCCGTCAAGGTAGGCCGTTTGAATCACGGAAACTGCCCGGTTTGAACCGACCGACGAAAGCCGGTTTCAGCCTTCGATCCCGTGCTCGCTGATCTCGTAGTCGCCTCCCGCGATGAGCAGGCCCCCGGCGTTGTAGACGAGCGTGGGGCGCCTCCCCTCGAACTCGTGCTCGTAGAGCGTGGCCTCCCGATCGCCCTTCTTTCGCGTCTCGTAGGTGACCGAATGCAGGCGCCCGAGCTTGGTCGCGGTGCCGTGCGCGGGATTCGGGGCGCCCGTGCGCACGACGTGGCGGCGTCCGCGCTCGCCCCAGTGGCTGCGCGTGTACTCGGCGGCCGCTTGCGCGTCGGTCATGCCGGCGCCGTTCTTTCGGCGTGGTGGTCCCTCGTGCGCGAGCTCGACGCGCGCCAGGGCGGCGGCGGCGCGCTTCTGGCGGGCGCTCCCTCGAGCGAGACTGCGAAGCTTCGCGGCGCGCGCGGGGCGGGGCGTCTTCCAGTACCCCGGCGTCACGGTGGCGCGATCCTTCGGGTGCTTGGCGTGAAGGACCAGGCGCGCGGCGATGCGCGCGAGCTCGTCGAAGCGCGGGCGAGGATTCGGACGGCTCCGCTTTCGGCGTTTCGGGTTGGCTCGCTTTCGCCTGCGAGGATTCGGCTTGCTCGCCTCCCATTCGGCCCGCTCGGCGGCAGTCGGAGGCCGCGTCTTGCTTCGCCTTCGTTGCCGGGCGCGCTGCTTGCGCTTTTCGGCCATGCTCGAGCACTTCGCGCGCTTCTTCTTCTTCTTCGGGTTGGGCATGGCTTGCCTTCTCTCCATTTCCGCGACGGCGCGATCGGCGGCGTCCTCGATCGCTTCCCACTCCTCGCCGGGTGACTCCTGGGCATACTCAAGGAAGGCCTCGGTGCGCGTCTTGCGGTCCGACCCCTTGATCGAGCGCTTCACCTTCTCGAAGAGCGGCACGAGCTCGGGCGGGATATTGCTCCGCACCTCGTCGTCGCTCTCCTGGCGCCGCTCATGCGCTCTCGAACGCGCCAGCCCCGGACGGCGGGCTTTGGCCTCGTGCAGCTTTCGCCGCTGGCTACGCTCGATCCGGCGGATGTCGGCCTGGTACTTGGCCTCGGCGGCGAGCTCGGCGCGGGCGCGGGCGGCCGCGCCTTTCACCGCGCGAGCGGCCTTGAGATCCACGTCGCATTGCGATCGCGCGGCGGCCTTGGCGGCGCGCAGCTCCGCGGCGAGCGTTTTCAAGGTCGGCAGGCGCCGGCCCGCGCGGCAGCGGGCGATTGCCTCGGCGATCGACGCGCGCGCCTCGGCCCGGAGAGCTCGGACGCGGCCGCGCAGCTCGACCAGTTTCGCGCGGTTCTTGGACTTGAGATCGCGGGCGATGTCGCGCAGGAGCGCGGCTCGTTGGCGTCGCCCTTGCGCGGGAGTCATGGGCGGACCCTCTCAGCTCACCCGCTGAATCATCAGCGTTGCGCTCGCGGCTTTCGCGCCTCCGGCCTTCGGGGTCACCGTCAGCGGCGCCAGGGCGGCGGGTGGGTTGATGATGCTCAGCACCTGCGGCGAAGCGATCGTGAGGAAGAAATCCCCCACGATCTGAGCGCCCGCGGACGAGCGCCCCGCGACGCACAGCGGCGTATTGAACAGGATCCCTCCGCCCAGCGACAGCCCGAGCTCGGCGTTCGCCTCGGTGATCGGGACTTGAAACTGCACGCGGTACGTCCCGGAAAAAGGAAGGTTCCAGCTCGAGGGGCCCGCCGCCGTGGGAGCCGTGGGGCCGCCGCTCGTGGGACCGGCCTGGGGAAACGGGATCGCCCCTGCCGCCGGGATGGTGGCGCCGTAGTCGGGCGCTCCGGCGGCGCCCGAGATGCCGAAAAATTGGCCGTAGGGAGCAGTCATCGTGGACAGGTCTCCTTCGAGCTCGATCGTGAAGAGCGACGCCAGCCACTGCGCCGGCAGCGCGAGCTCAGTGCCGATGAGGACGCGCGGCCCCGACAGGCTGAGCTCCTCCGCGGTCGGAAAGAACGGAGAGACGATGGCCAGGGCCTGCGACAGGGCGGCGCACTGGCCGAGCGTCATCGAGTTGGTGAGGATGTTCGCGCGCAGCGCGTCGAGCGCCGCCGTCATAGGAAGCGCGCCAGAACGTTCTCACTCGCACGATTGACGATCCGGTTGGCGGCGTGGCCCGCGACGCGGCGGGCGTTTCGCTTGACCGTGCGCTGGTTGCGCTCGCCGTAGAAGCCCAGGGCGCCCCCGACGCCCGCCGCGATCAAGAGATACCACCAGGGCCAGCCCGGCGGACAGACCAGGCCCGGCGCGGGCGCCTGCGGGGCGGGCGCCGCGTCGCCTCCCGTCGGCGTCGGCGTCGAGGGAAACACCGTCACCTGCGACGGCGGCGTCGCCATCATCGCCGGAGGCAGTGGCGGCGGCGCGGGGGCCGCGGCGGGCGGCCGCAAGGTCAGGTGAAGCACGGTGTTCGGGACGCACGCGCCCATGCCGCCGCCGAGGCCCCGGATCGGGGCGGCGGGGGTGTCCACCCAGTGCTGCCCGGCGGGGCAGGTGGGCGGCGGCTGCGACACGAACACCTGCGCGCCGATGCCCGATCCGTAGAGGCGCGACCCGCGCGAACCTCTCACGGGATGAGCGCCGAGCTGTTGCGGCGCCTCCGACGCGGATTGCTGCGGACCTCCACGATCGGCGCTGATCGCCGATGGCCTCCCCCGCCTCGGCGCTTCTTTCGCAAAAGCAGGTACCCGCCGATCGCCGCGGCGGCGATCAAGAGGAAGAGCGCCAGGTGCGACGTTCCCCCGGCGGCGGGCTTGACGAGCGGCGCCGGTCCGGGCGTCACGTGCGGCGCGGGCGCAGGCGGGGCGGGCGCAGGAGCGATCCCTCCGTTGACCGGCGGGGCGATCCCTCCGACCATCGCGTCGAGGGCCCCCTTCGTCAGAGGCCCGTATTTCGCGTCCTGGACGAGCTGATCCCCTTGGTTCAGGGGATCGGCGTTCCACTGTTTCTGGAAGGCCAGAACGACCGGATCGCCCACGCTTTCCGGGGTGACGCCGCTCGAGTCGAACTTGTTGAGCAAGTCCAGGCTCGCGGTCTGCAGCGCGTCGCCTCCCGTGTCGGCCGTTGCCGACCCGAGCGTGACGCGGGTCGAGCGTCCGGGATTCATCGCCATCCGCCGATTTCGCGTGCGCGTCAGGGGCTGGCCCATGGTCAGATCGCCGATCGTGGTCAGGGTACGCGGGGGCATGGCCGCAAGCGTACCACGACACCTCAGCCGGTAGGGTGTTAGAGTCCTGCGATTGATGAGGCCCTGCCCCTGCGGATGTACCGCGACTGTTTCTGGCTTCTCTCGCCATAGGATGCGGCGATTGAGTCGGGGCTCGCGCTTGCAAATTGGCGCGTCTGTTTCGGCGGCCGCGAGCGAGACTTTCAACGCGACAGACTACGTTCCGAGCGACATCCAAGACGACATCACGACGGGGCGCGCCTACTACGAGCAATTTTCGCAGGCGGCCTTCTCGGTGGGGCCGCACGGCTCGGTGTCGATGTCGCCCGCCGCCCAGGAGGCGATCTCCGGGGCCATCACGGGAACCGTCCTGGCCGCGTTCACGGCGGCCGCGCCGGGCGTCGGGGCGGTGCTGGCCCTGGCGTACGCCCTCGGGCCGAAAGCCGCGAGCGGGCCCGGTCTCTGCGCCACCGACCCGCCGCACAGCCCGTACCTCGGTGACCTGCAGTCCTGGGCTCACTTTCAGAGCTGGTCGGGATTCTGGGGAAGCTACACGCCGGGAGCGCCGGGAAGCTTCGAGGCGTTCGCCTATCCCGTGCTCGAGTACAACTGGCTCCTGCAGGCCAACTGCTACGCGGACAAGGCCTCGCCGGCGCCGATCCTCCTGGGCTCTCTCATTGCGTCTTGGAACGCTACGCACACTTCGGACAGCACGCGCACGATTTGCCGAAACGTCATCCCGGCCGCGTTCGCGGGTCAAACGTACGATCCGATCGCGGAAGCCCTCTCCGAGGCGATGTACGTCAAATACACTCCTCCGCTTCCACCCAATCCTACTTTCGAGCAGGCCACGAATCAGACCTACCAGGGACCTCGGTCGGTTCAGACGTGCTTCACGGTCCACAACGGGCCGGTGATCGTGAAGAAGGTGCTTACCTCGCTCAAGGTTCGCACCTCGAACGTTCCCCTTCCCGTCGCCGTCCACCTCACCAGCAATCAATCGAGCGGGGTGGGCGCGGGCACCGTCGCCGTTCTCGCGGCGGGCGCGGCCGCGGCGTACTGGTTCGGGTACCTGGGAAAGCCGCTGCCGAAATTCCTGCGCCGGTTTCGCTAGAAGAGGCGCGTCGCCGCCCAGCCGAGCGCGAACGCGAAGAGCGCCAGGCTCGCCGCCGGCGTCAGGAAGTCTTCGCCGTAGATCGGCTCGTGCGCCGGCGCCTCTTGCGGGCGAATCACGTACGCGCGCGCCGTGGCCGCTCGCACGGGGCCCGCGGCGGCCGCGCGCGACATGACGAGCGCGAGATCGCCCACGGTGATCGCGCTGTGGTGCAGGACGTCCAGCGCCCGGGAGTTGGCGGCGTAGTCGCGCGTCCCGGCGTGATCGACCATCTGCCCCAGGCCCCGGACATGGCCGAGGGTCGCGGGCTCGAAGTTGGCCTGGTAGGCGCGCGTCGCGCTGCGGATCGGCCCGTGGCTCTTGACGACGTTGCCGAAGTAGGGCGCCACGGCGGTGCGGATCTGCGCACCCTGCGAGAGCGCCATGAACGCCGCCGGGGTGATGCCGAGCTCGGCGAGCCGCGCGCCGCTCGTCTGCGCCAGGCCGTACGCCGGGAATCCTTGCAGGTTCTGGATCGAGGGATCGAAGGTGCCCGCGCTCTCGAAAAACAGGACGGGGATCAGGTACTCGGGGCGGATCCCGCTGGCGTCGTAGATGCTCCAGAGCGCCTGCAACGCGTCGTCATCGAGCTGCACGACGGACCCCGAACCGATCTCTTCTCCAGCGCCAGATCCTCGATGACCATCCGCCGATGCGGTCGAATAGAGCAGCGCGCCACGGATAGCCGGGAGCGTCGAAGCGTTTCGCCTTCGCCATGCACCACCAGTGAAAGCGCAGAAGCATGTCCCACGTCATCGCCTCGCCCTCGGAAGGAGCTTGACGACCTCGACGAGCGCGAACGCGCCCGCCACCACCGCGGCGCCGATCGCCACGACCTTGATCGTGCCGGAGACGTCGTCCTGCGCTTGCTTGGGGAGCGGCGCCGCCGTCAAGGTGCAGCCGGCGGCCGTGAGGCGCTTCTGCCACTCGGCGAGCTGGTCGACGTAGTCGGCCACCTGGCGCCCTTGCGCCCCGGCCGAGAAAAACCCCGGCTCGTCGCCGTAGAACGTGCGCCACGCGACCAGAAAGAGGTTCCAGGCCGACAGGGTGCCGGAGTCGAGCTTGGTGCAGTTGACGACGTCGACGTCGGTCGCCTCGACCTCGGCGTTGACCTGATCCTTTCGAGCCTGCACGTCGCTCGGCGTCACGAATCCGAAGGGACCCGACATCCCCGTCACGTGCGAGAACGGGTCCGCGCCGACATCGGCGCCGGTCGCGCGCAGCCGATCGAGCGCCGCGTGGGGATCCTCGCCATAGTCGGCGTCGATCGTCGTCTCCGACCACTGCCACGCGCCGTCGCTGTCCTGCATCCGCGCCACGACGTGGATCGGTTGCTCCTGCTCCTCGAAGAAGATGAGCTCGGGCGGGATGTTGAGCACGCGGGCGAGCGCGTAGACGAGGCGCGCGTGATCGTCGCAGTCGCCCGCCTTGCTCTCGATGGTGACGCGGGCGCTCTGGAAGGTCTCTTGCGGCTCGTGCACGAACCGGATCTGATCCTTGACGCTCGCGTGGATCGTCCGGGCGGCAGCGTCGCGCAGTTCGGGCGACACGGAAGGTCCGGAAGGCTCGCCGATCGCGCCGGCGGCGGCGTCGAGGATATCGAGCGCCCACGCGCGGACGACGGGATCGGCGGCGTCCTCTTCTGCGAGCTCGACGAGCAGCCTCGCGGCGGCCCACGGATCGTCGAACGTCATCTGCGCTGACAGCTCGGTGCCGCCCCCCGACGTCGGGACCTCTTCGATCGACGTGAGATGCAGGCCCGATCGCTCGGCGGCGGCGGCGAGACTAGCCGCGGACCGCATGACCGTTTTGCGCGGCGGCGATCCTCTCCTGCATCTCGGGGCTCGGCGTCACGCCCTGCGCGCGCAGCATTTCGAGGAACTTAGGGATCATCTTCTGGACGAGACTCGGCGCCGCTCCCTCGAGCTCGCCCAAGAAACTCATGCCGATCCGCTCGACGGCCTCGTTGATGTCCTTGGGGGGCTCGCCGACGTCGTCGTCGGGATCCTCGGGCTCCGGTTCGGGGCCAGGCTCGAGCTCGCGCCGCAGATCGAAGAGCTTTCGATCGAGATCGAGCTGCATCTCTCGCTTGAGCAGATCGGTCTCCGCCGCGCCCGTCGAACGCCCGCCGCCGCTTCCGAGGATCGTTGTCAAGAGCTGCGTCTGCTGGCTCTGCATCTGCATCCAGAATTGACGATCGCGCTCGGCTTGCGCCTGCGCGCGCCTCTCCTGGTCTTCGCGCTCGGCGCGCATCATGGCCATGAGCTCGACGAAGTTGAGGGACCCGCCGCTCGCGATCTTCTCGGTCGCTCGGTCGATCGGCTCGCGATCGTCGTCGTCGGCGCTGGCGTTCTTGCTCGGCGAAAGCTTGCGGGATCCCGGCGGGCGCCCGACGCGCGGCTTGGCGACGTCGAAGGTCTGCCCCTGCCCTTTCATGTGCTCGCCGTCTTCGCCGTACCACTCGACGCGGTAGCGCCCGTCTCCCCACTTCGCGAGCACGTTTCTCGGCGAAAACTCTCCTACCGCCCAGTTGTCCGGCACATACCCCGACTCGTCGGGCTCGCCCTTGAGCTTCTCGGTTTTCGTCGACGTGCCGTTGGGCCCCTTCTTGAAGGTGAGGCGCATCACCGCGAAGTGCGTCGCGCCGACGGGAACCTTGATGTCCAGGCTTTTTCGCACGTCGGGGCGGTTCATCGGGGCCCCCTGGACGCCAGCACGCCGAAACGGTCGAGCCCGAGAAAGTACCACATCAAAGGGCCGAGCTGCAGACGTGTGAGCGTCATCGGCGGCGGGCCCTTTTCGCCTTGCTGTACTGCCATCCGGCCGCTCCCCCCGCGACGGCCGCGGCGAGCAGCCACCACAGCGACCAGTCCGGGCAGCTCGCCGGGCTCGTCGTCGCTCCGATCGAGATCGGGTTGTAGTGACCCGACCCCATGAGCGGGTGAGTCATGTTCATGTAGGGGACTTCGAGGGTCACGAGAGCCAGCCTACCCCGAAAAACCGTTCTAGGTCACCTCGGCGCCCTTCTGCGGGGCGATCTCGCGGATGGCCCCAACCGTCCAGGTCATCGCCTCTCGCTTCTCTCGGTCGATCCTCGCAGCCTCGCCCGCCGCGCCGGCGCCGCCGTCCGCCCTGGCGCCGCACGCCGTCCGAGCCGTCCCCTTGCAGCGCTCTTCAGGCCCCCGGCCGTGGCGCAAGGCCTGCATAGCCACCGCTGCACTAGGGGTCTCGCTTGCCTCGACTCCCGGCGTAGCCGAACCGCAGTCCCGCTCTGATCGATCTGTTCAAGATCACGGTCGGAGAAGAGTCATGGTGAATCGATGAAGAATTGAGGAGGGGGGCGCGAGCGCGTTGCCCCCATGCGCCTACAGCCGCGCCTCATGCCTCGACGCGCGATCGGCGTCGCCGCCGCGCCCGCTGCTGCCAGCACCGCGCGAAATCTGCGCCCCCTTCACACGCGATCACGCGCTCGCGCACGCCGCAACGGAGCGGCGCAGAGGGCATCGCTTCCTATTTCTCGACCGCGAATGAGGGCTAGTCCGGGGGCTTGTCCGGCTCGCGCTCGCGGGCCCACTGCGCCTCGAGCTCGCGCAGACGCGCCAGGTCGTCGTCGCGCTTGCGCTCGAGCGTCCGATCGGGCGCCGGCGGCGGCGCGAGCTTCTTTCCGATCGACGCGCGCGCGGCCTCGAGCGTCTGCAGCGCCGCGCGATCGGGCCTTCCCGTGACGCCCTCGCGGCGATGGCGTGCTCGAAGGCCTCGCCGCTGCTGGCGGCAGCGCGGGATCGTCACCAGGCGCGTGCCGTACGTGCACGGGCGGCCGTCGGGAAGCAGGCCCCCGGGCTTTAGCCACACTTGCGTCACGAGGCCTTGCGCCTCGAGGCGCTCCAGGGCGCACGGGATCGTGTCGACGCCCGGCATGTGGCCCACGTCCTCGCAGACCATCCTCCGCAAGCCCGCTTCGCTGGCGAAGGCCTCGCCGTGCTTCTTCTGCAGGCTGGCCAGCACCTTCAAGAGGGGCGCGTCGACCATGCGCCCGTGATCGCGGAAGTTCGGCCACAGCGTGCGCGCGACGACCTGACGGGTTTTCAGGGCGCCGACCGCGAAGCCCATCAGCCGCGAGCCCCCAAGGGCGCGGATGTGGGAGCCTTCTTGCCAAGCTCGGCGGGGCGGGTTACCTGTTTCCCATCGGTGACGGCTGCCGAGACGGGCTCCACCAAGCCCGTGGATCGCCGCCCTGGAAGTTCGCCCCCTCGAGCTCTACGGCGGCGGTTCGTTTTTTGCGGTAGATTCGTCATGTTCCGGCAGGGAAGGGGCCCCGCCTGCGTTCTCCAAACCTGGCAGGGAGTGGAACGCAGGCGGGGCGGTGTTTCGGGACACCGCTCGCACGTAGCGCACGAAGCTCGATAGGGACGCGTGACGGCTGCGAGATGCGACGCGCGCCAGGTCTCCTCCGGTCGCGTCCACCTCGAGCGTAACGAAGCTATCGCGAAGCGAGTGCGCGGACCATCCCCCCGCGTTCGGAAGGCCGGCGCGGTTGACCGCTGCACGCAGTTGCAGGCTTGTCAGAACCTGCCCACGCGTGTA
>Ga0210407_10001262_pt1 | contig 24343 bp, 24 predicted proteins | sample IncBWC27MmetaG_FD_150860 | JGI IMG/M metagenome (GOLD analysis project Ga0210407, IMG submission 150860) | Forest soil microbial communities from Barre Woods Harvard Forest LTER site, Petersham, Massachusetts, United States - Inc-BW-C-27-M | ecosystem: Environmental > Terrestrial > Soil >... | reverse complement strand
ATTCCGCCATCGGCGGCCTGAGCGGATGTCCCTTCGCCCAAGATGAATTAGTTGGGAATATTCCGACGGAAACGGTGATCGAGACTCTGCGCGGCCTCGGTGGGCACTTGCCGGCGCTAAAGTCGTTGGACACATTGTTGAGAGCGACGGCGGAAATTGGCGCGAGGTACAAGACTCCGACGGCTGCGGACTGATCGCACTTCCTATGAGTTACAAAACGCTCCAAGTCGCCTTCGACTCCGGCATCGCCACCATCACCCTCAACCGTCCCGATAAGCGCAACGCTATCAGTTACGAACTGATTGACGATCTGATCCGGGCCCTGGAAGAAGTCAGAAATTCTTCCATCCTGATTTTGACGGGGGCAGGGAAGGCTTTCTGTTCCGGTATGGACCTCGATAACCTGAAAGCCCTTATCGGTCGTACGCACGAGCAAAATCTCGCGGACTCGCGAACCATGGTAAGCCTGTTCCGTTCGCTTTATGAATTTCCGAAGCCAACGATTGCGGCGGTCAATGGCGCGGCCATTGCCGGGGGCACCGGACTGGCGCTGCTTTGCGACTTCACGCTTGCCGTGCCGGAAGCCAAGTTTGGCTACACCGAAGTTCGGATCGGATTTGTGCCCGCCATCGTCTCCACTTTTCTGCTGCGCCAGGTCGGCGAGAAAATTGCCCGCGACCTCCTGCTTACGGGCCGCATCTTCGACGCGCCGGAAGCCCTAAAGTTGGGGTTGATCAACGAAATCGTGCCTCCGGAGAAGTTGCTCGTCCGGGCCCGCGAACTCGCCGCGCAGTTGTTGGAGAACAGTCCACTCTCCCTTTCCAATACCAAGCGCTTATTGACCGAGCACGCGCGCGCGGAACTCGATTCGCAAATTGAAGCCGCAATCCGCGAAAATGCCGGCATTCGCGAGAGCGCCGATTTTCGCGAAGGGATCGAGTCGTTCTTCGAAAAGCGGAAACCAAAATGGACGGGCCGATGAGCCGGCGCGATACACCGATGCCTGTCAATGCAGGAAATAAGGCGACAGTAAATGAAACTCGCGTTCGCGTCCGCTATGCCGAAACCGACCAGATGGGGGTCGTCTACCACGCCAATCATTTCATCTGGTTTGAAGTTGGACGCGTGGAACTGCTCCGCCAGTTCGGCTTCAGCTATAAAGATATGGAAGGCGAAGACGACTGCTTCATCGCCGTTGTCGATGCCCGCTGCCGCTACAAGGCTCCCGTACACTATGATGACGAGGTTATTGTGCGCACGTTCCTGAAACATGTGCGGGAGAAAGTGATCCGCTTTGGATACGAGTTGCGCGGCGCGGAGACTGGCGAGTTGCTGGCCGAAGGCGAGACCACGCACATCGTCGCCGATTCAAAAATGAAACCCCGCGCGCTGCCGGAGAAATATATGAAAGTATTTCGCGCAGCGGTTGGCAGCCCCTGAAGGGGCGTTGATTCTGAAACTTGGCGGCATCGCTGAAGCGATGCCCTGATACGAAGCCCAGTGCGATGCCATGGTACGAAACGAGAGCGTTTCTGCGGGCAGGATTGTGACAAACACGAACCGAACTGCCGACGGCGATCGAGCAAGAACTGAGAACTGAGTACCGGAAACTGAGAACTAAGAACTGGGAACTGAGAACTGCGTTGCAAGCCCTGCACATCAACGGAAACGATCTCACGCTTGAATCGGTGCGCGAAGTCGCGTACATGGACGTTCGCCGACCCGTTCTCCTCGATCCCGACGCACGCGAGGCCGTCAACCGCGCTCGCGCCGTCGTCGACGCGGTCGTCGCCAGCAACAAGATTTCCTACGCAATCACGACTGGTGTCGGCAAGCTGAGCGATGTGCATATCGTCGGCGAGCAGGTTCGCGAGTTGCAAGTCAATCTTGTGCGATCGCACGCTGTCGGCGTAGGCGAACCGCTTTCGATCCCGGACACGCGCGCGATGATGCTCCTGCGCGCCAATTCGCTGGCGAAGGGCAACTCGGGCATACGCGGCGTCGTCATCGACACGATCTGCGAGATGCTCAATCGCGGCGTGACGCCGATGGTCCCATCGCAGGGAAGCGTGGGAGCGAGTGGCGATCTTGCGCCGCTGGCGCACCTGGCGCTGGCATTGATCGGTGAAGGCGAGTGCTTTGACGAAAAGGGCGCGCGCATTGCTAGCGCCGAAGCGTTGAAGCGGGCCCAAATCAAACCGTTGGTGCTCGAGGCGAAAGAAGCGGTGTCGCTGATCAATGGCACACAAGCTATGCTGGCCATCGGCATTCTGATGGTGCTCGCCGCGGAGACGCTGGTCGACACTGCCGATGTCATCGGTGCGATGGCTTGCGATGCCCTTAAGGGAACCAACGTCGCTTTCGACGAGCGCATTCAAAAGGCTCGCCCTCATGCGGGACAACTCAGGACCGCGGCCAATCTGCGCCGTCTGCTCGAACAGAGCCAGATCCGCGAGTCGCATCGCGACTGCGGCCGCGTTCAGGACGCCTATTCGTTACGCTGCATCCCGCAGGTGCATGGCGCGGTGCGCGACACGCTGGCGCACTGCCGCGCGGTGTTTGAGACTGAAACCAACTCGGCTGTCGATAACCCGCTGGTATTCGTGAAGAATCCGAAAGCGATGGACGGCGAGGGCGACGTGCTCTCCGGTGGAAATTTTCACGGCGAACCGCTCGCGTTCGCGCTCGACTTTCTTGCGATTGCCTTGAGCGCGCTGGCGGGCATCAGCGAGCGGCGACTGGAACGCATGGTAAACCCCGCGCTCAGTGAGGGGCTGCCGCCATTTCTTGCACCGGGTGCGGGAATGAACTCGGGCTTCATGATGCCGCAAGTGACTGCGGCCGCCCTGGTGAGCGAGAACAAAGTGCTGTCGCATCCCGCGTCGGTCGATTCGATTACGACGTCGGGCAATAAGGAAGACTTCGTTTCGATGGGGATGACCGCGGCGAACAAACTGAAGAGAGTGGTGGAGAACACGCGCAATACGCTGGCCATCGAGGCCATGGCGGCGGCACAGGCGATTGACTTCCTCGCGCCGCTGAAGACTTCCAAGCCGTTGCAACAGGCGCACGCGGCGATCCGGGCGGTGTGCGCGACGATGGAGAAGGACCGCGTGATGTATCGAGATTTCGCGCGCATCGCGGAGTTGATTGCGAGCGGCAAGCTGGCCGATGTCGTGCGCTAAATATCCCCACCAAATTTGTCCCCACGAAATTTGTCATCTTGACCATGAGCTTGCCGAAAAGAAGGGGCCTGCTACGCGCTTCTCCCGCCTTTCGCGCGCACTGCGCTATTTTATGCGGTCGGGAAGAGGAAGAATCGCTGTTTACAGCCACCCGCTCGGTGCATTAGACTCGCCCGGTTCAACGCCTCTCCCCCAAGAGGCGCGCCAAGAGCTTTCAGCGTTCTCTCACTGGTTCCGTCCGACGGAAACCTTAAAGAGGCCAAAACATGCCAGGACATCGTAAAGGAAATTACCGCCTTGGCGGCATGGCTGTCCTTGCCGTCCTTTTTTTCATCAGCGCGGCTGCATTGGTGGCTGTGGGCCAGGTAGCTGTCACCACCTATCACTACGACAACAACCGGACCGGATGGAATAAGCATGAAACGGTCCTGACGCCCGCCAACGTGGGGACCGCGTCGTTCGGCTGGCTGCGGACCGTGGTGCTCGATGACCAGGTCGACGCTCAGCCGCTGGTGGTGCCGGGCGTGCTGATTACGGCTGGACAATATGGGGGCACACACGATGTGGTTTATGTGGCGACGGAACACAACACGGTGTACGCAATCGACGTTCACAGCGGGATAGTGCTGCTGAGCCGGAATCTCGGACCGCCGGTGCCGCTGCCGTTGGGATGCGGGAACAACGGGCCGAATGTCGGAATCAACTCGACGCCGGTGATCGACCTGAGCAGTAACACGTTGTACGTGATGATTTACACGCTGGTGGCTGGGCCGGAATACCGTCTTTACGCGCTCGATCTGGGGAGCTTGAGCAACAAGGTGGCGCCCAAGTTGGTGACGGCTTCGCATACGCTGACCAATGGAACAACATTCAACTTCAACGCGACTTACCAGCGCCAGCGGCCGGGGTTGTTGCTCGCGAACGGCAGCATTTATGCGGGGTTTGGCAGCTTCTGCGATTTTTCAGCGAATGTTTCGCGGGGCTGGCTCCTGGGATGGACGGCGGGATCGCTGGCGCCGTTTCCGTCGAACCAACTCCTCGATCAGCAGGCAAGTTCGCCGGACAGCTTCTTCCTGTCGTCGATCTGGATGTCGGGATATGGTCTCGCGACCGACGATGCGGGCAACGTCCTGTTTGTGACCGGGAACTCCGATTATTCCGGGACAACGTACGACGGGGTCACCAACATTCAGGAGAGCGTGGTGAAGGTCTCGCCCACATTAACGACAGTGCTTGATCTATTTACGCCGAAGAATCAGGCGACCCTCGATCAGTACGATGCTGATTTTGGCTCGGGCGGAGTGCTGGTCCTGCCCGATCAGCCGGGCCCGAAGCCACATCTGGCGGTGGCAGCGGGAAAAGCAGGAACGATGTTCTTGATGAACGAGGACAATCTGGGTGGGTACTCGCCGACGAAAAACAATGTGCTGGGCAGCTACGGGGTGGGCCATTGCTGGTGCGGCCAGTCTTATTTCGTGGACCCGGTGGATGGATTGGGGCGGGTGGTGAGCAGCGGCGGCAGGCTGGTAGAAACCTGGAAGGTGCAGACGTCGCCCAAAGCAGCGTTGATAAAAGTGGCGACTTCACCGTCGATAGGTGGCGCGCAGAATCCAGGATTCTTCACCACGATTTCGTCGAATGGAAACGGTAATCCCATCATTTGGGCAATATCGCATCCACCGAATACTAAAGCTGCGCCGATTTATCTCTTTGCGTTCGATCCGGAGTCGGGAAGCACGATGAGGGAGTTGTTTAAAGGGACGGCAGGCGCGTGGCCGAATCTGGGCGGCAATTCGAACCTGGTTCCGGTGGTGGCGAACGGGTTGGTGTTCGTGGCGAGCAACAAGCAATTGCAGATCTTCGGGTTGATCGGCACGAAGAAGAAGTGAAACTCGAGATGGACTTCGCCCAGGGCCGACTTAGGCGGACTTGGCGGCCGACCCATCCAACCCCAACTCGCGCGCGATCGCTTTCATGGCCTCGATGCAGAAGGCGATGTGCTTTTCGAGATCTAAACCGAGGTCGGCCGCGCCTTCGATGATGTCTTCGCGGTGGACGCTGCGGGCGAAGGCTTTGTCCTTCATTTTTTTCCGGACGGATGGGGCTTCGACCTCGGCGAGCGATTTTCCGGGCTTGACGAGGGCGCACGCGGTGATGAATCCGGCGAGTTCATCGCAAGCGAAGAGGGTTTTTTCCATGGGTGAGAGGCGCGCGACGCCGGAGTACTGGGCGTGCGACATAATAGCGCGGCGCATTTCTTCGGAGTACCCGCGTTCCTTGAGAATCTCGGAGCCTTTGTAGGGGTGGTCGTCGGCGCTCGGATATTTCTCGTAATCGAAATCGTGGAGAAGGCCGACCATGCCCCATAATTCTTCGTCGGCTCCGGCTGCGTGGGCGTAGGCGCGCATGCAAGCCTCGACTGCGAGTGCATGTTTCCGAAGACTTTCTGACTGGGTGAACTCAAGTAGTAAACACCAGGCGGTTTCGCGCTGATTCATTGGTTTTATCCGTATTTTCTTCTAATTTTTTCTGCCTAATAATGGCTGTATTGCGTAAACGCTTTGTTTTCTCATACTTTTGTCTTGACTTCCACAGGTTCCATCCAGCAGATTACCCTCTAGTTGGCTTTGAGAGTAGCCCCCCGCTCTGGCACTCGCAAAACCTAAATGGCCACCACACTAACCCCCGTGGACTCACGGGAAGTTGTACGATGCGACCGTTGTCTTTTGGTGCAATTCCGCACATCTAACAGTTTGTGCCGCCGTTGCCATCTGTCATTGGATGAGGACGAGGCGGAGATGGCCGCGATGACTCCGGCGCCGGAAGTGCTGCCGGCGAACGTCCATTCTAATGGGCGCGGGCATCTGAAGCTGGCGTTCTCGATCCGATCGCTGCGGCTGCGAAATGGATTGAGCCAGCGGCAGCTGGCGCTGCGAATGTCGGTGCCTCGGACCTACGTCTCAAAAATCGAGAACGAGAAGGCGACTCCGACTCTGTCTTCGCTGGAGCGGCTGGCAAGGGCGCTCGAGGTCAGTGTGCCGGATCTGCTCTCCGGTGGAGAACGGAACCGGCAGGAGGAAGTGCGCGAGTTGATGGAAGATCAGTTCGTGGCCGAGGTTATGCCGTATCTGTCACAGCTGAACGGGATGCAGATGTCGAGCATTCTGGCGCAGGTGCGGGACTTGACGGTGCGGCCGCGACGGAGCGCATAAGCAGGAGACGCGGCAAGCCGCGTCTCTACTGGGGTGACGGCGAGGCGCCGCACACTATCGAATCGTTTTTATCTTTATCCGGGCACACAACCAACTGGGCAGCCGGGGTCTTCGGGCTCCGGCTTTTTTGTGGTTCGCGAAGGTACGCCCTAAAAAGGGACGTGCAGAGATTTGCACAGTCAGCCAGCGGTGTGCGCAACAGTTTGCATCTCCGGAATATATTTTTGAAGATGTGCTGATTTCCGCTTGACCCGCGCCGTTGAACGAGCTACCCTCGCCGCACTCCCCCTAAAGCTGGGAGGAAGATTACCCAGCGAAATTCCTTTTGGTGAACAGGAAAACGTCGATGAAAATCTCTCAGATCTGCGCGGTTGCGTTGTTGTTTGTAGTGGGGTCGGTGATGGCTTTCGCCGACGGAATCAAGGATCCTAAAATCATCATTCAAGGCGTCAATGGCGGCAGCACTCCGTTAGGCTGCGAGAAATGCAGGGGTGTCGGCGTGAATTTCTCTTTCCAGATCCCAAACTCGGGAAAGGGCTTTTTATTCTTTACGAACACGAGCGGAAAAAACTGGACTTCGCTGACTCTGATCGAAAATGGCAAGGTGCCCGCGGATGCCATTAGCTGCGCTCAGAACTTCTTTACCAGCTGCGTGACGAAGACCTTGAAGAACGGTTCGGTGGAGATTATTCTGTCGGGCATTAAGGGCGGACAGAATCCGCGCAAGGGGATCTTGAATGGCCAGAGCTTCGGGATTGGTTTTGCGTGCGTTCAGGACAACTGCTGGACGAACGGTGGAACCACGATGTCCGCGCACGCGGGCACGGTTCCGGAGCCGGGAACGGTAGCATTGATGGTGACGGGATTAGGAGCGATCATTTCGCGCCGCAAGAGGTGGAAGAGCCTGAAGGCCTAGCGGTTCTTCCTGGTAAACTCGTTCACCAGTTGTGAAAACTGCGGCAGGGCCTGGAGCTTCTGAAGCTCGGGATCGTTCCAGGCCTCCTGCGCAGCATAACCCTTTTCCAATGCCAGCCGCAGTGACTTCAAGGCGTCCTCTGGCTTACCGATGAGCGTCTTCACCTGGGCTTCTGAGTACATCAACTGCACGTCCCCAGGACTTATGGCGCGCGCCTGCTGGGTGTACTGCAGCGCATTCGCGGCATCGCCTTTCTTCGCATACAGAAGCCCGAGATCGCCCATGATGGAGGCCGATCGCGGGTTTACTCGAAGCTCCTGGAAGGCAAGCGAGATGGCTTTGCCGTAGGCCCCGGTAGCCTGGTCGGAATGGCCCGACCACCGGTAAGCGTCCCCCAGATTTCCGAATAGTTCCTCGTTATTGGGCGTCATCTCGGTTGCTTTCTCGTACATCTTGACCGACTCATCGTAGCGCCTGAGCCAGAAATATGCGGTGCCGAGATTGGAGTAGGTCGGAGAATCGGGGGCGATCGACAGCGCCTTCTGAAAATGAGGGATGGCCTCGCTCCACTTTCCTTCGCGCAGATATACCGAGCCGATATCCCCGTAGCCCATAGGATTGTCGGGGGCGAGTTCGGTCACCTTCTGAAACTCCAGAAGTGCTCTTGAGTTGTCGCCGAGCCCAAAATAGGCTTTGCCGAGAGCAATGTGATTCAACCAGTTGTAGGAGTTGGCGGCGACTGCGTTCTGGTAAGCGGTGATGGCTTCGTTACTCTGACCGCTGGCGACGTAGGCGTCACCGATGCTGCGATATGCTTCATCGGAGTTCGGAGCCAGCTCCAACGCGCGTTTCAGTTCGGTAATCGCCTGAGTATTCTTACCCGTGGTCGAGTAGACGCTGCCGAGTGATATGTGAACTTCGGGGAGGTTGTTGGAGAGGCGCTCCGCCTGCTGGGCCGCGAGAGTGGCTTTCTGCGCCCAAATGCTTTCTTTACTAACGCCGTACATGCGGAGGCTGGAGTCGGCGAGTCCGGTGTAGGCCAGAGCGAAGTTCGGATCTTTGTCGATGGCCTGCTCAAACAGTGCTACGGATGGCCGAATTCCGTCGATACCGTGACTATTGCGTAACAGGTTCCGTCCCTGCAGGTAGAGATCGTAGGCCTTCACGTTCTCGGTCGGGTGGGCGCCTACTCGGGCTTGCTCTTCGTCAGTCGGCTTGAGGGCAAGGGCGGTGGCCACGGTGCCGTAGATCTGGTCTTCGAGGGCGAGCACATCGCCCGAGGCTCCCGAGAACTCCTGGCTCCAGACACGCTTTCCGCTAGTGGCATCGTCCAGACCGAGGGTGACGCGAAGCTTGTCGCTGCTGCCCTGCACGCTGCCCTGCAGCACCAGGTTGACACCCAGTTCGCGGGCCAGTTTGGAGAGTGGCAGATCCCTGGCAACCGCTTTATCTACCGCGTCTGAGGAGGCCAGGTGGACTTCCTTCAACTGAAACAGTTTGGCGGCGAGAGCGTCACCAATGCCATCGGCCACGTAGCCCACAGCTTTCTCGTCCCCCACTTTTTTCAGCGGCAGGATGGCAACGTACTTTCCCTGTTTAAGCGAGGGGATGCCTTGCACCGTCTCGCTGGACGACGTTCCCGTGCGATTCAGGAGGGTGCGTCCGGCAAAGGTTGCCAGCGCAATGACCAGCACGGCCCCGGCGATCCACATCCAGCTTTTTCCCGGAAGATCGAGGCTGAAGCGCGACGGACGCACGATCGGATGCGAAATCATCTTCGACAGTGTTTCGGCGCTGATGTTGGGGTTGGCTTCCCAAGTCGTCAATTGCTGCAACAGTTCGACTGCGGAGTGATAGCGATTGGCCGGCTCGCGCTCCAGGCAGCGGCTGACAATCGCGCTCAGCGATCTGGGAACAGAGGAGTCGACGTCGGAGGCTGAGCGTGCCTCTTCGCGCGTACGTTTCATGAGGCTGGCGATGGCGGTGTCGGCCTCGTAGGGAGCCGTTCCTGTGAGCAGTTCGTAGAAGATCAGGCCGACGCTGAAAATGTCGGAGCGCTGGTCGAGCGTACTGCCCAGAGCCTGTTCCGGCGACATGTATTCGAGCGTGCCGACGATGGCGCCGGTCTGGGTCATGCCGGTATCGCCGAGCGAGCGCGCCAGGCCGAAGTCCATCACGACGATGCGGCCGTGCTTGTCGCGCATGATGTTCTGGGGCTTCAGGTCACGATGGATCACGCCTTCGGAATGGGCGGAGTCGAGCGCGCGGCAGACCTGCTCCACCACCGCGATGGCTTCCTTCGGCGGGAACTTTCCCTGACGGCGCAATAGCGTGCGCAGGTCCTCGCCGTCGACGTATTCCATGCTGATGAAGCGGATGCCCTCGGCCTCGCCCAGGTCGTAAATGCGGACCACGTTCTTGTGCGTGATATTGCGGGAAAGAATGAGCTCTTGCTTGAAGCGCAGCAGAATCGCGGGATCGGTTGCCAGTTCGGGGCGAATGACTTTGAGCGCGATCAGGCGGTCCAGTTCGCGGTCGCGGGCCTTGTACACGGCGCCCATACCGCCCTGTCCGAGCACGCCCAGGATTTCGTAGCGTCCACCGAAGAGCACGCCCGGCTGCAGACTCTGAAAAGCGGAGATGGCGCCGACCGAAGGTGGACCTGAACGGATGTAGGGAAGCGCCGCACTCGGAATCGGGCTTCCGTGCGGCAACGTTGGCGCGTCGGAGAGCGGTGCGTTGGAAAGAGGAGGAGGTGTAAGCGCCCCGGCGCCTACGACATCTCCGGGCACACGTATTCCCGGCATCGTGGGCCTATCGGAATCGTTGTCCCTGTCCCTGTAGTCGCGCTCATCCATTGGAATTGCCCGGGTTCGGAGAGCCAGCGAGGGGAGCGCGTCTCAGTCCCTCGACAGAGGCGCACATTCGCCTCGGGTTGTCGAGGGGAGTTCGAGAACCCAGCACTCCGATTTGATAAGGAGTATACCCTCGAATTGGCTTTCGGGAAAGCAGGGAAAAACCTCCGAGATAATAGTGTTTCCAGGGTCTCGACCGTTTCTGGATCGCAGGAATCATTGGGGGCGTTCTCCAAGCCAACCGGTCGGTACGAGAGTTTCGCTGATTGCTGCCTGGCGTGCTTAAATGAAAAGTTGGGCGCCAATTTTGCGCCATCCCTGCGCGCGGCATCCAGCCTAAGAATTCTGAGTGCCATCGGCACTTTTCATCGGTTCATCCCGAGAGTAAGGGATCTGAAGTTGGCAGTGCCATATATGGTCCCGTCGAGCAACGAGGAGAGGATTTGGACTTCCAGTTAAACGAAGAGCAACTGCACCTCAAAAAGAGCGTGCGTGAATTTGCCGAGCGGGAGATTGCTCCAAACGTCATGAAGTGGGATGAAGCTTGCGAATTCCCGCTGGCGACGGTCAAGGAACTGGGTAAGCTCGGCCTGCTGGGGATCATCTTCCCACCTGAATACGGCGGCGCGGGCATGGGCTACGTGGAGTATGTCACAGCGATCGCGGAACTGGCGCGCGTGGATGGTTCGGTCGGGATCATTGTGGCGGCGCATACGTCGCTTTGTTCGAATCACATTTATGTGGCGGGAAATGAGGCGCAGAAGAAGAAGTATGTGCCCAGGCTCGCTACCGGCGAGTATATCGGCGCTTGGGGGCTGACCGAACCGTCGTCGGGTTCGGATGCGGGCAGCGCGCGCATGACGGCGGCGCGGGCGAAGGGCGGATGGGTGCTCAACGGCACCAAGACTTTCATTACCAACGGCCACTATGCGGACGCGGTCGTCGTGCTGGCGATCACCGATCGCGCGGCGCACACCCACGGTCTTTCGGCGTTCGTCGTTGAGAAGGGCACCAAGGGATTTCGTCCGGGGAAAAAGGAAAACAAGCTCGGACTGCGGGCCAGCGATACGGCGGAGTTGATCTTCGAAGATTGTTTCGTGGCGGACGAAAACCTTCTGGGCAAGGAGGGCGGGGGCTTCGTCGATGCCATGCGCGTTCTGGACGGCGGACGTATTTCGATCGCGGCGCTGTCGCTTGGAATGGCCGAGGGCGCATACGCGGCTGCGCTGAAGTATTCGAAAGAGCGCCAGCAATTTGGGAAGGCGATCTCGGAATTTCAGGCGATTCAATGGAAGCTGGCCGACATGGCGACGGAAATCGAGGCGGCGAAACTTTTGACGCTGCGCGCCGCGGCCATGAAAGATACCGGCAAGAAGACCACGATGGAATCCTCGATGGCCAAGCTTTACGCCAGCGAGGTAGCAGTGAGATGCGCCAATGAAGGCGTGCAGATCCATGGCGGGTATGGGTTCATCAAGGATTATCCGGCGGAAAAGTTTTATCGTGACGTGAAACTGTGCACGATTGGCGAAGGGACGAGTGAGATTCAGCGGATGGTGATTGCGCGGGAGTTGCTGAAAGATTGACCTCTTCGGTGTAGCGCCTAGCGCCTCGCCTGTCCCGCTGGGCAGGGACGCCCCGGCAAATTCTTTCTTTTTCCACCAAAATTCCTCTTGACAAACTTGTACTGTGTGACATACAGTGTGTGCCGTACACTGTATGTCGCAGAGTAATGGAAATCACGATCTCTTCGAAAACCTTCGCCTGGAACTGCGCCGCGGCTGCCTGAGTCTGGCGGTGCTGTCGCAGCTCCGGACCGAGCGCTACGGTTACACGCTGCGCAAAGCGCTGGCTGAGCAGGGGTTGGAAATTGACGAAGGAACGTTGTATCCGCTGCTGCGCCGGCTGGAAAGCCAGGGCCTGCTGACCAGCGAATGGCGGGAGGAAGAGAAGCGGAACAAGCGCTTCTACCGTCTTTCGCCGGAGGGCAAGCTGATGCTCAAACAGTTGGGCGCGGAGTGGCAAAAGATCAATTCATCGCTAAAAGAAATCCTCTAAGGAGCTATTTATGGAATTACTCGATCGTTATCTGCACGCAATCGAATTCTGGTTGCCTAAGCGACAGAAGCAGGACATCATTGCGGAACTATCGGAAGACCTTCGCTCGCAGATTGAGGAGAAGGAAGCCGAACTCGGCCGCAAACTCCAGAACGAGGAAGTCGAAGCGATCCTCAAGCGCTGCGGGGCGCCTCTCGAGGTAGCGTCGCGCTATCGGCCCCAGCAGTACCTGATCGGCCCCACGCTGTTTCCTATCTACCGGTTCGTGCTGGCGGTTGCGCTGATCGGGTGCGTGGTTCCGCGATTTCTGATCTGGCTCGTCTTCCTGCTGGTTGATCCCGCGCATCGCGGCTACCTGCATATTGAAAACATGTGGGCGACCGTTCTCTACTTTGCATTCTTCACGACCGTGGCTTTTGCAATTGCCGAAAGAAGCGGCGTCAAGCTGGAAGCTCTGAACACCTGGAATCCGCGCAAGCTGCCGCCTGTGCGCGATCCGAACCGCATATCGCGTTTCGGCTCCCTGTTTGAAATCGCAGCGGGTGTGGTGGTCAACGTTTGGTTCGCCGGCATATTCTGGCCTCAGCCGGCAGTTGATTTTTACGGAGTGCGGATCACGATAGCTCCCGTGTGGCAAGTCTTTTTCTGGAGCTTTCTGTTTCTGGCGGTGGCCAACGTCGCCATTGCAGGGGTGAATCTTTTCCGTCCTTACTGGACGCCGCGTCGTGCTGGCCTCCGCCTATTGTTTGACGGCATCGGAGCGGGACTCTTCTGCGGGCTGCTCAAAGCTCATCTTCTCGTCGGAATCAGCGCATCGAGCATTCCCGCGGCAAAGGCGATCGAACTGACCAACCTGATCAATACCTGGATAGCAAGAATGCTGCCATGGGCCATCGTCACGATGCTGGTGATTCTTAGTTTCGACGTCTACCGGATTTTGCGCCTGCGGTGCGTCCATCTGCACGGGGGTTCCATTGGGCCGGCGGTCAAGGACCTTTCGAGTCCTATGGTGAATGGCAACTGAGCGGCTGGTTGTTTGCGCGAGAGTTGCGTAAGGCATAAGATGGCCGCAGTCCCGCGATATGAGAATGAGGCTGCGATGATCAACGGAGCTCATGTCATCGTTTACAGCAAAGACCCGCAAAGCGACCGCGCTTTCTTTCGCGATGTTCTCAGATTTCCCGCAGTGGACGCCGGTCACGGCTGGCTCATTTTTGCGCTGCCGGCCGCGGAAGCAGCGTTCCATCCCTCCGAGAAGAATGACCTGCACGAGCTCTATTTCATGTGCGACGACCTGAAGTCGACGATGGAATCGCTGAAGGGGAAGAAAGTGAAGTGTGGTTCGGTGAAAGAGGAGCGCTGGGGCAGTCTGACGACGATCTCTCTCCCCGGAGGCGGGAAGATTGGGCTCTACCAGCCGAGGCACCCGACTGCCATTGGGCGCTGAGCTCTGATGAACGCGGATCGGCACGGGTTGTTACACTATCCTGCTTGGCTCCTAACAGTGCAACTCTGATCGAACGTCTTCGCTCGGGCGACGCCCGCGCTTTGGCTCGCGCCATATCTACAGTCGAGAACCGCCAGCCCGGTTGGTCAGAGCTGCTCAAAGCGCTCTTTCCGCACACCGGCAAGGCACGAGTCATCGGTCTGACTGGCGCACCAGGATCGGGCAAGAGCACGCTGGTTGATCGGCTCGCCAAGTACTATCGCAAGAAGCAACAGACCGTCGGCATCGTCGCGGTTGATCCGACCAGTCCTTACACGGGCGGGGCGATTCTGGGCGACCGCATCCGCATGCAGGATCACTTTAGCGATCCGGGGATTTATATCCGCAGCATGGCGACGCGCGGATCGCTTGGAGGGCTGGCGCGCGCCACGGCGGATGCTGCCACTGTGCTCGATGCTTCGGGCCGCGATTTGATCATGATCGAAACGGTTGGCGTTGGGCAGGACGAAGTCGACATTGTGCGGCTGGCGGATGTCACCATCGTGATTCTTGTCCCGGGGATGGGCGATGATGTGCAGACGATCAAGGCCGGGATCATGGAAATCGCTGACATCTTTGTGATCAACAAAAGCGACCGCGAGGGGGCTGAGCGCGTCGAGCGCGAGATTCGAGCTATGCAATCGCTGGCCGCGCGCACACGCAATGACCGATGGACGCCGCCGATCGTCAAGACGGTCGCAACCGAGGGCGTGGGAACCGAGGAGTTGGCGAAGGCGATTGCAGACTACGAGGCGTACCTGAAGAAAGAGAACCTGGTCCTCAAGAAGAACGTCGAGAACTGGCAGGAGCGGCTGGTCGAAATGCTGCGCGATGCCATGCTGGAAAAGGCGCGCAGTCAGATTGATGGCGGCAGCCTCGAGCGTTACGCGGCCGAGATCGCCGAGCACAAGCGCGATCCGTACTCGCTTGTGGAGGAGATTGTGCGCGGAGCTAACCGCGCGTAGATTCGGTGGAGAGACGGGCGCCCACGCCCGTCCTGCCGGGCGGGGACGCCCGGCTCTCCACCGGCAAGTTTGGATCGACAACGGGCTGTAATCATGGAATTCAGCATTGATCATCTCGGCATCGCGGTGAAGTCGCTGGCGGCGGCGAAGTCTATTTACGAGAAGCTGGGACTGACCGTTTCTCCGGAAGAAACCGTCGAGCAGGAAAAAGTTCGGCTGGTGATGGTGCCCATGGGCGAAAGCCGGCTGGAGCTGCTGGAAGCGACTTCGGACGATTCGACCATTGCCAAGTTCATCGCCAAGCACGGCGAGGGCCTGCACCATGTTTGTATACGCGTTCCGGATCTGGCGGCGGCAGTTGCAAAATTGAAGAGTGACGGCGTGCGTATGGTATCGAATGAGATCAAGACCGGCGCCGGCGGGCATCGGTATGTATTTGTGCATCCGACGAGCGCTGCGGGAGTGTTGCTGGAGTTAGTAGAGGGCGGCCACTGATTGGCACCGCAAATGTCTCACCTTCTGCTGGCAACCGACACCTCGGGCAGGAACGGAAGCATCGCGCTGGCGCTTGTAACGCCCGGTCAGAGCGATGTCGAGATCGTCGAAGTTGTACCGCTCGCCGGCGGCGCGTTTTCGGCGCAACTGGTACCGCAGATTGGGGCGCTTCTCGAAAAGCACGGATATCGTAAAGGCGATCTCGGGGCGTTTGCGGTCGTGTCCGGTCCGGGCTCGTTTACCGGGCTGCGGGTGGGCCTGGCTGCCATCAAAGCGCTAGCGGAGGCACTACAGAAACCAATCGCCGCGATTTCATTGCTGGAAGCGGTTGCCTGGACAAGTACAGCGCACGGCGCGGCGCGCGGCCGGATTCTCGCGGCGTTGGATGCGGGCCGGGGCGACGTGTACGTCGGCGATTACGAACTCGGGCCGCAGATGCATATGCGGAACGAACGCCCGCTGAGCCGGGAAGAGTTTATTGCCGAGGCCAAGGGTGCCGAAGCGTCGCCTAAGACAATCGTTACGCCGGATGCCGTGTTGGCTGAGATGGTTCGGAGTGCGGGAATTCACGCCGAGCTGATCGAGTATCCGAACGCCGGCGTGATTGCCCGTCTGGGCTGGGAGCGTCTTCAGCGGGGGCAGACGGTTCGTCCCGAGGAGCTGGAAGCCAACTACATCCGCCATTCCGACGCTGAAATTTTCTCGAAGCCGGCGTCGTGAGACTCTCCATGTCCGTGGTCATCCGCTCTGCTGCGTTGAACGATGTGCCGGCGATTCTGGCGATCGAGCAGCAGGCCCCGGGCGCAGCCCACTGGACCGCCGAGCAGTACCAAAAGTTGGTAGGCAGCGGAGTCGTTCTAGTGGCCGAAGAAGCGGGCGAAGAAGCAGGCCAGCTTCGCGGATTCGTTGGCGCGAAGGCGGTCGCGGGCGAGTGGGAAATCGAGAATGTGGTAGTGGCCTTCGAGTTCTTCCGCCGTGGCATCGCCGACGAGTTGTTGAGCAACTTGATTCAACGCGCGGCTGGCGAGGCGGCGTCAGCGATTCTGCTCGAAGTCCGCGAATCGAATCTGCCGGCGCGCCGGTTGTACGAAAAACACGGATTTCGCGAGGTGGGTCGCCGCCGGTTGTACTACAGGGATCCCGCGGAGGATGCGATTCTGTCCGCGCTTCGATTCGACCGCTGACCTGGCCGGAAAGCCGGGATTTTGCACCAGTTTCGGTGCGACTTTGGCGTAGCAGCCCCCTGCGGACGGTGGAAATCTTCCTATGAAATCTCATTGAACCGCGACCGATTCCTGTGCTACTTTTTAACCGTGCAGTAATAAACAACCAGGAGGTCTAGCAAGGATGCTGACTCCAAGAGAGCAACTCCTGACCGGTCATGATCAGTTCCAGCGACTGGTTCAGGAGCACTCGCAATACTCCCAACGGCTGGAATCCCTCACCCAAAAGCGATACCTCACCGACGACGAAAAGCTGGAAGAAGTGCGGCTTAAGAAGCTAAAGCTGCGGCTCAAAGACCAGATGCAGAGTCTGGAGCATCAGGTTCAACGGCAGTCTGCCTAGATTAACCGGGCTAGGCGAACCTGGACCCACCGGCCTGAGCCATCGGGCCGGAGCATTGAGATCGCGAAACTGCCGCAGGCTACCCTTGTCTCCGTACTTGGCGCTACTAAGCGCCTTTTTTTATTGCAGTTATGTAGAATGCCGCAGCCTCGCTCTATAATCATCTGAATTCCTATGGTGCGTGACGGCTACTTCTACGGTGCGGGATGCCTGCTTGCTGCGGTCATCATCGCGCGGCTGGCGGCTTGGCCCTACGCCGTCCCGGTACTGTTGCTGGGAGCTTTCTTTCTGTGGTTTTTCCGCGATCCTGAGCGCCAGATTCCTACGCTTCCCGGGGCAATTGTCTCTCCAGGGGACGGCAAAGTGACCGATGTATCTCTGGTGACTTCGGGCGGAAGTCCGCGGAACCGGATCAGCATCTTTCTCAGCGTTTTCGATGTTCACGTGAACCGCTCGCCGATCGCGGGCGTGATCCGGGAGGTGCGGTATCAGCGCGGCAAGTTCCTCAACGCCATGCAAGCCAATTCGGCGGAGGAGAACGAGCAGAACATCGTCATCGTTGAAGGCGAAGGCCGTACCGTAATATTTAAGCAGATCGCTGGCCTGATTGCGCGGCGTATCGTTTTCAATTTTAAAGTAGGAGACCACGTAGCCTGCGGTGAGCGAGTCGGACTCATCAAGTTTGGGTCTCGCGTGGATGTTCTGTTCGATCGTGACGCGGCGATCCAGGTGAAGCTCGGTGATCGCGTCAAGGGAGGAGCCACGGTGCTTGCCGTTTTACCGGTTACACAGCCGGTTCATGCCGGCACCGCCGGGGAGCGAGAGGCGCATTGAACATGTCGCTGAACATCGAAGAACAAACGCCGCGTCGTCGTGAAACAGATCATCCCCGCGGAAAGCTGCGCAAAGGCATGTATATATTGCCCTCGCTGTTCACCACGGCGAATATCGCAGCGGGATTCTACGCCATTCTGCAGACCGTGCATGGATCGGGTGAGGCCCGGCACCTGGACTTTGCCGCCATGGCCATCGGCTTTGCTGTATTGTTCGACGGCCTGGACGGCCGCGTCGCGCGTATGACCCATACCGCCAGCGATTTCGGCAGAGAACTTGATTCGCTGGCTGATGTGATCACCTTCGGCGTTGCCCCGGCGCTGCTTGCCTGGATGTGGGGCTTTCATTTGCTGCCGGGCACGATTGATCCTGAATTGCGCCTGCGGGCCGTGCAACTGGGCTCGATCGCCTGCTTTGCTTTCCTCATGGCTGGCGCCAGCCGCCTGGCGCGCTTCAACATTGCAAAAAATCCGCAGCCTTCGAATCCGGGACGTCCGGGAAAGAAATATTTCGTGGGCATGCCGATTCCGGCCGGAGCCGGAGTCATTGCTGCGATCGTTCACTACTCCGCCGGGGTGCCCGTGACTTCCTGGTGGACGGCGATGAGTTGGTTGATGATGGTCGTCGTGGTGGGATACTTGATGGTCAGCACGTGGCGTTTCTATAGCTTTAAGGATATCGATTTTCGATCGCGCCGTCCCTTCCGCCTGATTGTAGTGATTGCCGTGGTGGTCGCTTCGATTGCGTTATTTTCACGGCCCGCGCTTTTCGCTATCGCGATTTTGTACATGGCTTCGGGCGTCTTGTGGCGCCTGCAGTGGATCTTCCATCGCAAGACTCCGCCTGCACCTCCGGTACAGCGGGAGGCATCTCACACAGCATGAGTCCTCTCTCCAAGCCTCCCGTTGCGAAATCGGCTGCTTCTCAGGCTGATCTCCGGGGCACAAACCTTTATCGCGTTGCGATTGTTGGCGCGGCATCGCTCAAGGGAAAAGAGATTGCTGAAATTCTGCGTGAACGGAATTTTCCCGCAGTCGATGTCCGCTTGCTCGATGATGACGAGTCCCTCGGCCAGTTGGAAGCGGTCGGCGACGAGATGAGCTTTATCCAGAGCATCCGCTCTGAGCAGTTCGAGCGCGTGGATTTCACCTTCTTCGCTTCCGATCCGCGCTCTACGCGCAATAACTGGAGGGCGGCGCGCGACCTGGGCGATACCATCGTGGATGTTTCATTCGCGCTCGAAGATGAGGCGGGAGCATCGGTCCGCTCGCCCTGGATCGAACGCCAGACCGGCCAGCCGATTGCCCCGGAGTTGCAACCGGGCCCGGTGGTGGTGGCTCATCCAGCGGCTACAGTGCTCGCCCTGCTTGCTTTGCGGAGCGAGAAGGCTGGCAAAATACAACGCATGGTTGCGACCGTCTTTGAACCGGCGTCGGAGAATGGTCAGAAGGGGATGGACGAGCTGCACGAGCAGACGATAAATCTGCTGTCCTTCCAGGAGTTGCCGAAGAGTGTTTTCGACATCCAGGTGGCCTTCAACATGGTGCCGCGCTATGGACAGCGATCTGAATTGGCGCTGGAAGTGGTGTCGCAAAGAATTCGGAAGCACTACGGGCGCATTGCCGGCGGCGCAGCCGAGCCTTCGCTGCAGGTGCTGCAGGCGCCCGTCTTCCATGGGCACGGCTTTTCTGTTTACCTGGAGATGGAGAAGCCAGTCGCGATTGCGGATTTTTCGCAGGCTCTGGCGGGAGAGCACGTGGTTGTGAGCGGTAGCCCCGAAGACACGCCGACCAGTGTGAGCGCCGCTGGGCAAGGGGATATTCTGGTCTCACCCACCATTGATGCAAATCACAAAAACGGTGTGTGGCTCTGGGCAACTACCGACAACCTGCGCGTTGCTGCTCTGACTGCGGTCGAATGTGCCGAGACGATGACGGCATCCCGGCCGAGAGGTCAGATTCAATGAGGTCAGGCCAATGAGTCGATGGACGGCGAACGGGTGGGCGGCCGCAGTGGCGCTCGCAGCGGGCTTCGCCGCGACCGGCTGCGGCTACCACACGGCGGGAAGTGCGGTCGAACTGCCGCAGAATATCCACACCATCGCAATTCCCGGTTTCGTCAGCCAGAGCCAGACTTTTCGGATCGAGCAACTGCTAACTGACGCCGTGGTGCGCGAATTCAATGCCCGCACGCAGTACCGTGTGATCCATGAATCGAAAGGCGACGCGGATGCGGTGCTGAAGGCGACGGTTTTGTCGGCATCGGCTACGCCGCTTGCTTACGACTCCCAAACCGGGCGCGCGGCCAGCGCACTGATCACCGTGAGTATACAGGTGAGACTGACCGATCGTCAGGGCAAGGTGCTCTTCGAAAATCCTTCCTATCTTTTTCACGATCAGTATGAGCTGTCGCGCGATCTGCCTAGTTTTTTTCAGGAAGATTCTCCGGCTGTCGATCGCCTGTCACGGGATTTTGCGCGCACTCTGGTAGCCAATATCCTGGAGGCCTACTGATGTTGGAGGACTATTGATGCGCGCCTTCAGTCAGGCCGATCGCTTTTTCTCCGAACTCGAGTCACACAAGCTCAAGCCGGCTTATGTTCTAGTTGGCGATGAAGCGTTTTTTCGCAAGCGCTGCCGCGATGCCATCCTTGAACACCTGGTCGCTCCCGACTCACGCGACTTCGGCTTGTTTGAGTTTGATCTTGCTGAGACTTCGCTGACTGAAGTTCTGGATCGCGCCCGCACGCCCTCGTTGATGGCGCCGTTTCAGGTTTTCTTCGTCCGCGGCGTAAAGACGTTGTTTGGCCGCGGATCGAATGAAGAAAAAATCGGAGCCATCGAAGCGTACTGCAAAAATCCTAATCCTGACGCGCTGCTCGTTTTTGTTGCCGATCACATCAGCATACCCGCCGACGCTCGCCGCATGGAGATGACGGACAGGGATCGCTACCAGAAGATTCGCGAAGATCTGGGTCCGTTCTGCGGCATCGTGGAGCTGTCGCGTGTGCAGGAGGGCGAAGCCGTCCGCTGGATTGGCGAGTACTGCGCCACGCGCGAGGTCAAGATCGACGCCGACGGCGCCCGCGAGTTGGTGGATGCGCTCGGCGGCGACATGATGATGGTGTCGAACGAACTGGAGAAGCTGATTCTTTACGTCGGCGAAAAGAAAAAAATCACGCTCGGCGATGTCGAGACCATGGTGCTGGCCGCGAAACAGCGCTCGCTATATGAGTTGACTGATGCAATTTCCTCGAAAGACCGGGTGCGCGCGCTGGAAGTCCTCGATGCGCTGCTTTCGACCGGCGACGGCGACGAAGCTGCCATCGGCCACCTCTACATGCTGGCCAAGACTTTTCGTCAGATGCTGGTCATCCTGGAGCGCAACGTGCGCGACCAGCGCATGCTCTGGGCGGCATTGTGGCAGGGGTTTCGCGTGCCGCCCTTTGCGGCCGAGGATATCATCCGCCAGGCACGGCGCTATAAATCGAAGCGGGAACTGACGCGCGCCATTCGCCTGGTCGCGAAAGCCGACCTGGCGCTGCGCTCGAATCCTACGAGCAAGCGCATGGTCCTTGAAAAGCTGGTTCTGGATCTTGCTGCGGAACCCAAGCTCGAAGCGACCGGCGGATGGATGCAGGAAGAATTGCCGGTATGATGTAGACCTCAGGTCGTGATGCTAAGCCCAGGCGACATTATTTCTTATCTAGAAATGTGTGCCCCGTTCGGAGTGAACCTCCAACGCGGGATGAACTTTCGGATTAGGGATGGCGAGAGCCTCATTCTGATGAGCCAGAGGTCAGGCGCGCCCTATCAGGACAGGGTCGAGCAGGACGGACGCATTATCATCTATGAGGGGCACGACCTACCGCGGACAAGTGGCGTCGTCGATCCAAAGGTATTCAACCAACCAGAGTTTCAGCCGAATGGTAAGCCAACTCAGAATGGACTATTTGCGCAGGCGGCGAAGAGGTATAAGGATGGAACCGCACTTGCAGAGCGGGTGAGAGTATTTGAGAAGATCCGCAATGGAATATGGGTTTATAACGGAGTTTTTGAGCTGGTCGATTCCTGGCAAGAGAAATCCGGATCTCGAGAAGTGTTCAAATTCAAGTTGCAGTTGGTCGGCGACATGCCGTTTTCGGGGAGGTCTTCCACTACTTCTCTTGAGCATGACCGCGTGATTCCTACCCTTGTTAAGTTGGAAGTCTGGAAGCGTGATAAAGGGTGCTGTGTGACCTGTGGCAATTCTACGAATTTGCATTTCGACCACATAATCCCTTACTCCCTGGGCGGATCGTCGAAGGACGCCGAAAATATTCAACTCCTGTGCGCCAGACATAACCTCGAGAAACACGACGCCATTCAGTGAGTATGTGTGAGTTCTCAGCAACCATTGAACGTGGAAATTGAGGCCTATCTTAAGCGAATCAAGTACGTCGGAGAAGTTCTGCCGACCGAAGCAACGTTGCGCTCCCTCCACCGCACGCACCTCTTCACAGTCCCTTTCGAAAATCTCGATATCCACCTGGGACGAGAAATCGTGTGTGACGAAGGCCGCATTCTGGACAAGATCGTGAATGAAAAACGCGGCGGGTTCTGCTACGAACTGAATGGAGCTTTTGCCGCTCTATTGCGGGCGCTCGGGTTCCGGGTGAGGTTGCTCTCGTGTCGAGTCGCACGCCAGGATGGGAGCTACGGACCGGAATTCGATCATCTCACGCTGCGAGTCGATCTTGAGGAACCGTGGCTGGCCGATGTCGGCTTTGGAGAGTGCTTCCTCGAACCGTTACGCCTTGAGTCTCGCCTGGAGCAGGAGCAAAGCGGACGCGTCTATCGTTTGACATCTCGCATGACATCTGCTTCATCCACTGATGCCGTGTTCGACCTGGAAGTCATGGCAGAGGGCAGGTGGAGGAAGGAATACGGGTTCACCCTGCAACCACGCGAACTGTCAGACTTTGCGGGGATGTGTCACTATCATCAGACCTCACCCGAGTCGCATTTTACGCGCCAGCGAATCTGCTCGCTGGCAACTGCCGAAGGCCGAATCACTTTGTCGGATGAAAAATTGATTGAGACACGCGGAGATTCACGACGGGAAACATCGCTCTCTGGAGACCATGAGTGGCGAGCAAAGCTGCGCGAGTTGTTCGGGGTCGTACTGCCAGCGTGAGCGGGTTCTACCCCTTCGCCTCGGCCAGCGCCCGCCGTAGTTCGTCTACATCCGGGAAATTCGGTTTAATCTTCACCACGCGGTCCAACTGCTGCTTGGCCAGCCCGGCCTGACCGCTTTTGGCATAAGCCAGCCCCAGGTGATAGTTGAAGAGCGCGTTGTCCGGTTCCTTCTTGACAGCTTCTTTGAACAGGGTAATCGCCGACGTATAGACATGTTTGTGGTAGAAAGCCCAGCCCAGGGTATCGGCTGAGTTCGCGTTATCGGGAAGCTGGCGCCGGGCGGTCTGCGCCATCCGGAAGGCGATGTCCACATTGCCACCCTGCTGCAGCATCACGTATGCCAGATTGTTAGAGGCCAGCGGATTTTCCGGCTGAATCTCAAGCACCTTCTGGTACTGCTGCTTCGCGTTGTCCCAGTCCTGCTTGCTCTCGTAGATGCCGCCAGCCAGCAGATAAAAAGCGCTCTCCTTGGGATTAACCTTTGACCCGTCGAGATAAGTTTGCAGCGCCTGATCTGTGGCGCCGCGTTGGTTCTGCACCATACCGAGTTTAACCAGCGCCTCGCTGTTCTTCTTATCCAAGTCGGAGGCTTGTTTAAACTCCTGTTCCGCTCCCGCTAGATCGTTTTTCTGTTCCACCAGAAGTTGGCCGAGCATAATGTGAAACCCGGCGTTCCTGGGATACCTGGCCAACTGGGCCTTCGCAGCAGCGATGGCCCGGTCCGGCTGCTTCTGGACCAGGTCTACGTTGAGCACGCCGCCCAGTGCGTCGGTCGAATTCGGATCCTGATCAAGCCCCTGCTGGTAGGCTTTTTGCGCTTCGGCGTGCTGATTCTGTGCCATCCTAAGGTTCCCCAACTGCACATAGGCGGCAGGATTGTTGGGCTCCTTTTCCAGGGAACGATGAATATACTCATCCGCCGTTGAGTACTGCTTGCGATCGATTTCGGCCACCGCGCGCAGCAGGTATCCGTCAGGAGCCGCTGGCTGAAAAGCTATAATCTGGTCGGCTTCCTGCGCGAGCCCTCCGGGATCATTCCGGTGAATGGCCACGCCCGCCAACGCCCGGTGCGCTTCCACAATGTCGGGACGCAGTCGAACGGCCTCGCGCCACTCTGCTTCTGCCCGGTTGGCGTTCCCCAGTTGGTCGAATGCGAGACCCTGCTGGTAGTGCGCTACTGCGTTATCGGGATCGTTCTTCAACACCGCTTGCAGCGTGTTGACGGCGTCGCTCGCCTTGCCGCTGCGAAGCTCGATCTCGCCTTTGTAAACCTGGGCGTCGGGGTCATCCGGCTTCGCCTTCACGACTTCGTCATTCAACTTGCGGGCATCGTCGAGCCGGTCTTTCAGAATCAGCAGCTGAATGTAATTCTTCTTAACCACCATGTCCTTGGCATGGTCCTGATACAGCGCGGCGTACTCGGTCGTGGCCTTGTCGAGTTGGTTGTTGGCAAAATAGAAGTCACCGAGCATGCGGTAGCCCACGGAATTATTGGGGAAATCCTTCCTCGATTGGCGGAGGAATTCCTCGGCTTGACCGAACTTGTTCTCCGCCATGTACAGGGCGGCAAGAGAGAGCCTGGGGTTCGGCATGC
>Ga0210407_10001261_pt1 | contig 24359 bp, 23 predicted proteins | sample IncBWC27MmetaG_FD_150860 | JGI IMG/M metagenome (GOLD analysis project Ga0210407, IMG submission 150860) | Forest soil microbial communities from Barre Woods Harvard Forest LTER site, Petersham, Massachusetts, United States - Inc-BW-C-27-M | ecosystem: Environmental > Terrestrial > Soil >... | reverse complement strand
CCGACGCTTCGCAGTCATCCTCGCGGAGGACTGCGCACGGATCGGGGGCGACGTGGGTTGCTACTCCTTCATCGCAGTGGACTCTCACCACATACTCCTTGCCGGTCTCCCGGCGCACTCACTCGCGATTACAATCCCTTCAGGATTGCATCCCCGATTGCGCGGGTGCCGACCCGCTCGCATCCGGGTTGCCAGATGTCGACCGTGCGCAATCCGCTGTGCAAAACTTTCTTGACGGCGTTCTCGATCCGCGTGGCCTGTTCGGGGCGGTCGAACGAATAGCGCAGCATCATTGCCGCCGAGAGGATCATGGCGATCGGATTGGCGATGCCCTTGCCCGCAATGTCCGGCGCCGAGCCGCCTGACGGTTCGAACAAACCTTTATTGTTCGCACCCAATGCCGCCGAGCCGAGCATGCCGAGCGATCCGGTCAGCATCGCTGCTTCGTCGGACAGGATGTCGCCGAAGATGTTACCGGTGACGATCACATCGAACGCCGTCGGGGCGTGCGCGAGCTGGGCTGTCGCATTATCGATGTACAAGTGCAACAGCTCGACATCGGGATATTCGGCGCCGACTTGCTTCATCGTCTCGCGCCAGAGCTGCGATGTCTGGAGCACGTTGGCCTTGTCGACACTGCAGACCTTCTTGCGGCGCTGGCGCGCCGCCTTGAACGCGACGTGCGCGATCCGGACAATCTCCGGCTCGCTGTAGCGCATTGTGTCGAACCCCTCGCGCTCGCCGGCGAACTCGCCGTCCGGCGCCTTGCGTTGGCCGCGTGGCTGGCCGAAATAGATGTCGCCGATTAGCTCGCGAACGATCAGGATGTCGAGCCCGCGCACTTTCTCGGGCTTCAACGGGGACGAGCCGACGAGCTCGTCGTACAAGACCGCCGGGCGCAGATTCGCAAACAGCTTTAGCTCCTTGCGCAAGCCGAGAATGCCCTGCTCGGGGCGCAACGCAGGTTCCAGGTTGTCGTACTTCCAGACGCCGGTCGCCCCGACGATCACCGCGTCAGCCTGTCGCGCGAGGGCGAGTGTCGCGTCGGGCAGTGGGTGGCCGCTGGCTTCATAGCCGGCGCCGCCAATCGGCGCTTCTTCGAACTCGAAGGATTCGCCGAGGCCGTTCAGCACCTTGACCGCCTCGGCCATGATCTCCGGCCCGATGCCGTCACCGGGCAGCACTGCGATCTTCATGTTGAACTCCTGTAGGCACGGGTTGAGAGATTTCTTCCTAGGCTCGGCTGTGGACGCGGCGCTGCCGCATCCAGGGGATGGCGCCGCCGGCGAGCAGAATGTCGACTTGGCGCGGCGACAGGCTGTGCCGCACCCGGAACCGACCGTCGCTGCGGCCGTCGTGGCCGTAGGCGATTTCCAACTCCTGCTGGGTGCCACGTAGCCAGGAATGCAGCCCGCGAAGCCGCAAGACCGTTCCTGGTTCGAGGCGTCCCAAATCGCCAGGATCGACGAACAGCAACGGCAGGGCGCCATAGTTCACGAGGTTCTCGCCGTGAATACGCGCAATGCTGTGCGCCAGCACGACGCGCGCACCGAGATTGCGCACGGCGAGCGCGGCCTGCTCACGGCTCGATCCCTGCCCGTAGTTGCGCCCGCCGACAATGGCGTGACCGTCTCCGTGGCACCCGCGCGCGCGCTCAACGTAGGTTTCGTCGATCGGTTCGAAGGCGATCGAAGTCATGCCGGGCACGCTGCTCCACAGGGAGAGCCCGGTGACGCCGCCCGCGACGATTCCATCGGTCGACACGTTGTCGCCGAGCTTCAGCAATATGGGCAGCGTGAGTTCGTCGCCGATCGGTTGGAAGTCCGGCAAATCCGCGTGGAACGGCCCCTTCACCAGCGCATGCGGCCGCGCGCCGGGTGGCACAGGCGCCTCGATCAACCCGTCGTAAGCCGCGGCCCCGCCGGGGTCTTCGACCCGGGGATAGGGCATGCCTAGCTTGCGCGGATCGGTGATCACGCCGTTGAGTGCGGAGGCGGCAGCCGTCTCGGGACTGCAGAGGTAGACCTGATCCTCCTTCGTGCCCGACCGCCCGGGAAAGTTTCGCGGCACGGTGCGCAGGCTGCGCCGTCCCGCGGCCGGCGCCTGGCCCATGCCGAGGCAGCCATTGCAGCCGGTCTGATGCAGCCGTGCGCCCGCCTGGACAAGCTTTGCTAAGCCGCCTTCTCGGATCAGCTGTCCGAGGGCTTGGCGTGACGCCGGGTTGATATCGAGCGAGACACCCGGCGCGATCCGCCGACTCGCAACGATCGCCGCGGCGACCGCGACATCGCGATAGCCGGGATTGGCAGAGGACCCGACATAGGACTGGTAGATCTCCTGACCTTCCACCTCGCGCACCGGGACGACTTTTCCCGGACTGCTCGGCAGCGCAATCAGGGGTTCCAATGCGGAAAAGTCGATCTCCTCCTCGATGTCGTAATGCACATTGGTTTCAGCGGCGAGCGGGCGCCAATCCTGCTCTCTGCCCTGTGCCGCGAGGTACCGCCGCGTCTCCTCATCCGATGGGAAAATCGTCGTAACCGCGCCCACCTCGACGCCCATATTGGCGATGACGTGCCGGTCCATCGCCGTCAGCTCGGTTATGCCGGGACCGTAATACTCGATGATCCGGCCATGGCCGCCATCCACGTCGTGGCGACGCAGGAGCTCGAGAATGACGTCTTTGGCGCTGACCCAGTCGGGAAGCCGCCCGGTCAGCCGTATGCCCCAGATCTCCGGCATGCCGAGCCGAAAGGGCTGCCCGGTCAGCGCCATTGAGATTTCAAGCCCGCCGGCGCCAATCGCGAGCATGCCGATGCCACCGGCGGCCGGCGTGTGCGAGTCGGCGCCGAGCAGTGTTTTTCCGGGAATGCCGAAACGCTGCTGGTGGACGGGATGGCTGGTGCCGTTACCGGGACGCGAAAACCACATGCCGAAGCGCCGGGCGGCGCTTTGCAATAAGATGTGATCGTCGGCGTTTTTGCTGTCGGCTTCGACCAGGAGATGGTCGCAATAGGCGACCGCGATATCTCCGCAGACCTCCTCGACGCCCATCGCCTCGAGCTGCAGAGCGCACAGTGGACCCGTTCCATCGTGCAGCAGAAACTGATCGATCTTCAGTGCAATTTCTTCGCCGGGGCGCATCTGACCCTCGACGAGATGCGCGGCAATAAGCTGGTGTGCGAGGCCGTTACCCATGGTCGATACTCCATCGCGGCAGGCAAGAACTCATTGGAAAACCGATTTGCGCACGTAGACGTAGCCGTCCATGATCCGGCGCGCCGTTCGGAATATGCGCAGGCGTTTTATCGTCACCTGCCCATCGACCGTTTCGGCTTTGGCCTCCACCGGGAAGGTGCCGCTCGGGTGGCCGATGGTGATTGTCGATTGCGTCCTGGCCGTTTTTCTCAGCACGTCGCCGACGATGGTGCCGGGTACCCGTGCGGCAGCGCCGGTGCAGAGACTGCCGCTGACTTGGATGGCCTTGTGCGTCTTGAGCATGAAGAGGGCGCGGACGACCAAGTCGATATTGTCGGCCTTCACCGTCGCGCCATTAATGGTCCGATAGTCGGCGGGCGGGCTGACGATGAAGAAGAACGGCACATAGGGACTTTTGGTCTTGGCGTTCTCGGGCTTGTCGACCATGCCGCACAGCACGGCGGCGCGGCCGCGGATTTTCTCGATTGTTTCCATCAACGGCTTGTCGGCCTCGATCGCGTAGGGCGACTCGGTGCCCTTCATCTCGAGGCTCGCGGCATTGATGAACACCACCGGATTGCCGGCGTCTACGATGGACACGCTATATTTGATGCCATCCACGTCGATGATGTCTTTGGCGTTGCCGGTCGGCAGCAGCTTGCCGGTGATACCGCCGACGACATCCGACCAATCCATCGCGATCTTTGCCCCCGTGCCGGGAACGCCGTCGATGACGTAGTCGCCGTCGACCATCGCCTTGCCGTCCTTCACCGGCACTTCGGCGATGAGGAGCTTGTCGCTGTTGGTCATGCGGATGCGAACGGTGGTGATCGGTTCCACCGGCGCCACTAGGCCTTCATCGATAGCGAAAGGGCCGACCGCCGACGAGATGTTGCCGCAGTTGGCGCTGTAGTCGATGAACGCGGTCTCGAAGCTCACCTGGCCGAAGGTGTAGTCGACATCGGCGTCCGGTCGGGCGGCGGGCGAGATGATCGCGAGTTTGCTGGTCAGCACGTCGGCACCGCCCAGACCGTCGATCTGGCGCACGTCAGGGCTGCCATAGACGGCCAATATGACCGCATCTCTTTTGGCTGGGTCTTCGGGATATTCGTTCTTCATGACGAATACCGCCTTGCTGGTGCCGCCGCGCACAATGGCGCAGCGCAACATTTCCATTTCCGGGTGCATAGCAGGGTCTCCTACACATTGGTTCTGTTCGGGGGATCGCTCTGCAAGATAGACGCTGCAGCGATTCTACCGGGCCAGCTTCACCCGAGGCCCCGGAACCGGTAGGTCGGACTGACCACGGTCTCCTCGACATGGCGCTCGGTGAACCGCCAGCCATGCCCAGGATCGCGCCGGAAGCGGTCGATCATCACTGAGTGCATCGCGATGGCTGGAAGACCTGGCTCCGCTTCGATCACCGACTGGCCTTTCAAGGCCGCCGCCCGCTCGGGCGTGGCCACCCGGATCAGCAGGTTGTAGCTGAGCACTGTAATCGTGCCGTCGTCATTGCCAGTGACGACGTGGTTCAGATGCTGACGACGCACCCCGACCGTTAGCGGATAATAGTCCTCATAGAACGCCATTAGCTGGTCGTGCCCAGTGGCCACGCCCCTGGGGTGATGGACGGTGAAATCGTCGGTGTGCAAGCCCAGCATGGTGTTCAGGTCCCAGATATCGAACGCTAGGTTGAGCCGGTTGAGCAGATCGATTACATCGCTGCGGTCTTGGGCGCTGACGGTCGAGCCCGGGGTCAAGGAAGTTGGGATCATATTTGCTCCAGTTAGCTAACGGCCAAAGTCGTCACGGCCAGGGCGCAAACCTCTCGTTGGGGGATCGTCTTACGAGATGCTGCGGGGACTGTATCGGGCCAGCCTCAGTGCCTGTCGGCTCGCTCTGAGAAGCCTCCCACTTCGATCCCGGTGGACATAAGGGGATATGCACGTTTCTTTCAAGCTGCCTCGAGTGAAAAGTTCTTGCCTATTGGTGAGAAACTCTCGTCCGAGCCAACGTCGGTGCTCTGTAACCTTGTTACACCAGCCCTACATGTCCGGGGATGCGGGCCTCAATTTTCTCGATTGAGTATCAAGTCGGCGCCGCCCAGACCGTCGATCTGGCGCACGTCAGGATTGCCATAGACGGCCAATATGACCGCGTCTCTTTTGGCTGGCGCTTCAGGATATTCGAACACCGCCTTGCTGGTGCCGCAGCGCACGATGGCGCAGCGCAACAATTCCATTTCCGGCTGCACTGGACAGGGTCTCCTTAGGTTCTGGCGAGACATCGCCAATAGTTCGGAACCTCATCGCGCTAGCGCTGCATGAGCAGCGTTCCCTGAGCGCCCAATCAGGCAGCGAGTGCCTCGAGGATCAGGTCCGTGATCGCAGCGGGGTGTGAGATCAGCGCTAGGTGGCTCGCCTCGATCTCGATCGTCTTCGCACCCATTCGCTTGGCCATGAAGCGCTCGAGGTCGGGATTGATCGTCCGGTCTTGGGTGGACACGGCATAGAAGGTCGGTTTGGAGCGCCAAGCGGCATTCGTCGTCTTGTCGCTCGTCAGCGACTTCTTGAACGGCTGCTGAACCGCGTAGAGGATTCGCGCCTCGTCCGGGGGTAGATCGCTCGCGAAGTCGTGCAGGAAAGCTGCCTCGGACAACTGCCCCCAATCATCTTTGAAGACGATGCCGGCAGACGACCTTCGTCGAGACGGGCGCCGTATTTAGGAAACCGCCCGCGCGATGAAGTTGCGGACCACCGGCGACGTCTCTCCTCGCCGGTGGGCGAGAGCGAGCTGGGTTGTCGGCGGCTTGCCGGCAATTTGCCTATAGGCGATGCCCGTTACGCGCACTTGCGTCAGCGAGGCTGGAACGATCGATACGCCGAGCTCTGCGGCCACGAGATTCACGATCGACGCCATGTGCGGCGCGATCTGGCCGAGGATCGGCTCGAAGCCGGCTTTTCGACAGGCGTCGACAACGGTGTCGTAGAGCGTCGGAGCGATTTCCCGCGGGAACAGCAAAAACGGATCGTCCTTCAATAGTGCGAGATCGATCTGTTCGAAAGCAGCAGCGTGGTGACGCTTAGGAAGGGCGACCACCATCGGCTCCTCCGAGAGCCGGCGCACCTGCAACTCGCCGGGACCGACCGCGCCGGGCCGCAGGAACGCGGCGTCGAGCGTTCCTTCGTGCAAGCGGGTAATGAGCGGTGCCGTATTGGCCTCCTCGAGCGTGAGGTCGATATCGGGATAGGCGCGGCGAAACACACGGATGGTGGACGGCACCACGACGTTGAACGTCGCCGATGCGGTGAAGCCGACACGCAGCGATCCCGTCTCGCCGCGGGCCGCGCGTCGTGCCGCCATCGTCGCCCTCTCGGCGATCAACGGCATCTCCTTCACGCCAGCCAGGAACGCCTTGCCGGCCTCGGTAAGCTCCGCGCCGTGGGCCAGGCGATGGAACAGCGCCGCGCCAACCTCTCCTTCCAGATCCTTGATCTGCTGGCTGAGCGGCGGCTGGCCGATGCCAACCTTGGCCGCCGCCCTCGTGAAATGCCGCTCCTCGGCGACAGCCAGAAAATATCGGATGTGGCGCAGCTCCATGGCCATCTCCAAAACCGATCACACTTGCCTCTATCATATATTGGACAAATGTGGCGCTCAGTTCCAAGTTTCGGGGCAGGACAGTCCGTCCTACGTCGAGCGACCAATTGCTCGCGTATACACAGGAGGATCTCATGATCACCGAAGACGACGTCAGAAAGATTTTCACGGGGCTTGAGCACGGCGATGGCGCCGGCTTTTTCGAGCATGTAGACGACAAGGTCGACTGGATCGTACAAGGCACGCATCCGCTGGCCGGTCACTACAAGTCGAAATCTGATTTCCTGGCCGGGACCTTCGCGAAGCTCGGCAAGGTTCTGCCCAACGGGGCTCAACTCGTCGTCGAGCATCTGCTCGTGAAGGATGACCAGGCTGTCGTGGAACTTCATTCCTTGGCGACGGCGAAGAACGGATTGAGGTTCGACAACAGGTACTGCTGGGTCGTCCACTTCGCTGGCGGCACCATCGACCGAGTGAGGGCCTATCTCGACTCGGCCATGGTCGCGCGTCTCTTCGAAGAAAACCCGATCCAGCCATCGGTCGTTTCGCCCATTATGGATCCCGCCCAAACGCCAGCGGCGATCGAATTTGGCCGTTTCAGTGTTTTGCCGCGCCGCCGCGAGTTGCTCGCGGAGGGCCGGCCGTTGGATCTCGGCGGGCGTGCATTCGACGTTCTGATGGCGCTGATCGAGGCGTCAGGCGCCGTCGTCAGCAAAGACGCCCTGATGACTCGCGTCTGGCCTGATCGGATCATCGAGGACAATAGCCTCCAACATCAAATCTCGGCGCTGCGCAGGGCTTTTGGAGCGGACCGTGACCTGATCCGCACGATCGCCGGGCGCGGCTACCAATTCACCGGCGAGATCCGCACGGTCTTGGCAAGGCCCAATGCACCGCGGGCCGGCCGCCGCGGAGCCGACAGCAACGTCAACATCCTCGCTGCTGTAACTGGCCGATCATTGCCGAGAAGCTGGCGCCAACCCGGGTAATCTCAGGAGTTCTGGCTTCGTCACCTCTCTTCCCGATTTCTCCGAAGTTCTCCGGCCGCGCCCAGGACTTACCAGTCAGCACAGCCTAGCTTACCGGAACGCGGCCCCGGGCAACGACCGGACGCCGTCGAGCATCCGGGTATCGTTCCCAGGAGGACAGGCAAATTGAGGCGATCGGTTTTCTTGATCCGGTTCGATCGGCGCCGGCCGTCAACCGGGACACGCGGCGCATCGGCAGCGCCGTGAGCCGCGGCGCAGACCAAGTCGACAGCAACTTCTCGGCAACGTTGCTGGCGATGGCCGGTCACGATTTGCGCCAGCCACTGCAGGTGATCGCCAGCGCGCACGATGTCCTCGCGCAAATCCTCGCCAGTGAGGAGCAGCGGGAGGAACTGGTCCGCGCCGAGGATGCGACCAAGCAACTGGCCGGCATGCTAGGCCAGCTTGTCGAGGATAAGCGAGCGGACGATGATCTTCAATTGCCGGTACCGCTTCGCCCCGTTCTCGCGGGTCTCGCGGGGGAGTTCGCTGGAGCGGCACGGCTGAAAGGGATCACCTTTCTTGTCACCGCGACGCGTCGGACCGCGTTCAGTCACCCGGTCCTGCTGACCGGCATGCTGCGGAACCTGATACGCAACGCGATCGACTATACGTCTCCCGGTGGTGGCGTGTTCGTCACGGCTCGCCGTTGCGGCGCGGAACTGCGGATCGAGGTGCGCGACACCGGCATCGGTATCAGCGCCATTGCTCTCTCGACGATCTTCAAGGCCTTTCAACGAGCCGATGATAGTCGAACGAACGGTCTCGGACTCGGTCTCTACATCGTGAAGCACATCGCCGGCTTGCTCGGTCACCGCGTCGAAATCCGCTCAACCGAGGGCCGTGGCTCGACCTTTACTGTGATCGCCGAAGCGGCGCGGTACCGGGCTCCACGGCCGATCTCACTCGCTCGCCGGTCGCGCATCAACGAGCTAGACGCCGCGGGTGAGCGGCCAAATCCCAATTGGGCGTGCGATTGAAGAATCGAGATCGGCGATCCGGGAAGATGAATTGAGGCCGGAAGATTAAGCACTGGTCGCACTCAATAGTCTCAGAGGCTTAGCGTGATGTCTATCGCTTCCACCCGCACACGAAGCTGGCTGTTCACGCCGGCGACCCGTCCCGAGCGCTTTGCAAAAGCTCCGGTGGTTGGTGCCGACGTCGCAATCCTGGATCTCGAGGACGCCGTCGCACCGAAAGACAAGGCGCAGGCCCGTATCACTGCACTCGAGTACCTGGCAGGTAGCCCACCCGATGGCACGCTCCATGCGCTGCGTATCAACGGGCTCGACACTCGGGCGGGTATTTCCGACCTGGACGCGTTGCTCGGATCACAGGCTGCGCCGGATTTTCTGGTTCTGCCTAAGACGGAGACGGCGGGCCACCTGCAGATCCTCGATCGCCTTCTGACCACGGTGGGTAAGGATACCAAGCTTGTCGGCCTCATCGAGAGCGCGCGCGGCCTCGCCGCGGTTGACGCGATCGCGACCGCGACTCCGCGGGTCGTTGGCCTGATGCTGGGCGCTGCCGATATGGCCGCCGACCTTGGCGCGGCCACCGCATTGGCGCCGCTCGCCTTTGCCCGCGGCCGGCTGGTCGCGGCTTGTGCTTTGGCGGGTATAACGCCGATCGATGCACCTTTCTTCGATATCCACGACGAGGCCGGGCTGAAACAGGAAGCCACTGCCGCAGTGGCGCTCGGCTTCAGCGCCAAGGCGGCCATCCATCCCGTTCAAATAATGGCGATCAATGCCGCGCTCACGCCGAGCACCGAGGCGGTCGAGAAAGCTCGCGCCATCCTCGCCGAGAACACCAAAGGCGTCGGCGTGGTCGACGGCCAGATGATCGATGAGGCCGTCGCCCGCAAAGCGCGCCGTACCCTCGTCGCCGCCGGAGTCGAAACCTGAATCGGCTACCGATTTTTCAATCCACCCTGATCAGGAGACATCTGATGGAAACGCTGCTTCCCGCTTACAAGACTCTTGGTGAACGCCGCTACCGCGAAACCTCGGGCCTCTACTGGGAGGATTTCGAGCCTGGCGACGTGTTTGAGCACCGCCCCGGCCGCACCGTGCTCGATGTCGACAATACCTACTTCACCCTCCTGACGCTGAACATTCAGCAGGTCCATTTCGATGCGGCCTATGCGGCCAAAACGGAATGGGAGAAGCCGCTCGTCGACTCGACTTTCACGCTGGCACTCCTCACAGGAATGAGCGTGCGTACGGTCAGCGCCAAGGTCGTCGCGAATCTCGGCTGGGACAAAGTGAAAGCCACCCATCCGGTCTTTGCCGGCGACACGCTCTATGCCGAGAGCACCGTGCTCCACAAACGCGAGTCCAAGAGCCGGCCAACGCAAGGGATCGTCACCGTCTCGACGCGCGGCGTCAACCAGGACGGCGCGGAGGTGATGAGCTTCGAACGCACGATGCTGATCCATCGCCGCGGCCATTCGCCTGAAGAAGCCGCCGGTTACTGAGATTCTGGCGCAAGGAGATCCGACAATGGACGTCCGCTCGCTTTACCAATCCAAGTTGACTATGCCCGACCAGGCCGTGGCATCCATTCCCTCCGGGTCCAAGCTCTCCATGGGCATGGCGATGGCCGAGCCGCCGGCGCTGCTGAAGGCGCTGGCGGGGCGTGCCGGAGCCGGCGAGATCGAGGACCTGAAGGTCTATTACTTCGAGGCCACCAAAACCGCCGGTGAAACGATCCTTCGCTACGAGCTGAACGACCGCATTCGCCCCTACTGCATGTTCATCAGCGCGGCCGAGCGGGCGCTGATTAAGCGCGGCGCCGAGGATGGGGGCCGTAAGGTCATCAACTATGTGCCCAACAACTTCCACCAGACGCCCCGACTGTTGATCGACGAGATCGGCATCGACACTTTCGTCTGCACCGTCTCGCCGATGGATCGCCACGGCTATATGAGCTTTGGCACCGGCAACGACTGCTCAACGAAGGTGGCTCGCTCCGCCAAGCGGCTGATCGTCGAGGTCAACGAGAACATGCCGCGCGTCTTTGGTGACGGAGCGCAACTCCACATATCGGAAGTGGATGCGATCGTCGAGAACCACGTGCCGCTGCTGGAGCTGCCGAGCCGCGCGCCGACGCCAGAGGACGAGGTGATCGGGCGCATCATTGCCGGTATGGTGCCAGACGGCGCCTGCCTACAGATGGGGGTTGGCGCGTTGCCCAACCTGGTTTGCACTGCGTTGCGAGACCGGAATGATCTCGGCATCCACACCGAGGCGTTGTGTCCCGGTCTCATCGATCTGATCCAGGCAGGCGTCGTGACCAATCAGCGCAAGGCGCTCGATCGCGGCAAGACAGTTTTCACCTTCGCGATGGGCCAAAAGGCGATGTACGACTTCATCGACAACAACCCGGCGATCGAGAGCCGACCGGTCGATTACGTCAACGATCCGCGGGTCATCGCGCAGAACGACAATGTCATTTCGATCAACGCTACAGTGCAGATCGACCTGACCGGCGCCTGCAACTCCGAGCACATGCTCGGCCACCAGTACAGCGCCTCTGGCGGCCAGCTCGACTTCGTGCGGGGAGCCTACGCGTCGAAGGGCGGCAAGTCGATCATCGCCGCGCGGTCCACGGCGGCGAAGGGTAAGGTCTCACACATCGTGGCGTGCCTCGAAGGACCGGTCACGACGCCGCGCATTGACACGCATTACGTTGTGACCGAGTTCGGTGCGGTCACCCTCAAGGGGCTGTCATCGACCGAACGCGCGAAGGCGCTAATCGCGCTCGCCCATCCCGAGTTCCGCGACGAACTTATGGCATCGGCGAAAGAGCTGCATCTCGTCTGAGGCTGCGGCTATCGCAGCTCCGGATCCTGCTGCTGTGGTCACTGGCGCTCGCAGCAGACGGCCAGTGAATCACTGATCTGAGAATTTAGGCGCGGATAACGCCCATGGCTTACTCAATTGCGGGCGCCCTCCTACCGATCGCGATCACCTTTCTGCTCGGTTTCATCGGAGCCTGGCGAGGCGATTTTAGGCGAGAAGACGCGTCGGTCCTGAACCGGCTAGTGCTGACCTACGCCCTGCCATTGATGCTCGTTGCCGGAACGATGGGCACGTCCCGCGCCAATCTAGGTCACGATGTCCCGCTGGTGACTGCCTTGTGCAGCGCCATTGTCGGGATGTACGCCGTCGTTTTTCTGGCCTCCCGTTTGTTTTTTGCCGCCGCGACGAATACCAGCGCGCTCATCGCGCTGGCCGCCTCTGCCCCGGCAGTGCCTTTCATGGGTCCGGCCATTCTCGGCCACTTTTTCGGGCAGACCAGCGCCATTCCGATCGCGCTCGCGAGCCTGGTGATCAATCTGACCGTGGTGCCTGTCACGCTGCTGTTCCTAAGCTTAAACCCGGTTTCAGGAAGCCGCCACGGAGAGGGCCGAGCCGCGCAGAACAGGCAATGTGTGGCACCGCGTGAGACAGTTCTGTCGGTTATCACAGGGAAACTTGAGGAAACCGTCCGGCAGCCCCTTGTCTGGGCGCCCGTCGTCGCTTTCGTAGTCGTCCTGATCGACGTTCCCGTTCCGTCACTACTGCTCGACGCGCTTTCATTGTTGGGACACGCGACGGGAGGCGTCAGCCTGTTCGCGGCTGGAATCGTGCTCGCATCCAATAAGGTCACTGCCAGTTGGCCCGTCATGCTTCTAGTACTGCTGAAAAATGTCGCGGAACCGGCGCTCATACTTGGCGGCTTGCGGTGGCTTGGCTTCGGCGATCCACTTCTCAGCGAGGCCGTACTGACAATGGCCATCCCGGTGATGCCGATCGTGGCCATGCTCGCGCTTCAGTACCGAGTTGGGGAAGCCTTGGCTGCTTCCTCCTTGTTTTTCAGTGTGATCGGCTCGGTGATCACCTTGGCTGTCTTCATCCTAGTGACAAACTGATCTTAGCCCCAGAAAGGAACCGTATCATGACCCAAGTTGAAGCCCTCGCCAAGTACGCCTCCCGCGCTTCGTTCACCGATCTTTCAGCGGAGTCTCGGCGGCAGTTGCCGGTCCACATTCTGGACTCGTTAGGCTGCTGTATCGCTGCCCTTGGGGCCGGCCCGATTATGGCCTGTCGTGAGCAACTCGCCGATTTTGGCGGCACCGGTCCGTGCGCGCTGATCGGCGGCGGGAACTCCAATCCGGTCTACGCCGCCTTCTGGCACACCGCACTGGTGCGCTATGTCGATTTCATGGATAACTTTCTGGCCCCGACCGAGACGTGCCATACGGCAGACAATTTTGGGCCCGTGCTGACCGCCGCCGAATTCACCGGAGGTAGCGGCCGCGACTTGATGCTCGGGGTGGCGCTTTCCTACACCGTGCAGTCCCGTCTTGTCGATCAGGCCAACTTCATGACGCGCGGCTTCGACCACACGGCACAACTGGCCTTTTCCTATGGTGCCGCGTGCGGGCGATTGCTCGGCATGAGCGAGCGCCAGATCGCCCATGCCATCGCCATGGCCGCATCCAGTGATGCGTCCTTCGCGGTGATCCGGGCGAAGCCGCTGTCGCAGTGGAAGGGCCTGGCTTCGTCCCAGTCGGCGTTGGGTTCGATGCACACGCTGTTCCTCGCCCGGAGAGGCGTGGAGGGCCCGCTGCAGGTGATCGAGGGCCCCCTTGGCCTTGACAACCTGCTGCACATGCACATTGGCATAGATTGGGACAAGCAGGGATATGAGGGCGTGACGGACAGCACCATTAAAAAGTATAACTCGATGATTCACACGCAGTCCGCAGTCCACTGCATGGTCGAGCTTGTCAAACGGCACAAGATCGACCCCAACCAGGTGGCCTCGATTGACACAGAGGTGTTCCAACTCTGCTACGACTTCGCTGGGGGCGGACTGTATGGCGTTGATAAGGTTATCCAGACCAAGGAACAGGCCGACCACAGCCTGCCTTACTTACTCGCCGTGGCCCTCCTCGATGGTGACGTGATGCCGGCCCAATTCGAGCCGGATCGCATCGTCTGTTCCGACGTACAGACTTTGCTGAAGAAAGTCTCGGTCCGGCCAAACCAGCTGTACACGGAGCAATACCCGCGCAAGATGCCCGTCAAGATCATGGTTCGGTTGAAGAACAGTGAGGTGGTCGAGCATGAGGTGCGGGATTACCCGGGTCTCGCTTCCCACCCCTTCACCTGGGAAGACTCTGTCGAGAAGTTCGACAAGCTCGTCTCGGGCCACCTCGACCAGGGCCTCGGCCGCGAGATCAAGGCCGCAGTGCGCTCGCTCGAAACCATTCAGGTCAGAGACCTGATGAAATTGATGGGCCACGTCAAGGCGAGCTGACGGATCAAGTGCCGCCGGCCCGTCCGATGACCAGTGTCATATTCCAGATGTCTTCGGCACCGACGAGACGCGCCGCGCCCGGTAGGCGCTCAAGGCCAGCTTTCACTTCTAGCATCGCGCGGCGGGCGCGCCCAAGACGCGCCTCACGTAGCACGTGAGGGGCGAACCGAGATGGCGGAGTCGCGCAAGCATGAAAAATACGATGCACTGATCTATAGCTGCTGTGCACTTGCGCCGGTGCGCACGGCCGTCGCTCATCCCTGCGACGAACCTTCGCTTGCCTCCGCACTGGGTGCGGCGCGGGCGAAGATTATAAAGCCGATTCTGGTCGGACCCGAAGCCAAGATTCGGGCGCTCGCGGCATCCCGGAGCCTCGATCTTGCAGGACTGCAGCTAGTCGACACCTCAAATAGCCACTCCACCGCCGAGAAGGCGGTCGAACTCGTGCGTGCAGGCGAAGCCGACGCCTTGATGAAAGGAAGCCTCCATACGGACGAACTGATGGCAGAAGTCGTCCGCAAGGATACCGGTATTCGCAACGAGCGGCGGATCAGCCATGTCTTTGTCATGGACGTACCCACCTATCCCAAACCACTCTTCATCACCGACGCGGCGGCGAACATCTCTCCAACCTTGGAGGACAAGGCCGATATCGTGCGCAACGCCATCGATCTTGCGCGTTCGTTGAGGATCTCGGTTCCGAAGGTCGCGATCCTCTCCGCTGTCGAGACCATCACCTCGAAGATCCCCTCGACGATCGGCGCCGCTAGCTTGTGCAAGATGGCCGATCGCGAGCAGATCACCGGTGCTCTGCTCGATGGCCCGCTGGCGCTAGACAATGCCATCAGTCGCGAAGCGGCTGACATCAAGCATATCAGGTCGCCGGTTGCGGGGGAGGCCGACATTCTGCTCGTGCCGGATCTCGAAGCCGGCAATATGCTGGCGAAGGAGCTCAGCTTCCTGGCGAAGGCCGACGGGGCCGGCATCGTGCTCGGCGCGCACGTGCCGATCATCCTGACCAGCCGTGCCGATAACTTGCGCACCCGGATGGCAAGTTGCGCGGTCGCCGCTCTCTACGCCGACGCCCGCCGGGGCGCTACGGCCGGAATCCGCAAGTTCGCGGGAGGAGGAGCTCCATCACCGGTATCTCGCTCAAAGTCGGTTTCGACCGGCCATGCAGGTCGGAAATAACCCAAAGCCAGTCAACCCACCCCGGCTCCACTCTCTCGGGGCAAGGTCCGGTCAGGGGCATGGGACTAAACCGCTGTCGCGGTAATTGGTAGCAACACGTGGAGTAGCGTGAGTCGGGCGGCCTGTTGACCCACCAGAAACGCGCTGAACGCCGAGTTCCGAAGCGTGTCGAATGCCATGCTGGGCTCGGCTTCGGTAATCTCCTTGCGAAAAATGCCGGGAACCCGGCCATCGATGTTGTGCACGACAAGCGTGGGAGCCCCAAGGTCGCGAACAATATTCTGGAACAGCATCGCCACGGCGGCTGGTTCGCTCGCATCGCACGCGTACCCGCGCACGCCATAGGTCCTCTCCAGATTTTGCAGCACCGGTTTATCCGGGTTCCGGGCTGCGATGCCGACCCGCATGCCGTTTTGCGCAAATAGCCTGGCGCAGCTTGCGCTGATACCGGGGCCGCCGCCAACGATGACGGCTACGTCTTGCACGGAAGGTTGCGTGTCGTGCGTCTCGGATTGAGTCATGTTTCGTGCTCCATGTGTCGCAGGATGTGAGTTACCGGCGAAGAAACGAGCTGCCGCTTATTCGCAATGACCGCTTCCGGAAGCGACGCGCTGACCAGCGCGCCCGAGGCGGCGTAGCGGTCGATCTCCGCATCGCTGAGGCCGAGCTCGGTGAACACCTCGCGGTTGTGCTCGCCTTGAAAGGCGGGCTCACCGAGCGGCTCGAGTTTCTCGCCCGAGAAGCGCCAGGGGCGGCCGGGCAGGCGGTAGCCGCCGCCGTTACGGTCGGAGACCTCCTGCACCGCGTCCCAGTATTCGGCCCACTCCATTTCCGAGAGCTGTTTCAGCGAGCGCACCTCGCCAAACGCAATCTTGGCCTCGTCCAGCTGCGCATCGAGCGCGCCGACATCGGAAAAGGTCAGGATCCAGTTCTGCACGATCCGGTGCAGTTCGGCGAAATTCGCCCGGCGCGTTGCCGTGGTGGCGAAACGCGGATCGTCAGCCAGATCGGCGCGCCGCATCGCGCGCAAATAGGACGGAAAGGTGCGCGAGCCGACAAGGCTCGTCGCCACTGTGAAGTGCTCGCCGCGTGGCCCCGTGAAGAACGGGCAGTCGGTCGCCCCGAGGATCGCCGGCTCGTCGCCGAGCTCGGCATCGTTCAGATCGACATGCGCGCGCTCGTTGACCGCCATCAATGTCGCTGCCATCGCAACATCGATGTACTGACCGGTGCCCGTCGCCTCCCGCCGGTGCAATGCCGCAAGGATTGCAATCGCGGCCTGCAGCCCGGCGTAGACATCGGCATGCGACAGGCTGTCGGTGCGTGGTTCGCCCAGTGCTTCACCGTAATGGCGAATGCTGTTGTGGGTGAACCCGGCCTCCGCCTGCACCGTCGGGGCGTAAGCCATCCGGCCCTGCCATGGCCCACCCTGGCCGTAGCCGGTGATCGAGGCATAGATCAGGCGCGGATTGCGGGCCGCCAACGTTTCATAGTCGAGCCCGAAATAGCGCAGCGTGCCGGCGCGGAAGTTCTCGACGACGACATCCGCTGCGTCGCACAGCCGCAATGCCAATTCGCGGGCGCCGGGCACGTTGAGATCGATGCTGACATTGCGCTTGCCGGCGTTCTGTTGCGCATAGTAGCCCGACATACCCGGTGTCGACGGAGACGCAAAGCGCGACACGTCGGGACGCGGCGGCTCGATCTTTATGACCTCGGCGCCGAGATCCAGCAATGTGCGGGCGCAAAGAGGGCCGGCGAGCACGCGCGAAAAATCGACGACGCGAATGCCGGAAAGCGGGCCGCTCACGTCAGCGCCCCATGAATTTGGCGAGGCCGGGGCCGTTCTCGCGGAACGATTTGAGCCCGATTTTCAGGTCCTCGGAGGCCCAGATCGGCTTCTGGATCTCGGCCATCGCTTCGTCGGCCGCGAGCACTCCCTGATTGACGGCGATGTGCACAAGGCGCTTGGTCGCTGCGTGTGCGACGGTCGGCCCGTGTGCCAGTTCCTGGGCGATCGTCATCGTCGCCTCCTCGAGCGCGTCATCGGCGACGACCAGGTTGACGAGACCCCAGCGCTCCAACGTCGCCGCGTCGTAGCGGCGCCCGAGCATCGAAATTTCCTTGGCGCGCATTGCGCCGGCGCGCTGCACCTGGCGTTGGATGCCACCCAGCAGCGGATGCAGCCCGAGCGCCACCTCAACTGAGCCGATTTTGGCCGAACTGGCCGCGACGATGTAATCGCAGGCGAGCGCCAATTCGAAGCCGCCGCCGAGGCAGACGCCGTGCACGCTGGCAACGATCGGGATCGCCAGTAATTCGAGCAATTTTAAGAACTCGACGCCGCCGATTGCCGATTGCCTGCGGCCGCCCTGTTCGATCCGCGCGTCAAACTGCGCGACGTCGGCGCCGGCGGAGAAATGGCGCAACCCGCTGCGCAGAATGATTGCTCGGCTGCCGGCGTCGCGGGCCGCGCCGATCTCGTCGGCGATTGCACCGAGCAGGGTGGGGCCAAGCAGATTGTATGGCCGGTGTTGCATTGTCAGCACCGAAACCGATCCTTTCTCCTCGCGTACGACTGGGGCTTCTTTCATGACTTCACCTCCTGTTCTGGGGCGATCGCTGTAATCAAAGATTCGGTGGGTTCAGATAATACGGCTGTTCGGTTGACGGGCTCCGCTTCAGCGCGACGGTTCGCTCGTCGGCGAGCACTTCCTCGCGACCTTTCTCGAGCGCGTCGAGCGTGCGGGCGGCGACCACGATCGGACAGCGGCAGCTCGGCGCGCCCGCGAAACCGTTCGGGCGCCAGCCAGTCGACGTGCTCGTGTCACGAGAATGATCCTGGTTATCGCGCCTTTGGCGCCTTGACGTGCTGTTCGGCCCAACGGGCGATCGCCTCGCCGATCTCCCGACCGGAATCCTCTTGGATAAAGTGACTTCCCCTCACCGTGACCTCGGTCTGATTGCGCCATCTGCGGCAAAATTCGCGTTGTGGCCCAACCAAGATCGCGCCCGGCTCGGCGTTCACAAACAGCTTCGGAATGCCGTTTTGGCGCATCCAATCGGCGTAGCCGGTGACCCGCTCGACGACCGCAAGAGGCTCCCCGTCGATCGGGATCTCGCGCGGCCAGGCGAGCGTCGGCCACCGGTCCTCTCGGGATCCCGTAAAAGGACGCCGGTATTCGGTCATCTCCGCCGGCTCCAGGGTGCGCAGGATCGAGCCCGGTAGTACGCGCTCTACGAACATATTCTTGTCGAGAACCAGCTCCCTCGCCCGCCGCGGAACGGAAGCCCTGAAACAGCCGTCGCGAGCCCTCCGGCCACTCGCTCCAGCTGAGTGGGCGGACGATCGCCTCCATGTAGACAATGCCCCTAACCCGGTCGCGGTGATGGTTCGCCCAATCCAAGCCGAGTGCTGAACCCCAATCGTGGCCGACCAGCACGAGCAGGCTGTCCCGGCCGATGGCGGCTTCGATAAATCCCCACAAAACGCCGCGATGTGTCGTAAAGCGGTAAGTATCGGGGCCGGGGTGCTCGAGTTTGTCGGAAACGCCCATCCCAATCAGATCCGGCGCGACACATCGGCCCGTCTTGGCAACTTCCGGCATGACGTTGCGCCACAGGAAAGAGGAGGTCGGGTTGCCGTGCAGAAAGAGGAAAACCGGCTCGCCGCCGCCGAGCTCGACATAGGCCATGCGCTTGCCGTTGACGGTGAGGAATTGCTGGGCGTGCGGTTCGACGCGATGAGGAGTGGTCATCGCCGATTCCTTCGAGCTACGGTGCGTCATAACAGTTTCGATCTATTTGGTGAGGCTGGCCGAGGCGAGCGGAGGCATTGGGTGCGGATCACCGGCCCCGCTCCCGGTCGGGCGTAATGCGCGGTGCACCGCCGATTTGCAAAAAGGCTGCATCAAATGGCAGAGCCTCAGGGTGCGGCGCTCACAGCGTTGAAGGCGGCCCGGTGCAAGGTCACGAACTCCTGCACGGTCATCGGCCGCTGACCGGTAACTGCGGCGATGATCTTGTCTTCGCCCGCGAAGATGCCGTTCTGATAGTCAAGGGCGATGGCGCAGAAATGCTGGATCATGAACTCCGGCAATCCAGCCTTCCCCAGACGTTCGCGATATTGAGGGATGGACAGTGGCCGGTAGGTGATCGTTCGGCTCAGCACTTCGCTGACGGCGGCGGCGATGCCGGCCTGATCCAGCTCAATCGGGCCATGAAGAGTGTAGGTCTTACCCAAATGGGCGGCCGGCTCAGCGAGGATGGCTGCAATCAGCCGAGCCTGGTCCTCCGCCGCGATCGGAGCATGGCGCCCCTCGCCATACGGCAGATCGATGATGCCTTCCTCGACAATGGTCGCGCGCGAAAAGGGATAGAGCAGCCACTGCGCGAAGAACGTCGGACGGAGATGCACGACCGGAACCCCCGACCAGTCAAAGATACGTTCGGCGATCCAGTGATCGTGCGCCGCGTGGCTCTTCGAATTCTCCCGGGCAGAGATCTGCGACAGGTTGACCACGGCCGCGAGACCTGCCCGCTTGGCCGCGTCCGCGAAGTAGGCCGTCGCTTGGATGAGCCCGGGGCGGACCGGATAACAGAAATAGGCGGCGCTGGTCCCGGCTGTCGCTCGGATGGCGTCGTCATGCTCCAGGAGGTCACCAACCACGACTTCCGCGCCCGTGCTTCGAAGCGCCTCGAAACGCGCGTCCTCCTTGTGGACCAGTGCGCGGACGGCATGTCCCTATCTCCACAAGACGTTGCACCGTATCGCGGCCGGTCCGACCGGTCGCTCCGGTCACCAGGAATTTCTCTGCGCTCATTGCTCCTCTCCTGAGTGGGCCGCTTGGGCCAGCATGCGTTCGAGACTGGCATCCAGTTCGCGCGCGACTGCCGTGACGCGCTCGTCACCGAACTGGCCAAACAATGAGGATGGACGGTCATATTCGAAGACCGCATGGCCATCCTCGTTTTCGTAAAGCACGACACGCAGCGGCGCGTAAAGCGCGGCCGGCAGCTGGTGCCGCGTCATCTCAGTGGCGGTGAGCGGATTGCCGATCTCGTACTGCACGGCCTTGCGCGAAAGGCCGGCCGTGCGCAGCAATCTGCCGTGATCCCGGGCGCTAAAGATCGCCAGCTCCGGACCGCGCTGCAGCGCCTCGTTGGCACGCACGATGTCGCCTTGCCGCAATGCCTCCGGGATTGCGGCATCGAGCGGCGGCACCAGCACTTCGAGCGCCGACTTGACGGCTTCGAACGGCTTCGCAACTTCGATCCGAACGTGTTCGACCTGTATCTGCAGCCGGACAGTTGATGGTTTAGCCATAGCAGTTCCGATCCAGTCCGTTTGGGATGATCAAACTGAGCAGAGAGCGACGGCAGATGTCGATCACACGCCGCCCGGCGAGTGTGCATCACGAATCGCGGACCAGACCTTTTGCGGCGTCAGGGGCATGTCGAGATGCGCAATACCGAATGGCGCCAGCGCATCGAGTACCGCGTGGACGATCGTCGGCGGCGCGCCGATCGCGCCGCTTTCCCCGATGCCCTTTACCCCTAGCGGGTTGGTCGGGGATGGTGTCTGCTGGAATTGCGAGCGGATTTTGGGGAGCGAGTCTGCGTGCGGAACTGCATAATCGAGCAATGAGCCGGTCAGGAGTTGACCGCTGTCGCGGTCGTAGCGCGCCTCCTCGTAGAGAGCCTGGCCGATGCCCTGGACCACGCCACCGTGGATTTGGCCCCTGGCGAGCAGCGGATTGATGATCGTACCGGCGTCGTCTACGGCGACGTAATCAATAATCTCGACCATTCCGGTATCGGGGTCGACCTCGACATAGGCCATATGAACCCCCGAAGGCGCGCCCATCCCTACCGGGTCGTAGAAGAGCGTTTCGTCCAAGCCCGGTTCGATCCCGTCGGGCAGGATGTGACCCAGATACGCCATCCTCGCGACCTTGCCAAAGGCCAGGGGCTCAATGTTGGTTCCGGGAACACAAAACGTGCCGACTTCAAACGCAATGTCCTCGACCGCGACTTCCAGCATCTGCGCTGCGATCTTTTTCGCCTTCGCGACGATGCGTCCGGCACAGACGTGGGCGGCAGATCCGCCGACCGGCATCGAACGCGAATTGAAGGTACCGTGGCCGGCCTGGACCTGCTTCGTGTCGCCCTGCACGATGTCGATATTCTCCACCGGCATCTGCAAGGCGTCGGCGGCGATCTGCGCCAACGCGGTCGCGTGCCCGTGACCCTGGCTCATTGAGCCCGAATACAAGGTCGCGCGGCCGCTCGAATCGATCGCGATGCGCGCGCTCTCCCAGCCGCCGCGATCGAAGCCGTTGGCGGCGAGCCGGCGCGACGGCGCCATGCCGCACATCTCGGTATAGGCAGCAACGCCAATGCCGCGATAACGCCCGGCCGCGCGCAGACGCTGCTGCTCCTCGCGCCGGCTGGTGTAGTCGAATGCCGCGACCGCCTTGTCGAGACAGCCCTGGTAATCACCGCTGTCATAGATCACCGAGCGGCTGCCGTAGGGGCGATACGGAAAATCGGATTGCGGCACGAAATTGATCCGCCGCACGGCAACCGGGTCGAGATGGAGATGGCGGGCAACCGCTTCGATCGTCCGCTCGGCAATGTAAGCGGCCTCCGGGCGTCCGTAGCCTCGATAGGCGTCGACCGGCACTGTATTGGTGACGATCACCTTCGCGACGGCTTCGAAACTCTCGATCTTATAGGTCCCGGTTCCATAGCTCCCGGCCATCGTTGGGCCACCCGACGCCATGTTCGACAAATAGGCGCCGACATTGCCGAGCGTCTCGACTTTCATGCCGAGAATGCGGCCGTCATTGCGAAAGGCCACTTCGATCAATTCCGTGTGCGCCCGACCATGGCTGGTCGCCTGGTGGCTTTCCGACCGCGACTCCCACCATTTGACCGGAGATTTCAGCTCGCGGGCCAGCCAGGCGCAGAGCAGCTCCTCCGGATAGAGGTGCATCTTTGCGCCAAAGCCTCCACCGATATCCGGCGCGACCACACGCAATAGATGCTCCGGAATGCCGACCGTTTCAGCGATCCAGCGCCGGTGCATGTGCGGCACCTGGCTCGGCAGATAAAGCGTCAGTCCGCCATCGACGCCGGACTCGGCCAGAATGGCACGTGTCTCGAGGCAAGTCGGAATGAGCCGGTTGTTGACGAGGCGTAAGCGTAGCACCTGGTCCGCTTGGTGCGCGGCTGCCGCGTAATCGCCGCCGCCGGTCTTGAAATATGTCGTGATGTTGTTCGGAACGGTTTCGTGCAGTTGTGGAGCGCTGTTGGCAACTGCCGCTTCCTCCTCGACCACGGCAGGCAACACCTCATAGGCGACGTCAATGAGTTCCAATGCGTCATAGGCCGCCTCGCGGGTCTCGGCGACAACGAGTGCGATGCATTCGCCAACGAACCGAACCCTGTCGACCGCGAGCACCGGCCGGTCCGGCACGACAGTACCGGGGATGACCCAGTTGGGTTTGACGTTGCCGATCTTTCCGGAGAGGTCGGCGCCGGCGAGAGCGAGACGCACCCCAGCGGCGGCCTTTGCGGCCGACAGGTCGACTTCGGTGATGATCGCATGCGCGTGCGGCGAGCGCAGGATCGCGAGGTGCAAGGTTCCGGGCAGCTTGATGTCATCGACATAGCGGCCCCTCCCGGTCAGGAACCGGAAATCTTCCCGCCGCCGCAGCGGCCGGCCGACATTGGCGGTCATCGCTGGCGGCCGTCAGAAGGTCTCGACCCAGGGCCGCAATTCGACTTCGAGCGACCAGGCGCTGCGCGGTTGCCGCAGCACCTCGACATAGGTCTGCGCGATCGCGTCGGGATCGAGGGTGCTGTCCGGTCGATCTGCCGGATCGGGACGCCGCGCGCTGCGCACCCCGCCATCGATGACGAAATGGGCGACATGGATGCCTTTCGGCCCCAACTCGCGCGCGGTGCTCTGCGCCAGACCGCGGAGCGCAAACTTGCCCATCGCAAACGCCGCGGAATGCGGATACCCCTTGACGCTGGCGCTGGCGCCGGTCAGCAGGATCGCGCCGCGGCCACGCGGGATCATGCGGCGGGCTGCTTCGCGGATCGTCAGAAACCCGCCAAACGCCGATATTTCGATGGCCTTGCGGACGGCTTCCGGGTCGAGTTCGGCGATCGGGCCATGCGCGCGGGCGCTGGCGTTGTAGTGCACGACATCGGGCTCGCCGAGCCGGTTATCCGCCTCTGCGAACAGGTGGGCTACCGCAGCCGGATCGGCTGCGTCGACGGCGAAGGTCTCGGCGCCGGTCTCATCGGCCAGTGCCGCCAGCTTCTCAACATTGCGCGCCGCCAGTCCGACGCGAAGGCCGGCCGCTGCCAGCCTTCGCGCAAATGACGCGCTGATGCCCGAGCCTGCCCCGATGATCAGGGCGGTACGATAGGGAATATCCGTCATAGCTGCCTCCTGATAGTTTCCGGCGTGGACCAACTCGCCCCTTCCGCACTGCGGGCGTGCACGAGGATCGGCGCTAAGGCCTTGAACTTGAGGGCATATGCGCCTATGTAAGCGCAGCTGCACGGATGTCAAGAAGGGGGTTTACGGTGGCGAGAGGTACTTATTCGGGACCGGAGGATTGCAACTGTCTCGCGGTGCGCCAAGCTGCGCGGCACATCACGCGGTTCTATGATCAGCTGCTGGCCCCAAGCGGGCTGCGCACGAGTCAGTTTTCAATGCTTGCAAAGCTGCGACGTTTGGGCCCGATGACGATTAATGCCCTTGCCGCGGAGATGGTGATGGATCGCACCACGCTCGGGCGGAACATCCTGCCCCTGGAGCGCGACGGGCTGATCGCCGTCGAACAGGGCAGCCGCGACCGCCGGAGCAAGGAGCTGCGGGTGACCGCGGCCGGCGAAGCCCGTTTCCGGGACGGAATGAAGGGATGGGCGCACGCGCAGCGGCAATTCGAGAAGGCGTTCGGAGCGAAGCGCACCGCCGACATGCGCGTACTCCTGCACGCGGTCGCCGCG
>Ga0210407_10001259_pt1 | contig 24381 bp, 24 predicted proteins | sample IncBWC27MmetaG_FD_150860 | JGI IMG/M metagenome (GOLD analysis project Ga0210407, IMG submission 150860) | Forest soil microbial communities from Barre Woods Harvard Forest LTER site, Petersham, Massachusetts, United States - Inc-BW-C-27-M | ecosystem: Environmental > Terrestrial > Soil >... | reverse complement strand
TTCCTCCCTGCTGGCAATCACGTTGGTGCCGGTTTTGATGGTCATGTTTATCAAGGGGAAGCTGCGCCCCGAATCGCAAAACCCAGTCTCCCGATTGACGCAGGCCCTGTACCTGCCAGTTCTCCGCCTTTGCCTGAGGTATCGCAAGACGACCCTACTGTTGAATTTGCTTTTCCTCGCGGTCACGTTCCCTCTGGTGTTGCGGCTTGGCAGCCAATTCATGCCGCCGCTCTACGAAGGTTCGTCGCTGTACATGCCGACGGCGCTGCCCGGTATTTCCATCACGCAGGCGTCACAACTTCTACAGTCGCAAGATCGAGTGCTGCGATCTTTCCCCGAAGTAGATACCGTCTTCGGAGTCGTCGGACGTTCGGATAGTGCGACCGACAACGCTCCCCTCGATATGTACGACACCACCATCATGCTGAAGCCGCGCGACCAGTGGCCTGCGGGCATGACCTACGAGAAACTGATTACCCAGATGGACGAGAAGTTGCAATACCCAGGGCTGACTAACACATGGACGATGCCAGTCGAAAACCGCCTCGACATGGCACTCACGGGAATCAAAACGCCGGTCGGAATGAAAATCCAGGGGCCGAATCTTGAGGGTATCCAGCAACTGGGTGCCCAGATTCAGCAGATCCTCTCGCAGACATCGCATGTCCGCTCCGCCTTTGCCGAGCATGTTTCACAAGGTTTCTACGTCAACATTGATACGGACCGCCTGGAAGCAGCCAAGTACGGGTTGACCATCGCCGATGTCCAGCAAGCGGTTGCATCCGGCATCGGCGGCATGAACATCGGAGAAAACATCGAAGGCCGCGAACGTTACCCGATGAACGTGCGCTATGAGCGTGACTTTCGCGACAACCTTGAAGATTTCGCCCGTGTGCTGATCGCGACTCCAACAGGCGCACAAATCCCCATCGGGCAGGTGGCAAAGATATCGTTCTCGAATGGCCCCGCCATGATTCGCGATGAAGACGGCCAGCTTACTGGGTACGTCTATATTGACCTGAACACGAAAGACTATGGCGGCTTTGTCAAAGAGGCCTCAAATCTGCTCCGTCAAAAACTCACGCTGCCAGCGGGTTACACCTACACATGGTCTGGCGAATACGAGTTTGAGCTTCGCGCCAAGAAGCGGTTGAAGATCATCCTGCCAGTAGTGTTCTTCGTGATCTTTGTACTGCTGTACATGGTTTTTCGTTCAGCCACAGAAGCTATGGTGCTGATCTTTCCCACGTTCTATGCGATGACGGGAGGCCTAATCTTGCAGTGGCTGCTCGGCTATAACTTCAGCGTAGCAGTCTGGGTGGGCTATATCGCGCTTTTTGGAATTGCGGTTGAAACGGGTGTGGTTATGGTGGTCTATCTTCACGAAGCTCTAGACGACAAATTGGCTTCGGGTGTTCCGATTACCAATGCGGATATCGAGGCAGCGGCAATCAAAGGAGCAGTGCAACGGCTCCGTCCAAAGCTAATGACTGTCGCGGCTGTACTGGCCAGCCTCATCCCAATTCTATTTGAGAGCGGAATCGGCTCCGACGTAATGAAGCCAATTGCCGCTCCGATTGTTGGGGGAATGATTACCTCAACAATCCATGTACTGATTTTGGTGCCAGTGTTTTTTGTGCTGATGAAAGAACGAGCACTGCGGCGCGGTGGGCCATCGCAAAGTTCAAGTCAATGATTGTGATACGTGCAGTAAAACTTCAAAACTGAAAAGAGGGAATACCGAATGATGACAAGACGTACAGTCGTAAACACAATTGCGTTTCTCACATTTTCCGCCGTGCTCGCGGCGGCTCAAATGCAAATGCCAGCGAGCAAACCGACTGATGCTTCGGCAGCGCAGAAAACGCTAACCGGGACGGTCAGCGACTCCATGTGCGGCGCTCACCACATGGCTAAGGACAAGAGCGCGGCTGAGTGTACCCGCGAATGCGTGAGCAAAGGTATGAACTACGCACTGATCGTCGGGGAGAAGGTTTACACGCTTAACGGTCACGAGGCTGAACTGGATAAACTCGCTGGTCAGAGGGCAACGGTGAAGGGCAGCGTGACGGGGGAAGCAGTGATGGTTGACTCTGTTGCCGCTGCGAGGAAGGTGGCACAGTAATTTGTGGCGGGACTGCTGCGAATTGCCATAACGCTCACAACCGGGTCAATGAACGCTAACGGCTGTTCTTGGCGAGTGATCACGGCTTACTCCAGGGCGCTCGGCTGACGGGCAAATCAGCCGAGTTCTGGAAGTATGGAGTGCTGCACCGCAGCGGCGGCATCACAAATCTGGGTCCAATTAGGGTCCAATAAGAGTTCCTGAGTGTTCCTTACGGCGCTAAAATGGGCTGTCAGTGCCGTCAGTTTCAAGTAGTTACATAGGGTTGAGTTTCTTTCACGGCGGTAACACGGGTTCAAATCCCGTCGGGGACGCCAAATCTAATTCCTCTGTTGGGTCAATCGAAGCTATTGTTTTGAACCCGGATTGGGACGGCCCACTAAAAGACGCTATTTCTGGCGAAAAACTTTCCTCCGGATGTCGGGCCAGAATTCCTGGAAGATGTGATTGAGGACAGCGGATTCCATCTGCACTCCCCAGTTCGTGGCAGTTTGATTCAGGCCGCGCTCTTGAGGCGGATAATAAGCGTTGGACAAACCCGCCTCCAGCCCATTGCCCACCACCTCGGAGAAGTTGAAGCGCGTGTGCCCAGAATCTGTCTTGGTCACAAAAGTACGCGATATCGCGTAGCCTGTGCGGTGAAAAAAGCCTCCCTCCCCCATAGTGTAATAACGTGGGTCCTCGTGCGCGATCCAGGGGACGATGGCCTCAGTGAAAAAAGTCCCGGACACTCCGTCCGTAAACGTTCGCCAATAATAGCGTCCGTATCCGGCGGCGCCGTGGCCCAGCTCCGGATCGGAATTTAAGAGCATGGCTTGTCCAGCCAAGATCCCGGCCCAAGTATAGGAGGAGTAATCCACGACGCTATCGCGAGCGGCGAGCACGAATTTCTCGCGGGTGGACATCGGTGGCAGCTGGGTGTTGGCACTTACTGCGCCAAAATTGGGAACGACCCACAACATTCGCGGGGTCTGCTTGCCTTTGGAGTCGTCTTGGCTCTCTTGGGGAGACGGCGTTTGTTCGGGTACCCCAACGGTACCGCTTGCCGGTGGCGGCGCAGGAGCGGTCTGCTTGCTTTTGGAATCGTCTTGGCTATCCTGGGGAGACGGTGGCTGGTCGGTTGCCACAACGGTGCCCCCCGCCGATGGCGTCGCAGGAGTGGAATTCGGCGGCGGCGGAGGGTTTTGCTGGGCATTCTCAATAGTGCTGGATTGGTCCGCAATTTGTGTCTGTGACCAGCCCACTGAGGGGGAGAGAAGAATGACCAAAACTAAAATTGCCTTGGTGATTTCGAGCAAAGACTTCTCCGAATCGCGTGTATGCGCGGCCTTCACCCGGTCGGCGATTCGGGGGATCAACTCATGGTACTGAAACGAAGACGTTGGAAATTCTGTCATCATGACGTAGGCCTGCAGAACCTAGTGTTACCACGTTAGATGGTGCAGCCACGAAAAACGTCTCCAATCTTGCATATCCGACGACTCCGGCCCGACTGGGTGTGTCGGATCGCGCTTTGGTGGCGATTACCGCGTTAGTCGTACGGGCTCTCTCCGACGTAGTGCAGGCGTATAGCAGCGTGGCGTCGGGGAAAGGTGGAAAGACTGTCTTCGTCATGGCCTGAAGGCGAGCGAACATCGATTCGCGATGAACCCGAAGCGCCGCTCCCCGCATCTAAAGTGCTCACAAGTTTTCCATTCGATTCGATAGGGGGAACCATGTCTTCCTGGCCGGCGCCCAGTGCGCTCGACGCCGCTACCCAGGCTTTCCCCACCCTGACTCCGGCCCAGATTGCCCGCCTGCGTCCCGGCGGCAAGCTGCGCAAGGTTCAGCCGGGAGAGATCCTTTTCAAGCCTGGCGATATCGACGTGCCATTTTTCGTTTTGCTTTCAGGCAGCCTGGAGATCGTGCAGCCGGGCATGGACGGTGCCGCCGAGCGCCCCATCGTAACCCACCACGCCGGCGCCTTCACCGGCGAAATTACCATGATCTCCGGCCAGCGCTGCCTCGTCCTCGGACGAGTCGCCGAGGCCGGTGAGTTTCTGGAAGTCACGCCCGAGGGTTTGCGGACCGTGGTCGCGCGCGATGCGGAATTGGGCGAGATTTTCATGCGGGCCTTCATCCTGCGCCGCGTTGCCCTGATCAGCAAAGGACTTGGCAATGTCGTCATGCTGGGTTCGCGTCATTGCGCCAACACTCTGCGCTTGCGTGAGTTTCTCGGTCGCAATGCCTATCCTTATACGTATGTCGACCTCGACGTAGACAAAACTTATCAGGCAGTGCTGGACCGTTTTGACGTCAAGACCGGCGATGTTCCAGTAGTCATCTGCAATGGCCGCACCGTGTTGCGCAATCCCACGCCGCAAGAACTTGCCGATTGCCTGGGTCTCAACTCCAGCATTGATCAAGCGCAGGTGCGAGACCTGATTATTGTGGGCGCCGGACCCTCGGGATTAGCGGCGGCGGTTTATGCGGCTTCTGAGGGACTCGACGCGCTGGTTGTCGAGATGGAATCCCCCGGCGGGCAGGCGGGATCAAGTTCCAAGATTGAGAACTACCTCGGCTTTCCCACCGGAGTCTCCGGCCAGGAACTATCGAATCGCGCCCTCGCGCAGGCGCAGAAGTTCGGCGCGAAGATGATGGTGGCGCACGGCGTGGTGCAACTAAACTGCAGCAAGCGTCCTTACGAAGTTGTGCTCGACAACGGAACCGCGCTGGCCGCGAGGGCGGTTGTGATTTCAACCGGCGCCCAATACAACAAGCCTCCCATCGCCAATCTAAAAAATTTCGAAGGGCAGGGAATTTACTACGGCGCAACTTACATCGAGGCGCAACTCTGCGAAAACGAAGACGTCATCGTCGTTGGAGGGGGAAACTCGGCCGGACAGGCCGCCGTCTACCTTTCGCAAACCGCGCGCAAAGTTCACATGCTGGTGCGATCAGGCCAATTGTCGGATACGATGTCGCGCTACCTGATTCAACGCATCACTGACAATCCGAAGATCGAATTGCATTACAGGACAGAAATTACCGGACTGGAAGGCGGCCGCCAGCTCGAGCGCGTCACTTGGAACGACCGCGCCACGGGAGAGAGTTCAACCCAAGACATCCGCCACGTCTTTATTATGGCGGGAGCTTCGCCGCGCACCGAGTGGCTGCAAGGCTGCGTCGCCATGGACGACAAAGGCTTCATCCTCACCGGGCGAGATTTGGATTCGGCTTCAGCAGCGGGCATGGTGTCGTCGTCGGTTTGGCCGCTTACCCGCGCCCCGCAAATGCTCGAAACCAGCCTTCCGGGAGTGTTCGCGGTGGGCGACGTGCGTGCGGGAAACGTAAAGCGGGTGGCGTCGGCAGTCGGCGAAGGCGCGATTTCGATAAGCCTGGTTCACCGGGCGCTGGCAGAGTTCTAGGAGCGCGCAATGAGTGCACAATTCTCAGACAAGATAGTGTTAGTCGCTGGCGGCACGGGCGGACTAGGACGCGCCGTGAGCCTGGCGTTCTTGGAAGAAGGCGCAAATGTACTCGTCACATTTCGTGATCAGAGAGAATTCGACGCCCTCAAGAGCAAAGCCGCAGAAAACGGTCGGTCGCTCGAAGGCCACAGCGTTGACGTTACCGATGAGACCGCGGTGAGACAACTCATCGGCGGCATTCTGTCAGAACACGGCCGGCTGGACGTGCTAGTAAATGCCGTCGGCGCTTATGCGGCCGGCGCGCCCTTGTGGGAACTGGAGAGTAAGGTATTCGATCGGATGCTGGCGCTGAATTTGCGATCGGGATTCGTCTTGGCGCGGGCGGTCGTGCCCGCGATGATGAAACAGAAGAGCGGAGCGATCATCAACGTCGCGTCAAAATCTGCGGTCGATCATGCCGCAGGGGCCGCGGCGTACGTCGCATCGAAAGCTGCGGCGGTGGCTATGATGGATTCGCTGGCTGCGGACCTCATGGGTACGGGAGTGCGGGTGAACTCGATTCTGCCCAGCATCATCGACACTGAAGCGAACCGCAAAGCGATACCAAACGCTGATTTTGCCAAGTGGCCAAGGCCCGAAGACATTGCGCGCGTGATTTTATTCTTGTGCGGCGAAGACGCCAAACTGATTCACGGCGCGGCCGTACCGGTGTACGGGAACAATTAACACGAGTGCAGAACTGCAACAACTCTGTGGAATGGAGATGCAAATGTCGATTCGACCCGTAAAGCGTGTGATTAAATCCAAGCCGACGCTCGAAGGCGCAGGAGTGCATCTGCGCCGGGCGTTTGGCTTCGGAAACACCAAGGACTTCGACCCTTTCCTGCTGCTCGATGATTTCCGCAATGATGTTCCGGAAGATTATCTCGCGGGATTTCCCTGGCATCCGCATCGCGGAATTGAAACCATTACCTACGTTCTCGCAGGGACCGTCGAGCACGGAGACAGCATGGGCAACCGCGGCGCCATCGCTGCCGGAGACGTCCAGTGGATGACTGCCGGCAGTGGCATCATTCATCAGGAAATGCCCAAGGGCGATGATGCTGGACGCATGCACGGCTTCCAGTTATGGGCGAATCTTCCCGCCGACCTGAAGATGACCTCGCCGCGTTACCAGGAAGTGAAGGCGCTCGATATTCCCGACGTCAAAGACGACGACGGCACCCACGTGCGAATCGTGTGCGGAAAGTTCTGGGGCAAAAAAGGCCCCGTGGATGGAATCGCCGCCGATCCCATTTATCTCGATGTTTCGGTCGCGCCCGGAAAGCGGAAGACTCTGCCGGTTGAAACCACCCGCCACGCCTTCGCTTACGTCTTCGCCGGAGCAGGGAAGTTCTGCAACTCGTCCGGCCCGCTTGCGGTTCCGACCGAAGCCGTCAAATGGCTCGACACCACGCCGCCCGTCGAAGCCGACAACCGCTCGCTCATCCTCTTCGATCGCGGCGACGAAGTCACCGTGCAAGCCGGGGACGACGGCATCCGCTTCCTGCTCGTTTCCGGTAAGCCGCTCGAAGAGCCGGTTGCGTGGTACGGTCCCATTGTGATGAACACCCAGGAACAATTGCGGCAGGCATTCGAAGAACTGGAAACCGGAAAATTCCTAAAAAAGTAACGCGTGTGCCGTCGTGATAAATTACGCGATAGCTCGCGGATAGAGTTCGCGAAGATAGTTCGCGAAGATAGTTTCGCACGGTTCGTTGAATCAGGAGTCCCAGCCCATGGACATACCGCTCGCCAGTTCGACTGTCTCGAACGCCGACTCCGCCGCTTGGCCGGCGCTTCCGCTCGAGGACTGGAAGCCCACCTACCACAATCTGCACATGTGGACGCAGATTGTCGGCAAGGTCCGGTTGGAGTTAACGCCGCTGGTCAACCACTGGTGGAACGTCGTTTTCTATGTCAATGCGCGCGGCCTGACCACTTCGCCGATCCCGTACGGAAAAGATGTTTTCGAAATCCAGTTTGATTTCATAGACCATACGCTGCTGATTGATCGCTGCGACGGCGAGCGCAAGATTCTTTCCCTCGAGCCCCGTACGGTCGCCGATTTCTACGCTGAGTTCATGGCAACCCTGCGTTCGCTAGGCGTTGATGTCACCATCTACGCCAAGCCGGTCGAAGTGCCCGATCCCATTCCGTTTGCTGACGACAAGCTCTACACGGCTTATGATCGCGACGCAGTGCATCGCTTCTGGCGCATTCTGACTTCCTGTGATTCGGTATTCAAACAATTCCGCGGGCGTTTTCTTGGCAAGAGCAGTCCGGTGCATTTTTTCTGGGGAAGCTTTGATCTGGCAGTGACCCGCTTCAACGGACGCCGCGCCCCCGAGCGCCCCGGCGCCGATTCCATCACCCGCGAGGCCTACTCCCACGAAGTCATCAGCGCCGGATGGTGGCCCGGAGCGGGACTCGACGCTCCCGCTTTCTACGCCTACGCCGCGCCCGAACCCATGGGCCTGGCAGCGCAGCGGGTGAAGCCTGAGTCTGCTTTCTATCATCCCGAGATGAAGGAATTTATTCTGATGTACGACCGCGTCCGCAACTCGCCGTCGCCGGAGCGAACGCTAATGGAATTCCTGCAAAGCACCTACGAAGCCGGAGCCACGCTCGCCGGTTGGGACCGCGAAGCGCTGGAAGTAAACAAAACCGCCGCGTGAGGCGGAACAGCGCAACCATGAGAAGCGATAGAAACGAGGACTGATAGAAAAATGGACTGCAAACACTTAGACCAGATCAAAATCAGGACCACAAAGACGCACGTTTGCGAAGAGTGCGTGAAGATGGGCGACAGCTGGGTCCACCTGCGGCTTTGCCTGATATGCGGGCACGTGGCGTGCTGTGATTCTTCGAAAAATAAGCACGCGACCAAACACTTCAAGTCTTCGCACCATCCGTTAATTCGCTCCATCGAGCCCGGAGAAACGTGGGTCTGGTGCTATGTGGACGAGATTTCGCCCGGCGAAATCGACGAGGTGTAGGAGCGAAGTTTGGCGATTCTAACTACTGAGTCGTCCCCAGCAATTCTTCAGGCACAACATCCGTCGCGCTTTGGGTGAACTGGTAGCGCAGGATCCACGCGCTCGCCACCGGCTGGCCGTTCGATTCCGCCGGCTTGAACTTCCAGCGGCGTGACGCCTCCATCGCCAGGCGGGCAAAATACTTGCTCGGCCCTGGAGTAGTAAAGCTCGCGTCCGTAACTTCTCCAGCAGGGTTCACTTCCACGCGCACGCTCACTCGGATTTTTCCGGTGATCGTGTTGCTTGCGTTCGCCGGCACAGTGGGCAGCGCTCGCTCTACGACTTCGCCAGGGCTCGAGTATGCGGGAGGTGCACTGGCTGTAACCGCACGCGAAGCGACAGGCGCGCGCGGCGCTTGGGCCGGAGCTGAAGCCGGAGGCGCAACGGCGGGCGATGGACTCGGCGCCGCTGTCGTTTGTTGTGGTGTAGCTTCTTGTGGCGCGGTTTCCGCGGGAGCTTCCGGATTCCCGTGTGTCGCCCACCTCACAATAAAAATCACCGCCAGCAGGGCAACCACGGCAATAGCCGCCATCACCGCAACTGACGGACTCTTCCTTTTATTGGTTTGCCGAATCGCAGCCGCAGTCGCCGGAACCGGCTGCAACCAATTTCTGATGTCCGCTACCGTACATCGGGCATTCGGATTGGGCCGCAGACATTCCCGCGCAATCCGGCGGTAGGGTTCTGGAATCGTCTGCGCCATGCCCTGTTCAATCGGGTTGTAGCTTTCTCGAATCTGCGCCCGCTGGCTCAAGCACCGGACCAGGGTCACCCCCAGCGACCAAATGTCCGCCGCGCGCGTGGTCACGCCGCGTGCAACTTCTGGAGCATCAAACGCGCTGGGTGAAACGTCGCGGCTTGCAAAATCATTGAGCGCATGAATCCGGTCGCTCGAAAGCTTTAACTGGTCGCCGACCGCCATAATGTTGGACGGTCTGATCCGGCCATGCACCAATCCTTTCTGGTGCAGGTAGGAGAGCGCATCCAGCATCGGCGGAATCATTTCCCGCGCTTCTTCCGGCGAGAGCGGCCGCGTCTGCAACACAATCGACAAATCTTCCTCCGCCAACTCCATCACCAGATAAATCAGCGGAGCACCACTGATCTCACACTTGCCCGAATGAAACACCCGCAGTAGATTCGGATGCTCCAACGTCGCCGCCAATTGCCAGCGGGATATCTGATTCTCGGCAGTGCCAGAGTCCGGGGAAAGCAGTTTGATCGCAGCCGCTTGCTTGTCCTTCCCTGGCAACTGCGTGCTGAAGACGGCGCTCCGCTCCGTTCCGCCCAGCCACTTCAGAAGCGGAAATTTCCCGTCAACAATCTGCCCTTCCCAGTTCTCGCGCGCCGCCGCCGTATTCATAGAATTGCCGACAGCGGTATTCTATCCCGATTACGGCCTCAAGCCCACGCGCAGTAGTCCTGATCAGTTTGTAGGGCAGTGGTATAGCGGAGAACAAGGGAGCAACGTTGGGCAGCAGCCTATTGGCCGCCCACAGCCGCGATTGGTAGGAAGGTGGGAGTAGTCTCGCTTCGGTCCTGCACGAGCGGGCTTCACAGACGGAGAAACAGCCGCGCTCATTGAGAGACGCGGCCGCTGTCGCACTCAAGCCATCAGAAGCTCGGGTCTAGTTATTCCAAACCAAAACAGCCTTCGGCACCAGAGCATGTTCTTTCCGGATCGCGCGGGCCAAATCGCCAAGCGGCGTGACCGGCTTGGCCGGGATCATCTCCATCGCTTCCCATAAGGGTATCTCGCCATGGGCCGAGACGCTCTGCGACCCTTCCAGCAAGTCACGCTCTTGCCCCATGGGTTGCCTGGTGGCAATTTGGGTATGCTCCGCCATCTGAAATCCCTCTTCCGGTGCGCTCATCGCGCTACCGAAGTTGACTTGTCCAAACGCACCCACAGCGCAGAAAATGCAAATCCCTAAAACAAGTATCGAAAAGCCCTTCATGGTTTTGATCTCCCTCTCCAGAACCATCTCCCGGAGCAACCGCCCTCTTAGCGGTAGGGGCCCGGTTTGATTCCCGCCCCTACATTGATTAGAAGCAAGCCCGCCACCACGGCTAAACTATTGATTTCTAGGCCTCTGGGACGGCGTGCAGAGACAGTAATACTGCAATTATTTGCACTATTGTGGACGGCGGACGGTTCATGTGTGGGTCGGACATTCCTGTCCGACGTCTTTGACTTTGCTTTGGGGTGGAGCAGCGCTTCAGCGCTGCATTTCACTCTCCCCGATGTCATTCCGACCGGAGCAGGATCATTCGCGAAGCAAATGATCCCGCGGAGTGGAGGAACCTGCTGTTTGCCTGCACAGGATGAAAAGCGTCCGGAGCAATCTCTGCACGTGTGGGTCGGACACTCTTGTCCGACGCCTTTGACTCCCGCCTGGGATCACCACAACCGAGGGTGACCCATCTTTGGCCACTTTGCGAAAGGTGGGGACCGCGGACGCATGCGCCACGCTATCCCTGTTCACTCCCCGGCGCCTTCCACACCATCGTGGTCACCAGCGCTACCGCGATCCCCAGCGACACCTCCACAAACCGATGCCCCGCCACAATCCACGGCCCGCGCTGATGCGCAATCAGCAGCACAATCGTCAACGTAATCGCCGCAAACCGATAAGCCGTGCTCACCCGCATCACGGCGCACAGCAGTCCACAAACAAAAATCCCCGCGCCGTATACCGCCCAGCCGGGATGGAACCACGTAGCGATCAGCGCTCCCAAAGCCGCTCCCAGCGCCGTCCCCGCAAAGCGTTGCCAAGCCAGAGTCATCGGATTGATAGTCGAGAGCAGAATGACAATCGTAGAAATCGGCGCCCAATAAAATTCTGGCAGCTTCAAACTCCGCGCCAGCACCATAGACACAACCGCCGCCACAGCCGTCCGCGCCGAGTTGATGAGCGCCTCCCGCCCGAGTCCAGTGCGCTTGGCCCAATTCATCACGAGGCGGCCATTGTATCGTGTTAAGAGTCAGCCACAACCCGGCAAGCATCAAAGATCTGCGAAGCAGAAAGAAGACGCGGCGCAATCAAGAGAGCAAGCAAAAGGAGGACGCATGAAAGTCGGATTCATCGGACTCGGCAACATGGGCTCAGGCATGGCCGCGAATCTCGTCAAGGCCGGACACGAACTCACCGTTTACAATCGCACACCCGCAAAAGCTCAGCCGTTAGTTGACCAGGGCGCGCGCCTCGCCACCACCATCGCCGATGCCTGCCACGGCGACGCCGTTTTTACCATGCTCGCCGACGATACCGCGCTCGAAGCCGTCGTCTTTGGGGGCACTAAAGAAGCGGACGCCAATAAAGACGGCGCCGGAATCCTCGCCAGCCTTCCCAAAAATTCCATCCACATTTCCGCCACCACCATCAGCGTCGCACTCTCCGAAAAACTCTCCGCCGCGCACGCCGCGCGCTCCCAGCGTTTCGTCTCCGCTCCGGTTTTCGGACGTCCCGAAGCCGCCGCTGCCGCCAAGCTATTCGTCGTTGCGGCCGGCGCGCCCGATGCCGTCGAGGCCTGCTCTCCCTTGTTCGACGCCATCGGCCAGAAAACTTTTCGCTTCGGCGACCAGCCTTCCCGGGCGAACCTGATAAAGCTCAGCGGAAATTTCCTGATCGCCTCCGTCCTCGAATCGCTCAGCGAAGCCCTCGCCCTGGTCGGCAAGGCCGGTATCGATCAGCGCCAGTATCTTGACTTCCTCACTTCCACTCTTTTCAACGCTCCGGTTTACAAAAACTATGGCGCGCTGATCATCGAAAAGAAATTCCAGCCCGCAGGATTCGCAGCTCCCCTCGGCCTCAAAGATGTTCGCCTCGCCCTCGCCGCCGGAGAAACCCTCCGCGTCCCTCTCCCCCTCGCCAGCCTGATTCGCGACCGCTTCCTGACCTTGCTAGCCCGCGGTGGCGAGCACCTCGATTGGTCCGCCATCTCTCAAGTCGCCGCCGAAGATTCCGGCCAGGGGACATCGACCACTCGTACCCCCTAAGCTCTGTCATTCCGACCGGAGCCGGATTATTCGCGAAGCGAATCATCCTGCGGAGTGGAGGAACCTGCTGTTCGCCTCCAGAAGATGAAAAGCATCGCGGAAGCCCCGCCGCCCATGTGGGTCGGACATTCCTGTCCGACGCTTTTGACTGTTGCCGTCGGCCACCACAAAGGATCAAGACTGACTAAGGCCCCAGCATCCTCAACAGTGTTGCGGGTTCATCGCCGAACGCGAGAGAATGCAGCATGAAGATCCGGCTCCCAATTCTTCTCGGCTTGTCCGTTGCTTTTTTGGCTTTCAATTCCTCTTCCGCGCAAACCAAAACGGATCCAGCGTCATCCAAAATCCTCGCATTCGAGGGCAAGTGGAACGACACCTACAGGCGAGGGGACGCCGCTGGCATGGCATCTCTGCTCTCCGACGATTTCATCATCACCGTAGAAGATGGCACCACTTTCAGCAAATCCGGCTACCTCGCTCAAACCGCCGACTCCGAACTCCGTGTTCTGATCTCCGACATGTCCGACTTGAAAGTCCGCATGCACGGCAACACTGCCGTTGTGACCGGCGCTTATCACGAAAAAGGCACCACTAAAGGCAAGCCCTACGAATCCCACGACCGCTTCACCGACGTCTGGATGAAGACCACCGACGGCTGGCAGTTGATTGCCTCGCACTACAGTATTCCAGCCAGCCCAATAACAAACTAAGGGAGAAAGCTAGGTGCTTCCGCCTCCCCGCCTACTTCTCCCGCTTCACAGTAGCGTCAGTACTCCAAAACCCATTGTCGGACGCCAGATGCAGCTGCATTTCGTCGCCCGAGACTTTCCCGGTCACAATCAGCGTCACTGGCTGGCCTTGCCAATCGCTGGCGATTTTCATGGAGACGCTGTCTCCATCCAATTTGCCCTCGGAGACCGGACGCGGCTTGCCATCATAGCCAAGCATCGTGCCGGTGATCGAGCCTTTGTCCAACTTCAGATCGAAAACCGCATCGCCGCCCGACTGCATCGGCCCCTTCCACTTTCCAGTGATGTCGGCAGCCAGCAGCGACGCCGGAACTAAAAGCGCAAGCAACACAATTGACGCGAAACGCAATGCACGCATGACAGCTCCATTCAGAACAAAGTTAACCACTGCCATCATTGCAATCTAAGCGCACACCATGATCCAGTGCGGAACGTCATCACGCAGCGCTGACAAATGTCAGCCGCAAGTTCTTCAAGCAGACGCCAGAAATCAGCGAAAGGGACACGCGCCGCTTCCCACCCTTCGACTAAACTCAAGGCTCCTGCTAGAGTTTTCAGGTCGTGATCAGGGTAAAACCTGAAAAGCTCCGAGAGAGGAATCAGGATGGGCAGCGCAAAACAACTTACACCGGCTCAAATCGAACGGATGTATGACGACGGCGAAAACCGGGTCACTCAGGAGAGGAATGATTTTCTACTCCCACAAATCCGCGACTTCGTTGTAGAGAAGAAATGGCTGAATTTGCGGCCCGAGTATCAACGGCGACTGGTGTGGGACACCGAGAAAAAGTCGCGTTTCATTGAGTCTCTCCTGATGAACATTCCTGTGCCGCCAATCTTTCTGTACGAGACCGATCTAAACCGGTACGAGGTTATGGACGGACAGCAGCGGCTAAACGCCATACTGGAGTTCTACGAAAACAATCTCACGCTCAAGGGCCTGGAGAGCTGGTCGGTTCTGAATGGAAGGACATACAGCAAGTGTCCGCCACGCATCCAAAGGGGACTTGACCGGCGCCGGATATCCGCGAACGTGCTCCTCGCCGAGAATATTCGCGATAAGACTCATGCTGACTTTATAAGGCGCACGGTATTTGAAAGGCTCAATACCGGGGGCCAAACGCTAAATCACCAAGAGCTGCGAAACTCTTTGTACTCTGGCCCGCTGAATGACTTGCTAATAGAACTCGCGGGCGAACGCCTCTTTGACGAAATCTGGGGCATTCCAGCATACGCAGACCACTATCGGCCGGATGACGGATATATAAGTACTCAGTTAGCAGAAAACAAACTGTTCAGAAGAATGAAGGATTGCGAAATTGTCCTTCGCTTTTTCGCATTTCGCGACACTAGCAAAATCAGAGGGTCCGTTAGAAGCATCCTTGACAACTTCATGAAGGAAAATCGTTACGCGGACTCCGCGATGATCAAGGAACTTCGGTCGGCCTTTGTTGATTGTTTAGAGACCGCGCATGCGGTTTTCGGAAGAAGAGCGTTTCAGATCCGTGACAAGAATCATAAGTGGCAGCACTCCGTGCCCCTTTTCGACGCGGTTATGGTTTCCATCGAAAAACTCGCGGATCGTCGAAAGAACTTGATAGCAAATAAAAAACATGTGCTTAGATCGCTCCTCAACGCTGTCAAGCGCGAGGAAGTGTACGAGATTGTCGTCGGTAGGCCCAACACTGCAAAGGCCATAAAGAAAAGGGTTGCCATACTGCATGACCTTTTGAGGCAATTTAGCTAATGCCGCCGGCCGTACTGTCCAATGCACTTAACGAGTTCGACCTAGCTCTTGACGAGCTAGCGTCGAATCTCGAATTCGTGCGTCTGGCGGGTCGGGTTCGACCCCGTCTTGGCTCGATGCTGAGATGGGAGTCCCTGGACGCGGAGTCTAAGGAACTCGCATCTAAGTTCATGAAGCAGGCCACCGCCGACCAGATGGTTATTATTCGCGCGATGGTGGTTTCGCTTTCTGGAGCGTTCGAACATTTCGTTCGCCGTGCTGTGCGCGACTGCGTTCTAGCGATCAATGCGACGAACGCTGATTACGACGCGCTTGACGCCCACTTCCGAAACCAGAATCTTTATCGAACGGGGATGGCTTTCCAGACAGTTTACGAGCCACTTGACTATCTGCAGTTCGAGTTTGAATCGTTGGCAAAGAACGTTGGGAGCTGTGTTACCGGCTCCAAGGCAGCTGCGTTAAATGCTGACGCGTTCCCAATCTTTTTGTCCATAATGTCTCCGAAGAATCTCTCTGAGGCTCTAAAGCGCGTCGGCTTGGAGCTCGACTGGGACGACCTGGGAAGGGATGATTCAATGAGGCTCGTTCTTGATACTCGAAATACCCGGGAAACGGCCGCCGCGATCCAAGAATTGCTGAAACGCTTTTGCCGAATACGCAACCAAATTGCCCATTCTGGAAATGTGGGTGCGGTTGTAACGGAGGATGACTTTCGACAGTTCCTAGCATTCTTCCGTGCGCTGGCGCACACCCTAGCTGGCGTAATCGTAAAGGGAATTGCGAAGCACATCGAGCACTAAGTTGCAGGCGGTTAACTCTCCGCGTTCCTGCGGAATGCAAAAAAGCCCCGCCTTTCGGCGGGGCTTAGCTTCTGCGCCAAAGGCGCGTCTGCCTGGACGGCCAGTCCTAGTACATATCCCCCATGCCGCCGCCGTGTCCGCCCGGCGCGCCTGCCGGAGATTCTTTCTTCTCCGGCAACTCAGCGATCAGGGCTTCGGTGGTGAGCATCAGCGAGGCAATCGATCCGGCATTCTGCAACGCGGTGCGCACGACCTTCGTCGGATCGAGCACGCCAGCCTTGACCAGATCTTCGTACTCGCCGGTCAGGGCGTTGTAGCCGAAGTTATTGTCCTTGGAGTCGTTGACTTTGCCCAGAACGATTGCGCCTTCTTCGCCGGCATTCTCGGCGATCTGGCGTAACGGCTCTTGCAGGGCGCGCTTCACGACGTTGATGCCGATCTGCTCGTCTCCATCCGACTTCAGCTTGTCGAGAGCGGCCACGCAACGGCTGAGTGCAACACCGCCGCCCGGGACGATCCCTTCTTCTACCGCCGCGCGCGTCGCATGCATCGCATCTTCCACGCGGGCTTTCTTTTCCTTCATTTCGGTTTCGGTGGCAGCGCCGACTTTAATCACGGCGACTCCGCCGACCAGCTTCGCCAACCGCTCCTGCAACTTCTCGCGGTCGTAGTCGCTGGTGGTTTTATCAACCTGGCTGCGGATTTCTTTTACGCGGCCTTCGATCTCGCTGTGCTTGCCTTTGCCTTCGACGATGGTGGTGTTGTCCTTGTCGATGGTGACTTTCTTGGCCTGGCCAAGATCCGCCAGCTGCACATTCTCGAGCTTGATGCCGAGGTCTTCGGTGATGGCCTTGCCGCCGGTCAGGATTGCAATGTCCTGCAGCATAGCTTTGCGACGGTCGCCGAAGCCGGGGGCCTTGACCGCACTCACGTGCAGCGTGCCGCGAAGCTTGTTGACAACCAGAGTTGCCAGCGCCTCGCCCTCAACGTCCTCGGCAATGATCACCAGCGGCTTGCCGCCCTTGGCAATCTGTTCGAGCAGTGGGAGCAGGTCCTTCATCGAGCTGATCTTCTTTTCGTGGATCAGGATGTAAGCATTCTCGAGAACCGCTTCCATCCGCTCCGGATCAGTGACGAAGTAAGGAGAGAGATATCCGCGGTCGAACTGCATGCCTTCGACCACTTCCAACTGCGTCTCCAGGGTCTTCGACTCTTCCACGGTGATGACGCCGTCCTTGCCGACCTTCTTCATGGCTTCGGCAATGATGGAGCCAATCGTGGTGTCGTTATTGGCGGAAATGGTGCCAACCTGCGCGATCATCTCGCCGGAAACCGGCTTGGAGAACTTATCCAGCTCGCCTTTGCCGCGCTCGCCCGTCTTCGGATCAATAGCTCCGCAGACAAGCGAAACCGCCTTCTCAATGCCGCGCTTCAGTGCCATCGGATTCGCGCCGGCAGCAACTGTCTTGACGCCCTCGCGATAAATCGCCTGCGCAAGGACCGTTGCGGTGGTGGTGCCGTCGCCGGCCACGTCAGAAGTCTTGGAAGCGACTTCCTTCACCATCTGCGCGCCCATGTTTTCCAGGGTGTCGCGCAGCTCGATTTCCTTCGCTACGGTGACGCCGTCCTTGGTAATGGTCGGCGAGCCGAATTTCTTGTCGATGACCACGTTGCGGCCCTTGGGGCCCAGCGTTACCTTTACGGCGTCAGCCAAAATATTGACGCCGCGCAGAATCGCCTGTCGCGACTCTTCTCCGTGAACAATTTGTTTTGCCATTTTCGTTTTCTCCTAAAAGTTTGGTTGCAGATTGGCTGCAAAATTTCAGTTTGGGGCGTCGAATGAAGCCCGCCTTTACCGCTTCGCGCTGGCAGTTTCCTTCTTCGTCGCTGCTGCGCCGCTCAGGATGCCCAGCACTTCTTCTTCGCGCATGATGATGAAATCTTCGCCGTCGAGCTTGATTTCGGTGCCGGAATACTTCCCGAAGAGAATGCGGTCGCCGTCTTTCACATCCAGCGGACGGACCTTGCCTTCTTCACTGATCTTGCCTTTACCGACGGATACAACTTCGCCTTCCTGCGGTTTTTCTTTCGCCGAGTCGGGGATGATGATGCCGCCACGTGTGCTTTCGCCCTCTTCAATGCGGCGAACCAGAATGCGATCATGGAGCGGAGTGAATTTCGTAGCCATTTTCAGACTCCTTTCAGAGTTGGTAGGTTGGGTTGATAGCGGTTATTCAAAAAGGTGATAGTTAGCACTCGGTCAGGTTGAGTGCTAATTATAGGAGCCAGAGGGCCTGTGCGTCAACTCAGGTCAGAGATTTTCTCGATCAAAGCGTCCAATCTCAGACCACCCCGTAAGTCATTCATCCGTATTCAGTTACGCTTTCCGAAGCGAACTTACTCCAGACGCGCGTGACAGATCTGACCCCAGCCAGTTAGAATTCCCGCCGAAGGTGTTTCGCCATGAAAGTTGCTCCACGCCTGATCACGGTTTCGCTAGTCGTCCTCGCCTTGGCCGCTACCTGCTCAGCCAAAAGTAAGCGTGTGCCGCTTTCCACCGTCAACTTCGTAGTGGTCCGCGACGAGAATGGCAAGCCCATCCGCAATGCCGCGGTCGTCCTGCATCCGGTGGGCGACGACGGCAAACAGAAGCGCGGCGGCTTCGAACTGAAAACCGATGCCGACGGCAAAACCAGCTACGACGGCGTCCCCTACGGCAAGCTCCGCATCCAGGTCTTGGCCAACGGCTTTCAAACTTATGGCGACGACTTCGACGTGAGCGAGCCCAACCTGGACATCACCGTAAAAATGAAGCGGCCCGCCAAGCAGTATTCGATTTACGAGGACCATCCGGGCGACAAGAAAGAGGATAAGGCGGAAGAGAAAAAACCGCAGTGATATGAACTACCTCCTCAAAACCGAACCCTCCACATACTCCTTCGCCGACCTCCAGCGCGACAAAGAAACCATCTGGGACGGCGTCACGAATCCCGTGGCTCTGAAAAATCTCCGCGCCATGACTTCCAGCGACCGCCTGATCATCTACCACACTGGCGATGACAAGAGCGCGATTGGAGCTGCGACCGTCGTTTCCAATTCCAATGACGCCTCCGATCCCAAGAATCCCCGCGTGAAAATCAAAGCCGGGAAGCCGCTGCCCAAGCCCATCACGCTCGCCGAAATAAAATCCCAAAAGCTCTTCGCCGACTCACCGCTGGTCAGGCAGGGAAGACTGAGCGTAGTCCCGCTCACCGATAAGCAGTACGAATTCCTGCTGGGAATCTAAAAAAAGCTCTGTCATCCCGAGCGAAGAAGATCTTTCGCGAAGCGGACGATGTTCGCAGTCGAGAGCCTGCCCTGAGGGAGCGCGAGTCGAACGGGGACCTGCTGTTTGCGTGCTGCCACGTAGCTGCCGGCAGACAGCAGGTCCCTCCACGCGCGCAATACCGAAGATTTCAGACTGTGCCTCTGCGTCCGGTCACGAGGTTGAACACGAGAACCACTAGCGCCACCACTAGCAGAATGTGGATATAACCACCCAGCGTGTAGGAACTGACCAATCCCAACAACCACAAAACCAGCAGTATCACAAATATCGTCCAAAGCATGTCAGCCTCCCGAAGATTAGAAAAACCGTTGCGTGACTGTTGCGTGAGTAAAGATATGGCAACAGACTCTTCCTGCCGTACGGTAGACGCCGTACATGAGGATCATATTGTTCGTAGTCCGTGTCCCCTACGGCGCGAACAATTTCAACGCCACCACTGGATCAGCGACATCACGACCGGCGCCTTCTCCAAGGTGCTATCGGCGGGAGCCGACACGACGCAATCCATTCGCCACGTGCAGGCGTCCGACTGTCTGCAAGGCGAACAGATTCTCGAAGTCCTCCAACGCCACGGTTGGACGACGGATGCATTGCGAAGCTACATCACCGATGTCGGCTTCGTACAAGAACGCGTCCGCCGTATGATGGGTGGCGCCACCCCACCACCCCGGCCGCAATTTCCCCCCGGCGACCCGACCGGCGTGCTTCGCTTCGCGCGGAGTTGATGGTGATAACGCGTGTTACAACAGTTATGATGACATCGGAGAGGGCAGTGGACTCATCAGGGAATCACGCTAAAAGGATAATCGGCGAACGTCTGGAATCCGTCAAAAGATTGGATTACGACTGGGATTTGCGGTTCGATGCTGGATCGTCGCTCATGTTCCAGTCCGTGTGGAGATTGGTATCTGACGCCCGTATTGAGGTGACAAGCAAAGACGACAGCCAACAATTTGGGCTCAAGATCCCCATCGATGCTGCCGCTGAACTGAAGGCAAAGATTGGCGACGAACGCGTCAGTGATGTTCGTATCGATGGCGTGACATCTGACCTTACGCTCTACTTTGGTCAACACCTGCGGCTCGAAGTGGTCAGCACATCTTCGGGATATGAAGCTTGGAGTCTTCATGCGAAGGAGGTGCAGATCATCGGCAGGAATGGTGATACCGTTGTTTTCTCGTCACCAAAGTCACCATGACTTTCGAAAAACCGCCGTTTCACTCACAATCCGTGGGCACGCGAGGCGCGGTCTCCGGCGATGCCCCAACATTTCCACAAAACTCCTCCTTCCGCTCCGCTCCCATCCCTGTTAAAATTCATAAAATCCACTCCCTGGAGTTCGAATGCAAGCTATCCTTGCGCTCGAAGACGGCCGCGTCTTCCGAGGCAAAGGCTACGGCGCCAAAGGCGAATGCTACGGCGAAGTCGTTTTTAATACTTCCATTACCGGCTACCAGGAAATTTTCACCGATCCTTCTTACGCCGGCCAGATTGTCGTTTTAACCAATCCCGAAATCGGCAACTACGGCACCAACGCCGAGGACAACGAAGCCACCCGTCCTTATATAGAAGGACTGATCGTGCGCGAGTTCTCCCGCGTCAGCTCCAACTGGCGCTCGCAGCAGGTGACCGAAGAATTTCTCGAGCAGTTCAAAATCCCCGTCCTTGCCGACATTGACACGCGCGCACTCGTCCGCCACTTGCGCGACCACGGCGTAATGCGCGGCGTAGTTTCGACAATCGAGATGGACGCCGAGAAGCTCGTCGCCAAAGCCAACTCCATTCCGAAGATGGACGGCCAGGACCTCGCGAAAGTCGTGACCACGAATCGTCCTTATGTCTGGGAAGTGGGCGAGCGATCGCACGAACCCATCGAAGTCGTCGGCGTAAAAGACGAACCACCTCGCTTTCATGTAGTGGCTTATGATTTCGGCATTAAGCACAACATTCTGCGTAAGTTACGCAGTGAAGCGTGCAAAGTCACAGTCGTCCCCGCGCAGACTCCCGCCGAAGACGTTCTCGCCCTCAAGCCCGACGGCGTATTCCTCTCCAACGGCCCCGGCGACCCCGAGCCGTGCACCTACGCCGTGGACAACATCCGCCGCCTCATGGGCCGCCAGCCCATCTTCGGCATCTGCCTCGGCCATCAGCTAACCGGCATCGCCCTTGGCGGCAAAACTTTCAAACTCAAATTCGGACACCACGGCGGCAATCATCCGGTGAAGCAACTGAAATCGGGCAAAATCGAGATCACCGCCCACAACCACAACTTCGCCGTCGATCCCGACTCGCTCCCGCAATCCGAAGTCGAACTCACGCACATGGACCTCAACGACCAGACCCTCGAAGGCATGCGCCACCGGAACTTGCCGCTGTTCACAGTCCAGTACCACCCCGAGGCGAGTCCCGGGCCGCATGACTCGCATTATCTGTTCAAGGATTTCGTGAAGATGATGGAGGAGTGGAAAGGGTGAGTAACGGAAAATCAGCATGCACGGGCGGAGTAAAACGACATGAAGCGTGAGGAACGTGTCCTCAAGATTCCCCCGCTCGCAATTAGCGTACAAACCGCGGACGCCCTTGTTGAAGAACTGACCAAACTCGCCGGTGAAAGAAGAAATGCCGAATTTGAGCAACGACTGAGAGCCGCGTACAAAGCTGACCGTGCCTCGGGAAACCCACAGGTAGATATTGCGGCACAGAACGAGGACGATTTCGTCCGGCGAAACATCGCGAATCAAGATTTGTGGAGAGCAGCGAACATACCGACATATCAAAGCTATGTTTTCTTGGCGAAGTCGGGAAACGTTAGCTTCGACGACTCAGACTTTGCGATTGGCGATTTACCGAGGGATGTCTTTTTTGTGAAGGCACGCGCTGATGGGATCAATGGCCGCTTTATCGAAGTACAGCTGAAGACAGATTTCCGAGATTTCAACGAGATTCGGAACTGGCAAAGCAGACAGCTTTTGGTTCAAGGAGAAGATCGAAATTGGGTAACCGGCGTGTACGACAGAATTAAACTCTTGGTGGACGCCGAGCGCCTTCAGACAAGAAGTGTGATCTACGGAAACATCTTAAAGGTCTTTTGGGTTACTGCTCTGCTTGTGCTCTTCGCGGAGTACCGAGCGGTTAGATGGCTTAGCCACGGGTTCAGCCTGACGCAACCGCTCTCCGGTACGGGTGCTCTCGTGATGTTCGGCGTCCTGCTTGCAACACTCATTGTGCTCGCGGAGCTTGGCGTCGCCATGCTAACTCACTGGTTTCCATACTTCGAACTGGAAGGGAACATTTCCAGGGGAAGAACGGCGTCTCGCAAGTTCGTTGCGGGAATCGCATCGACGATCTACACAGGCGCTGTCGTCAATGCTCTTGCTTTTATCTTCGGACCAACATTCGCGACTTGGATAGGCCACTGATAACTACAAATGCCAAAACGAACTGACATCTCCAAAATCCTGATCCTCGGCTCCGGCCCCATCATCATCGGGCAGTCGGCCGAGTTCGATTACTCCGGCACCCAGGCCTGCAAGGCGCTTAAGGCCGAGGGATACGAAGTCGTGCTCGCTAACTCGAACCCGGCCACCATCATGACCGACCCCGAGTTTGCCGACCGCACTTACATTGAGCCACTCACCCGCGAATTTTTGGAAGAAATTATTCGCGTCGAGCGCGAGCTTTCGCCCAGCGCCGGATTCGCCGTCCTGCCCACCGTCGGCGGACAGACCGCACTCAATCTCGCCATCGAGCTTTCTGAAAGCGGTGTGCTCGAGAAGTACAACGTCAAGCTCATCGGCGCCAACATTGACGCCATCAACAAAGCCGAAGACCGCCTCGTATTCAAAGACGCCATGCAGCGCATCGGCCTCGACGTCCCCAAATCCGCGCTGGTAACCAATCTAAAAGACGGTCTCGAGTTCGCCGGAAAAATCGGCTTCCCCGTAATCGTGCGCCCCAGCTTCACCCTCGGCGGCTCCGGCGGAGGCATGGCCTACAACCGCGAAGAGCTGCTCGAAGTCCTAGCTCGCGGCCTGGATTTCTCTCCGGTCCATCAGGCGCTGATCGAAGAATCCGTCCTCGGGTGGAAAGAATACGAACTCGAGGTAATGCGAGACCTCAAAGACAACGTCATCATCATCTGCTCCATCGAAAATTTCGATCCCATGGGCGTGCACACCGGCGACTCCATCACCGTCGCCCCCGCGCAAACCCTCACCGACCGCGAATACCAGGCCATGCGCGACGCCGCCATCGCCGTCATCCGCGAAATTGGCGTCGAAACTGGCGGATCGAATATTCAGTTCGGCGTGCATCCGACCACCGGCCGCATGGTCGTAATTGAAATGAATCCCCGCGTCTCGCGGTCTTCCGCGTTGGCTTCGAAAGCTACAGGATTTCCTATCGCGAAGATTGCCGCCAAGCTCGCCGTCGGCTACACGCTCGATGAAATTCCCAACGACATCACCCGCAAAACTCCCGCGTGCTTCGAGCCAACCCTGGATTACGTAGTCGTAAAGATTCCCAAGTGGCAATTCGAAAAATTCCCCGGCGCCGACGAAAGCCTCGGCCCGCAAATGAAATCCGTCGGCGAAGTCATGGCCATCGGCCGCACCTTCAAAGAAGCGCTGATGAAGGCCATCCGCGCCCTCGACACCGGCAAGCGTGTCGGCTCAGAAAAAATTGAGCCGAAGATTCTTACCCAGCGCCTGGTCACGCCGCACCCCGAGCGCTTGTCGTACATTCGCTACGCCATTCGCCAGGGACACTCCGTCAAGCAAGTCGCCAAGATGACCGGCATCGACCCCTGGTTCCTCTACCAGCTAAAAGAAATTAACGACATGCAGTTGGAAGTCGAGAAGCATCCCATCGAGTCCGTCCCCACGGAAGTTCTGCGCGACGCCAAGCGCATGGGATTCTCCGACGGCCGCCTCGCCGGAACCTGGCGCCTGAGCGGCAAAGGCGATCAGGAAAAAATCCGCCATCTGCGCAAGAAACACAAAGTCAATCCCGTCTACAAGCGCGTGGACACCTGCGCCGCTGAATTCGAAAGCTACACCCCGTATCTTTATTCCACCTACGAAGAAGAAGACGAAGCCGCGCCCACCGAAAAAAAGAAGGTCATCATCCTCGGCAGCGGACCGAACC
>Ga0210407_10001258_pt1 | contig 24398 bp, 24 predicted proteins | sample IncBWC27MmetaG_FD_150860 | JGI IMG/M metagenome (GOLD analysis project Ga0210407, IMG submission 150860) | Forest soil microbial communities from Barre Woods Harvard Forest LTER site, Petersham, Massachusetts, United States - Inc-BW-C-27-M | ecosystem: Environmental > Terrestrial > Soil >... | reverse complement strand
ATACGAGACACACTAATCGCTTAGCGTTCGACACTTTTCGCCCCCGTTCTTCCGCGCCGAAATTAGAGACACTCAACCCGCGTGGTAGGGAAGCGCCACGCCGCTTTTATCGCTGGGCGCATGTATAGCGGAATCTCGAAAATTGTCAAGCATGTTTTATGTATGGGGAATGTCAGCGGGACGCTTTCGGTCGATTCGCGCACCGATCGATGTCGCCTCTTCGATTTCAGCAGGCACTTAAAACGTCGAATATTCGCGGTGATGATGGGCGCACCGCCGCGCGTCGGGAGATTTATTCTAACGAACAGCAGAAGTGCGCCCGGCAAACACCGCATGATTTCGTTTCGACTCGTCTTCGCTGGCGCGAGACTGCGGCGAGCCATAAGTAATCGCCATTCTCGTTGCCGAAAGGGGAGCGGTGTCAACGAATTGAGCTTGTTTGCCAACAATCTTCACGCCCAGTTTTTCCCAAAGCGCAGTGAGGTCAACGTCCACAGGCTTATCTTTCATGTTGTCGTAGAGCGTTTTCAAATCCGTGCCGCCAACCGCGCGGTCACCGAGGGCCAGCGCGTCGTCGAGACTCATATCGCGATTAATGTCGGCACCCGCGTCGAGAATTCCACGCAACGCATCTTCAAGCCCTTTTTGATTATGAGTCCGCTCGTGTATCCGCACATCCGCAAGGAAGCAAAATAAAGCTCCTCCCCAATACGTGCGTCCCCACGTGTGGGTGTGGTCGAGCCCTCTGTCGCCGGAAGCGGGCAGGCCCTGAGGAAGATCGCGAACCAATTCGTACCACATCTCAGCCGCATCCTTGTGCTTCGCGCGCACGCGCGCAATAGGCTCAACGTAAACGGAAATTCCTTCCTCAATCCAGTGATGCTCCTCGGGCACGGACGGAAACGCCAGATGAATCATCTCGTGCGTCAGCATCCAATCCGACTGAAAACCGGCGGGCGTGGTTTCCGCGCCCACGTGAATCGTGATCAGTCCGCCGTGTCTGCCAAACGTCATTCCATGCCGGACGCCGCGGCCCTCGCCAGGGGAGATGCGAATCAAGACGTGTGGAACGGGAAAACGTCCGTAGTAGCTGGCCACAGACTCGGCGGCCGAGTGGATCCAATCGAGCAGCCCATCTTTCGAAATGTCGAACGATCCCGGTTCGACAACAACGTCGAGCCGGGACTTGCCAATCAGAATAGTTGAATTCATTTCGCCTGCTGAGGCTGCCCACAAGGGCAATAAAACCAAGAGCGCCAGTATCCGCCAGATCGCACGCACAAGTTTACTGTACCACCGACCGGTCTTGATATCGCCCGGGGAAGCGCAGATCAAACTCTATCTTGCGGTGGGGAATTGCCGGCGTCTGCGAATGTCAGACGTTCGTTTCGCCGAAGCGGCGTGCGAGAAGAGTATCGAGGGACAGCTTTCCGGGTCCGAAAATCAGAATGAGCAAACCGGCAAAAAGGAACGTATACGGGTCTGCAACGTAGAATTTCCCAGGGTCGGATAAAAATGAAAGTAGCGCCGCGCGATCTGCCGTGATGTACGCCATAATCATGTCGATGGTGATTCCCAAGGCCGCAATCCGCGAAAGCAGGCCCAGCGCGAGAAGGATGCCGCCAACGAACTCGAAGATAGCGACAAAAGTCGCCGTCGGACCGGGCGCCGGCAATCCGAGGCTCGCGAAAAACTCCGTTACACGCGGAAGATTGTGCAGCTTTCCCCAGCCGTTCGTCGCGAGTTGCCAGCCCCAGTACACGCGCACAACGAGGAGCAGAGGCGACTGCAAGCTGGATGCCGCCTTCACGAACCACGCGTGCAGTTTCTGAATTTGAACCCAAAGATTTCTCATGCTCGATCAGGCGCTCCTTCTGCTAACGCGGCTTACGAGCTACCGGAATTATTCCCTTGTTTGCTGAACCAGCCGAGGGCTGCCCATGCGTGGAACCAACGCTGAACGTGGGAGGGACGTTCTTCCATATCGATCGAACTTCCGCGAAACGCCGGCTCGATAGCGCGGCTCAGCGTTTTTCCCTTGTGAAGTTCGCTCAGGATGACGAACTCCTCGCGTTCCAGCCGCCGAAAATAGACGGAAAAATCCAAACGGTGCACCGCCAAAAAAATCTCAGACGGCTTTAATCGCGCCACGGCTCGCACACGCTTCCGCTTCCTGTGTTCGTCGAACGCATTGCTGGCCACTTCAACGTCATCGTTATCTCTCACTTCGAGTAGCAGGTCGTCCACCGGGTATCGCAAATCCAGCAAGTGGATATAAGGCTGAAGCCGCAGGCGTAACTTCGATGCGTCGGCCGCAGCCAAATCTTCCGGCTTGAGAGCCGGCTCCGCTTTGCCGTCGAACGCATTGATGTCCGCCCACTCCAGCCGCACCATATCGAACGCCAAATTTTTTCGCGAACCGGCCAGCGACGGATGCTTTCGAAGCCAGCTTTCCAGTTTCGATCCAAGATTGCGCATCGTGAAAGATTGCGAAGGATGCGCGGTGAGATATGCCTTCGCCACCGCGTCGAATTTTTTCTCGCCAAGCACGGCGCGAAGCCCGGGGAAATCCTCAGCGAAGCTCGATAAAATCCGGAACCAGTATTGCCGGTTGTAGATTTCAAGACGTTCGAAAGAAGTCAGCCGGTCGTTCGGCTTGATGAATTCTGAGGCCACAGCCCGCATGGAGCGCCCGTTTGGCGCGGCTGGCCGCATGCGTTCGGAGGAAGTGAGCGGCGTCATCACCGCGCGAGCCATCCGCCGTTGCAGATTCAGGAGTTTCATACGGCCGTCGCCAGCGATTCGGCCGCCAGAAATATGTTCGCCTTCAGCGCTTCGTCGTGGACTTCGTCAAACGAAGGAATCCGGTCGTCCCACTCGAGCAACGTTGCCGTGTGCCCGGCGCGATGAATCGCGTCTGCGTACAGTTTCCACACCGGGTCGATTACGGGATGATCGTGCGTGTCCAAAATATATTTGCGGTATTTCGAATGGCCCGCGATATGGATTTGCGCCACGCGCTCTGCGGGAATCTCAGCGACGTATGTGTGCGGGTTGAAATTGTGGTTCTGCGACGAAACGTAAATATTATTCACGTCTAGCAGGATCCCGCAGTCGGCATCCTCCACCACTTCCGTCAAAAATTCCCACTCCGTCATTTCCGAGACGTGAAATTCCGCATAGCTGCTCACATTTTCAACGGCGATAGGCACCTCGAGAAAATCCCGTACTTCCCGGATCTTTTGCGCGGTAATCTTGGCAGCTTCAAACGTATACGGCATCGGCAGCAGGTCGTGCGTGTACCTTCCGTCGACGCTTCCCCAGCACAGATGGTCGGTCACCCACGGCGTCTTTGTCCGCTTCACCAATTCCTTCAGGCGCCGCAGATGCTCCGGGTTGGCGCGCTCCGCCGATCCGAAATACATCGACACGCCATGCTGCACCACTTTGTACTGTTCGAGAATCTGGTCGAGAATATGCAGCGGACGTCCGCCATCGATCATGAAATTTTCGGAAATAATCTCAAACCAATCAACGACAGGCTTTCGAGTCAGGATGTGGTTGTAATGCGTGGCGCGCAGGCCGATGCCGATTCCGTAGTTCGTGAAATTGTTGAATTGATTTGCAGGCATTCCAAGCTCCGACTGGCCTAAGAGTGAATCGAGGGCCGGTAGCTGCCAGCCGGCCCTCGCGCTGACGAACCCGACTGGGAATTACTAGCTTGGCTTCTTTTCGTCCGGCATCTTCGAGCCATCGGTCGCGCAGCCGCCCTTGCCCTTGCAAGAGTTCTTGCCTTTGCAGCCGTTGTCGCTCGACTTGCAGCCGCCGTTTCCCTTGCAAGAGTTTTGGCCCTTACAAGCATGCTTTTCCTTCGCGGCCTTGTCATCCTTCTTGTCCTGGGCACTGAACGAAGCCTTCACCTTCGAGGCCACGTTCGATGCTTGAATCGTTGCCGCACTGCCCGACAGCAGGCCCACCAACGCTGCGCTTGCTATCAACGCTTTCTTTGATTTTGTCATCTTACCCAATGCCTCCCATTCGACGAATTTGGACTGCGACTACTCCGTGGAGAGTACGCCTCCCTGGAGCTTTTGGTTTTTACCCTCAGTTAATTGTTTTGGTCGAGTTCGTGGATCGGGTCAGCCTCCGGGTCAACCCCAGCCCCCGGCACCGGGGAGGATAGTCCTTTATTCCCTGCGCGGCAAGGGTAGTCCATTCCCCTAACTTTCTTGCAGCCGTTTGAGGACAGAATGCGTTCATGGACTGCCGGCCGTAGCCCTAGCCTGTACAGAATGTGTTGACACCAACCCTCCTGCTCAGTGTACCGTCACGGTCTTAAACCATCGGAACCTCGGAGGTATTTCAATCATGGCGGCCGCAGCGTCCCCTGCTCCCTCTCGACCAGCGGAACCTCAGCATATCCCCGCACAACCCAAGCCAAAATGGCAGAAGTACGGGACTCCGCTGCTCGTGGTCCTGCTCGCCGTTGCGGTGGTTCTTACGATTACCTGGAAATGGAATTCGTGGGAAGGCGGCCGCATCGAGCAGGTCACTGACGATGCGTACGTTCGAGGCGATCTCACGCCGCTCAGCACCAAGGTTCCCGGCATCGTTCGAGACGTAAAGGTCTCCGATTACCAGGCCGTGCATAAGGGAGACCTGCTGGTAGAACTCCAAGACGACGACTATCAAGCGCAAGTAGCGCAGGCAAGTGCGGCAGTCGAAGCGGGAAAAGCTGCGATCCACAACAATCTGCGCCAGCGCGAGCTTCAAGATTCACGCATCGAAAGAGCCCTCGCCGGGATCGACCAGGCCAAAGCACAGATCGCCGCCGCCGAAGCCGGCAAACAGGCAGCCCAAGCCGATGTCGTGCGCACACAAGCCGAACGCACCCGCCAAGAAGCGCTTCTTCAAACGCATGCAACCACCCAGCAGAAAGTGGAGATGGCCGTCGCGGACCAGCAGCGCCTTGCGGCCCTGCTCGCCAGCCGCGAAGCGGATCTCTCCCAAGCGAACACCTTGCTGCGCAGCAACGAGCTGGCCGCCGAAGCGGAACGCCGCACCAAGTCCGTCCTGGAGTCGCAGGACGCGCAACTCGTCGCCGACCTCCACGCCAAAGAGGCCGCGCTTACTGTCGCGCAAGTGAATCTCGGCTACACGAAGATTGAAGCCCCCGCTGACGGCACCGTCGGCGAACGCCAGGTCCGGCCCGGGCAATTGGTTTCGCCCGGAACGCAAATCATTTCGTTTGTCAGCAAAACGAAGTGGGTGCAGGCCAATTACCGCGAGACTCAGCTCGCGAATATGAAAGTGGGCGACCCCGTGGAGATCCGCGTCGACGAATACCCGGGACAAACTCTCCACGGCAAAGTTCTCGAAATTGCGCCTGCCAGCGGTTCGCAATTCGCGCTGCTCCCGCCTGACAATGCCACCGGCAATTTCACGAAAGTCGTGCAAAGAATCCCTGTAAAAATCGCGCTCGACGATTCGAGCGTTGCGGCTACTCTGCGTCCGGGCCTTTCCGTCACCGCTACCGTTCGCACCAAACAATAATCGGAGCGCACGATGGCTGCTTCCGCTGCGGTCGTACAACCTTCACCGGCACAAATCGCGCACGCCGTTGCCGGAGCACTACCGGGCGAACTCTCGAAAAGCCCCCTTCTCGGGATCCTGGGCGTCATCATGGGCGCCGGAATTGTCACGCTGACCGGCCGCATGATCACCCTCGGCCTGGCCGACCTCAAGGGCCACGTGGGAATCAGTTTCGACGACGGCGCTTGGATTGGCAGCGCCTTCAACATTGCGCTGATGTTCATCGGCCCCTTCACGGTTTACTTGGGCGGCCTCTTGGGGCCGCGGCGAGTTTTGCTTTTTTCCGCCGCGGCATTCACGCTGGTTTGCGCGTACCTTCCTTTCATCCACAGTTATAGCCTGCTCATTTTCGCGCTGGTCGTGGCTGGATTGACGTCCGGCACCTTTTACCCGCTCACGCTCACTTTTGCTCTTCGCAATATTCCTTTGAAATTTCTGCCCTTTACGCTGGCTCTCTATGCGGCGTTTGTCGACGGGGCCGTGAACGTTGCTCCAACACTTTATGGCTGGTACCGAGATCATTTTTCCTGGCAATGGATGTTCTGGAACTCGGCGGTGATCACGCCGTTGATGATGGTGTGCATCTACTACGGCATACCCGCTCCTCCAGCCGGAAAGAAATCCTCCGCGGCGCCGAGTTTTGCGGGTTTTCTGTATGCCAGCGCGGGATTCGCGATGCTCTTTGCGGCGCTCGATCAGGGCGAAAGGCTCGATTGGTGGCGCTCCGGCTTGTTCACCGCGCTGTTCATCGGCGGCTCGCTGTTTCTGCTGAGCTCGCTGGTGCGGCGCCTCCGCAGCCCCAATCCTTTGGTGGACCTGCCTTACCTGCGCCAGTGGAACACGCTGCTCCTCGGCGTTGGGCTCATATTTTTTCGTTTCTGTCTGCTGGCGACGATCATCCTGATCCCGCAATCGCTGGCAATCCACGGATTCGAAGCCGATCAGATCGGCCCCGCCGTGATATGGATTGCAGTGCCTCAGCTGTTCATCGCCTGCGTGGCCGCGCTCCTGCTTCTTTACAACTTCGATTCGCGCCTGCTCATGGCGGCGGGTTTTGCGTGTATGGCCTTCGCGTGCTGCATGAACGCGAGCCTCACCGGCGCTTGGTCAGCCTCGAATTACTATCCGACGGAATTGCTCATGGGCGTCGGACAGTCGTTTGCGTTTGTTGGGCTGGTCTCGACGATTGTCCTGCAAGCGGTCTTTTCCGGTGGACTAGCCAAGCCGCAATGGGCTCTCACGTTTTCCGCATTCTTTCATATCGTGCGGCTCTTTGGCGGCCAGCTCGGCGTTGCCTTCATGACCCACTTTATTGCCCAGCGAGAGAAGTTGCACTCGAACCTGCTCGGACTGCATGTGCAGGGCGGGAACTGGATCGCCGAGGCCAATCTCCGGCCGCTCACCGCTGGACTGTATTCGAAATCAGCCGGTTTGGCTGAAGCGACGGGCCGGGCGGCCGGACTAACCGGCGGCCGGGTTCGTCTTCAGGCGTACACGCTGACCTTTATAGATGGATTCCATCTGGTGGCTTGGGCGTGCGTCATCGCTCTGCTGCTCATCGCCTTGCTGCGTCCATCACCGCTGAGCTATAGCGATCTCAGCGACATTCAGCAACCGTCGTCCGCTCCTCAGGAGGCTAAATCATGAACGCACGCATCAGGCTTCTGCTCGCCTGTCTGCTTTTTTTCGGTGCCTCGACTTTCGCTCAAACACAGGAACATCCCGCGGCATCCCGCCATATCAGTCTCCAGGAGGCCGTCCAGCTCGCGCTGAAGCACAACCACGTCGCGCGCATCGCCGAGCTGCAGGTCGAGGAGAAGCAGCACGCGAAGGATGTCGCTAGAAGCGCGTACTTCCCCACCCTGCGGAATGAGAGCCGGGTTTTCAATGTCACCGACACGCAATTCATCGAAATTGGCGCCGGCAGCCTTGGTACCGTAGCCGGCACGCCCATTCCTCAACGCTCCGTAATTCTCAATCAGGGCGGAAAGACGTTTGTGACCAGCGGCACCGGCCTCGTCCAGCCGCTCACCCCGTTGTTCACCAAGGTCAAGCCGGCGAATGACGCCGCTCGCGCCGACTTGAACGCCTCCCGCGCGAACGCGCACGAGACCGAGAACGAAGTGGCCCTGAAGGTTCACCAGCTCTACTACCGTGTTTTGATTGCCCAGTTGCACCGCAACGCGACCGAGGCTCGCATCAAGGCCACCCAGGATCTCCAGAGCGAGCGAATCCAGCAGGTGAAATACGGCAGCACGCTCGACGAGGAACTCATCGAAAGCCGGGCGCAGACTCTCCAGGCAAAACAGGAGTTGCTGACCACCGAATTGCAGCTTTCGGACCTCACCCTGCAGCTCGACGATGTCATCGGCCTCCCGCTCACTACCGCGCTTGAACTCGAGCCCGGCGTTCCGGAAGTCAACGACACCTGCGAGCGCGAAGAATGCATAAAGGTCGCGCTGCAATCGCACCCGGAGATCGTCGCAGCGCGGGAGGAATTGCAGAAAGCCTCAGCTGGCGTGCGGTTGAGTAAAGCCGAATACGTTCCGGACGTGGCTGCGTTTGCCCGCTACAGTTACCAGAACAACGTTCCCTTTCTGGCCCGCAACTTCGGCACCTTCGGCGTGCAACTCACCTACGATCTGTTCGACGGCGGACGGCGGCGCGCCGCCCTTCGGGAAAGTGACTCTAAAGTCGCGCAAGCGAAGGAGAATCTCGCGCGCGTCACCGACGAAGTAGAGCTCCGCCTGCAAGTCGCTTACAACAAACTCCAGCGCACCCGCGAAATGGTGAAAGTGTCCGAGGACTTGGTTGCGCTGCGCGCGGAATCCAGCCGCGTCTCCGCGCAGCAGCTCGAAAAGGGCGCAGCCCTCAAATCACAGGCGGACAACGCCGTCGCCCAGGAGTTCGACGCTCGCACTCTCCTCTTGCAGTCGCGGCTCGACTACACTCAGGCCCACGACGAAGTAACGCTAGCCATGGGACTCACTCCGCAATAGACGCGCCTTGTCATCCCGAGCGAAGTCGAGGGACCTCTCCGCCTTTTCTTTCTTTTTCCTGCCTTTTCCTTCCTCCTTCTTTGTCAGCACTTGCAGTGGCTTCAGCGCCTTGTCATCCCGAGCGAAGCCGAGGGACCTCTCCCGCCTTTTCTTTCTTTTTCCTGCTTTTTCCTTTCTCCTTCGTTGTCAGCACTTGCAGTGGCTTCAGCACCTTGTCATCCCGAGCGGAGTCGAGGGGCCTCTCCTGCTTTCTCCTCTGTTTACAAACTCCACTCTTCGCTCAAATCCGCCCACTTCGCATTTTTCGACTCAATTAGCTTCACCTTCTTCGCGCGCCGCCAGTTCTTGATTTGCTTTTCCCGTGCGATTGCCGCGCGGATGTCATCGAAAATCTCAAAATGCACGAGCCGGTTCACATTGTAATCGGACGTAAATCCCGCGATCAGCATTTGCTTGTGCTCGATCACCCGGCGTTGCAAATTGTTGGTGACGCCGGTGTAAAGAACGCCCGATTTCGCGGCAAGGATGTAAACGGCGTAGCTCTTCATGAAGCGCATGCCTGCGGCCCGCATTCTACACTTTCCAAAGGTGTCATCCCGAGCGAAGCCGAGGGACCTCTCCCGCCTTTTCTTTGTTTTTCCTGCCTCTTCTTTTCGTCGTTGCTCCAGTTCTTGTCATCCCGAGCGAAGCCGAGGGACCTCTCTTCGCTTTCCAGCCGTCATCCCGAACCCATCCGTGCAGTTTGCGGATGGCGGCGAGAGATTTGCTTCCTACTGCCGTTTCTTTTTTGCCTGTGGTTTTCGTTTTAAGGTGTCATCCCGAGCGAAGTCGAGGGACCTCTCTTCGCTTTTCCGGCCGTCGTCCCGAACCCATCCGCGCAGTTTGCGGATGGCGGTGAGGGACCTGCTTCCCATTTCTTTTCGAATTGCCCCATGGTCATGCGGCGCCGAAGCGCAAGAAAGACCCGTGTCCTTGCGGTTCTTGCAAGGGTGCGGTTTTTCTTCCGTTTCCGCCCCGCTCGGATTCACGCCACGAACCCGAAGCCGATGGGGTACGCAAGTACAGCTGTACTTTCTTCGGCACCAAGGACAGTTTTTATTTCCCCGCTTAGCGCTAATCTGATCCTGGCACGCTTCTCAGTGCCGGCGCGGTTTTTTCCTGCGAGTGACTCGCACCCCGCAGCAAAAACGAAGAAAAGAAGAGCGAAGTTAGAATGCGCGACGAAAGAGTCCATTACAGGACCTCCCAGCTCGCCGGCGAGTACTGTCGGCGGGATGAGGTATCCGTTCGCCTAAATTCTAATCGGCTCCGCTGCCGATTAGAATTCGCCGTAACTTCATGCAAACAAACAACAGCGCACGTTTCTAATCGGCGGAAATCGGCCATTTATTCTTCCACGCAAAATAGACTTCAAGTGCCGCTTGAGGATGCATTTCTAATCGACCGAGCATGCCGATTAGAAATCGACTTAACTTCTGCAAAATCAGTACAATCGAAATTTCTAATCGTCGCTGAATCGCGAATTCGCCATTCTGATTTTCGCACTCAAGATTTTTCCTTCGATAGCTCGGTTCCGGTGCTTGCAAACCAGACTGCGCTCGCGTGCGAGTCTTGCAGTGCATCGCTTGATAAGATAGCTTTGCACGCACCGCGCCCGGGTGGCGGAATGGCATACGCGGAGGACTTAAAATCCTCTGTCCTTAACGGGACGTGTGGGTTCGACCCCCACCCCGGGCACTTTTCTTACCGATTGAATTTGCATCAGTTAGGACGCGCATCGGCGCGCTTTACATCGAGCTCCAGAAAATGTATAGCTTCCGTTGTGGGCGCTGCAAGCCCCGAGGAATCTGCCCGTCGCTCTAAGATGAAGGCCTCTCTGGGCCTGACCAAAAGGAGCCAGCCATGCAGGCCGGTCTCGCCGCAAGCCCGTTTGAAAAATTGCTATTGCAAAAAATCCATCGGTCGATTGGCCAAGCGCCAATTCGTTTGGGGTTCAGCGGAGGAGAATTCCTCCCCTCGGATTGTGCCGGCACGGAAAGCGTCGTCATTCACGACCTTCGGGCTCTCGCGAGGATGGTGCTCGATCCTGAGCTCGGCTTCGGGGACGCGTACGCACAAGGGCGTATCGAGGTAAAGGGGGATCTTGTGCACACGTTGGAGGTGGTGTTCCGCGCCATGCACAAGGTCGGGAAGCGCAGCTGGTATTACCGCCTATTTTCAGGCTGGCTGCAGCGCGTTCAAGCCAATACCCTGGACGGATCGGCCTCGAACATCCACAGCCATTACGACTTGAATGAGGAGTTCTATAAGCTGTGGCTCGATTCGCGGCTGGTTTACACCTGCGCCTACTTCCCGACTCCCTCCGCGACGCTCGAAGAGTCGCAACTCGCAAAGATGGAACACGTCTGCCGTAAAGTTCAACTCCAGCCCGGAGAAAAAGTTGTGGACGCAGGCTGCGGCTGGGGCGCCCTTGCGCTGCACATGGCTAGACATTACGGCGTTTCCGTGAAGGCTTTCAATATTTCGCGCGAGCAAATTCAGTACGCGCGCAGGCAGGCGGCAAGAGAAGGGTTGGCTGGCCAGGTGGAATTCATCGAGGACGACTATCGGAACATTTCCGGGCGATTTGACGCGTTTGTATCCGTCGGTATGCTGGAGCACGTCGGCCGCGAACATTACAGCGAATTGGGAAAAATCATACACCGCGCGATCGGTGATTCCGGCCGCGGACTAATCCATTTTATCGGACGCAATCGGCCGGAACCTTTCAGCGCCTGGATCCGCAAACGCATCTTCCCGGGCGCTTATTGTCCGGCGCTCCGGGAAGCGATGGACATTTTTGAGCCGCACGAGTACGCCGTGCTCGATGTGGAGAACCTGAGGCTTCATTATGCGAAGACGCTTGAGCACTGGCTGGCCCGCTACGAGCGGTCAGTTGAGCGCGTGTCCGCGTTGTTCGGGCCCGAATTCGTTCGGGCCTGGCGACTCTATCTAGCCGGATCGATCGCAAGCTTTCGTACCGGGCTGCTGCAACTTTTCCAGATCGTTTTTGCGGGTTCTGCCTGCCAGCAAATTCCGTGGACACGTGCTCACCTTTATGCCGGAGAAGAGCGTGTAGAGAAGGAATGTCGATGGACTCGTGCAGCGTCCTGATTGTAGGGGCCGGACCGGCAGGTTCTTCCTGCGCGCGAAGATTGCATCGGGCGGGCCTCGACACAATCATCCTCGACAAGCGCACGTTCCCGCGCGACAAAGTGTGCGGCGGCTGGATCACGCCCGCGGTGATCCAGGAACTGGAGATCGATCCAGTTGACTACGCGCGCGGGCGCGTTCTGCAATCCATCACGGGGTTCCGGACAAGCCGCATGGGCGACGCTGAGATCGAAACGGACTACGGTCGCACAATCAGCTACGGAATCCGCCGGTTTGAATTTGACGATTATTTGCTCCAGCGCTGCGGTGCGCGCCTGATCTCGGGAACGCCGCTGAAAACTCTCGAGCGTTCTGGCGGCGCCTGGATCGTGAATGGCGAGATTCAGGCGCGGCTCATCGTTGGCGCCGGCGGGCATTTCTGCCCAGTCGCGCGATTCCTGGGCGCCGACGCTCGCCAGGAAGTTGCTGTCGCTGCGCAGGAAGTGGAGTTTGAAATGAATCCCCGGCAACGCGATTCGTGTTCGATCCGCGGGCCGATTCCGGAACTCAACTTCTGCGCGGACATGAAAGGGTATGGCTGGTGCTTTCGCAAGGGAGATTTTCTCAACATAGGCCTGGGCAGGCTCGACCAGCATTCGCTGCCGGCCCACGTCTCCGATTTCGTGCGCTTTTTGAAAAAAACAGGCAAGGTCGTTTTCGACCTGCCCTCTTCGATGCTGGGCCATGCCTACCTCATTTTTCGCGAAACGAAACGCAACATTGCCAGCGATGGAATCCTGTTGATCGGAGACGCCGCGGGACTCGCGTACTCGCAAAGCGGTGAGGGAATCCGGCCGGCAATTGAATCCGGATTGCTGGCGGCGAAAGCCATAATCGCAGCCGATGGAAAGTACGCGCGCAACCTGCTCGAGAGTTATCGGGGGATGGTTGCCTCACGATTCGGAGAATCGCAGGACTGGTCCACGCGAATCGGCCGCCGCCTTCCGCCGCGATGGATGCATTCACTCGCCCGAATGCTCCTCGCGACGCGGTGGTTTTCACGCCACGTCGTCCTGGACCGCTGGTTTTTGCACGCCCACGAACCCGCGCTCAATTTCTGAGGCGGAGCGTCGCCCGCGGGAGCCTGTATTCATGCGAAAAATCTATTCCAGCGTGGACGATGCCGTGGCGGATGTTGCCGATGGCGCGACGATCATGTTTGGCGGCTTCGGCGGCGCCGGTTTCCCGAACAATTTAATTCAGGGCGTGGCGCGCCGTGGCTCGCGAAATCTTTGCGTCATCAGCAACAACTGCGGGACGGGCGAAGGCGAACTCGGAATTCTCTTCAAGAACCGGCAGATTCGCCGCGTCGTCGCTGCATTTCCGGGACCCGGCGCGCGCCACTTTCACGAGCAGTTCGACGCGGGCGAGCTGGAGCTTGAACTGGTGCCGCAGGGGATTCTCTGTGAGCGCATGCGCGCCTACGGCGCGGGAATTCCGGCGTTCTATTCGCCAGTTGGCGTGGGCACGGAAGTTGCTCGAGGCAAAGAGGAACGGGTGATTCGCGGTAAACGTTACATTCTCGAGCAGGCGCTCGGCGCGGACTTCGCATTCATCAAGGCGCATCGAGCGGACGCGATGGGAAACCTGGTCTATCGGAAGGCGGCGCGAAATTTCAATCCCATCATGGCCACCGCGGCAGCCACCACAATCGCGGAAGTAGAAGAAATCGTGCCGGTCGGCAGCCTCGATCCCGAAACGATCGTCACGCCCTCAATTTTTGTGGACCGCATCGTTCAGGCCAAAGGTATCCGCCATGTCTAAGCCACGGCTCACTCGCGAACAAATTGCCGCGCGTGCGGCGCTGGAATTGCCCGATGGCGCCTACGTCAATCTCGGCTGGGGCGTTCCCAACTTGATTGCGGCATACCTGCCGCGCGGCGTAAACGTAATTTTTCACAGCGAGAATGGAATTCTCGGAATGGGTCCGCGCGCGAACGCCGGCGAAGAAGACTTCGATCTCGTGGACGCGATGAAGGTCCCGGTCACTCTCACTCCGGGCGCTGCGTTTTTCTCGCAAGTAGATGCGCACGTGATGACGCGCGGCGGCCATCTCGATATTTGCATTCTCGGCGGCTTGCAAGTTTCTGAGAAAGGCGATCTTGCCAACTGGAGGGTTCCCAGTGCGAAAGGCGCCGGTAATATCGGCGGCGCGATGGACATCGCCATCGGCGCGCGACGCTTAATCGTCACGATGGAGCACTGCGCGAAAGGCGGATCGCCAAAAATTGTGAAGGCTTGCACGTATCCTCTCACCGCACTGGAGTGCGTCAGCACGATTATTACGGACCTGGCCGTGATCGATGTTGGACCCGCAGGCCTCATCCTTCGCGAAGTAGCGCCGGGATTCACGCCCGAAGAAGTGCAGGCATTCACGGAAGCGAAGCTGCATTTTACTGGGACTGTTCCCGAAATGGCGCCCACAAATGTCTAACCAATCGCGAAGGACAACGGGCTTCGGCGCGCTAGCTGCCGGCCATTTCGAGAACCGCGCCGTAATCGGTTTCTAGGTCCACATCCGCTCGCCCCGGGCGAGAGAACGTCAACTTCGTGTGCGCCAGGCTGTTATTCGCTACTTCGAATGTGCCGGAGCAATCCGTCTTCAGGTATGGGATGCGGAGGCAGGAACCACCGCTGCCGTCAATGGAAACTACGATTCGCGTCCCGTTCTTCCGGTTCGCGCAATCGAAGCTCCAGCGCAAGTTTTCCAGATCGCGCTGCACGTTTTCAAATTCTGTGAACGCGAATTGTTCTCCCGCCGTCCACAAAACTGCATTTCTGGAGCGCCTGCCGAGCGGCATTTCGTACTCGCCGGCTTCGAAGCTGGGAAGTCCCGCGCCATTCGCGTCGGGGAAAATCGTGTGGGCCCAGGTCCACATTCGCCGGTGGCGACGCCCGGAATTGTGTCCTTGAAGGCCGTATCCGAGCGGCTCGCCGTGAAAGACGCGCCCGTCGAAGACAATCTCGCCCGAGAAAATCGCATCCGAATGCGGTGTGCGCGAAAATCCCAGCCAGCCGCGATCGCCAAGCGCCAGGGCGAAAGTCGAACGGTAGCGGAGGTCCCATCGAAGGTAGTGGCCGTCAACACTCAATTGTCCCGAGCAGGAATCTTCGCCGACGCGATTCTCGCCATGAGCGAATCGAAACGATCCCGCGCCGCGTGCGCTGATTGAAAGCTCCTGGGCTCGGAATCCGCGGACGAAACTTTGGGGCGCACCGCTGCGCGGAAACCACGTAGCCCAAACCTGCACGGGCAACCCGCGCGGGTTATCGGGACATCCGCCGCGCCCCAAGTTCATCAGTAGATAGCGGAACCACCACGCGCCGCTGCCGTCAGCAAGCGCGAGGCGCGTGAACCAGACTTCGTAGCGGCGCCGCATCGCGGGCCGCGTGTACGCGGCATTCAAACTCGATTTCGCCATCGTTACCTAATTGGCCATTCGTATGGCCGTTCGCATCGTATGTGCTTGCAGGATTCCATTGTATGATTCTAACGAATGGCCAACGAGCAAATCGAACGAAAGAAACCAATCACCTACTGGATTGGCGAGGGGGGTGGCTGGCTTCTGCGCCACGTCGTTAGCGGACTGGCGGCAACCGGGCTGACTCCGAACATGTTTACGTTTCTGGCGCTCGGAGTAAATTCCTGGGCGGCGGCGATGTTCGCGATGGGGAGATTTCATCAGGCTGCCGCGATACTTTTTCTCGCAGGCTTTCTTGACATGGCGGATGGCCAAGTGGCGCGGCGCGTGGGACGCGTGACGGCGTTCGGCGCGTTCCTTGATTCCACGCTCGATCGCTATTCGGACCTCGCGCTGTACATGGGCCTCGTTGTTCACTACACACTCATCGGCCGCCCGTTCTACATGACGCTGGCCGCCGTCGCGATGGCGAGTTCGTTCATGGTCAGCTACTCGCGCGCTCGTGCGGAATCCTTGATCCCTTCCTGCAAAGTGGGATTCATGGAGAGGCCGGAGCGGCTCGTACTGCTGATTCTCGGCGGAGCCTTCACGCGCATGGCGCCGGTGCTGTGGGTGATCGCAACGATTTCGACGCTTACGGTGGTTCATCGAGTCGTCTACACTTGGCAGGAACTGCGCGCGGGACGCACGCTTCCCGAAGCCGGCGCCTTCTAGTTTTCTTCGACCGTATTTTTTCGCAAGCGTTCTTCCACCGGTGTCGCCACGATTTTCTGCACCCGCTCACGCAGCGCTTCGATTTCGGTTCGGCCGACGCTTGCCGTGTCGATCGTATCGTGCAAGTAAACCGTAATCTTTCCGGGATAGAGCATCCAGTTTCCCGTCTGGAACCAGCCGTAGGAGCCGACGATGCTCATCGGCACGATAGGCACGCCAAATTTTTGAGCGATATTGAAAATACCTTTCTTGAACGGATGAACGTGGCCGTCGCGGGTTCGCCCGGCTTCCGGAAATGCGATGAGGCTGATGCCCGAATCAAGAGCGGCCTTCGCGCGATTGGTCATGACCTCAAGGCCCTCGCGACTCGGAACGTCCGGCACCGGAACGTTCCCGAAGCGTCCCATCATCCAGCCGTAGATGGGAAGGCGGAAATGCGATTCGAGTTCGAAGCCGCGCACGAATTGGGGAATGGCGGAATAAATCACGAACGGATCAAAAAGATTCACATGGTTGCAGATGAAAATACTGGTTCGGTTGGGATCGAAGCCCGGCGAGCGTTTCACTTCAAACCGCGCACCGGCCAGGCGAATGATGTTGCGAAAGAACGCGCGCTGAGGCCAATCGTTCTTGCGCGGGTCGATGAAAATTCCAAGCAGCACGAGGAACGTGCAGATCACGGCGAAGTGAATCCCGCTGATCGCCCATAGGAGCAGCGAACGGACGGTGAGATACGCTTGCTTCACGCGATCACATCCAGCGCGCTCGGGAGAATTTCGAGCGAACGGCAATCGAGACGGAGAATTTCTCCATCGATCATCACGTCGACAGGCCCTTCGAGTTCGAAGTCGATTTTCGTGGCTGCCGCGCGTGAGGCGAGCGGATGGTCGATATGAGTGCCGGTGAACAGACGCGGCAGGGTCCACAGTAAGCGGGCACGCCCCACCGGGCTCCAGCGCACGTATTCGATTTGGCCGTCGGCAGCATCTGCTTTTGGCGCGATCATCATGTTTCCGCCGGTAAATTTGCTGTTGCTGAACGTGAGAAAAAGGCACGCGCGGCGGTCCCATTCGCCGGAGGCGTTCACGCGATGCGGAAAAGCGGAGTGCTTCAGGCCAACCAGCTTCGTGAAAACTCCGAAGATATATCCCAGCTGGCCAAAGCGCTTGAAGCGGCGATTTGCGAGGGCGCCGACATCAGCAGGAAATCCAAGGCTGAGCAGATTAATGAAATATAAATCCCCGTTCGCGTGGCGCAGCCGTATCACATCAACGGCACATCGGGTTCGGTTTCGAAGCGCCTCGATGGTGTGTTCCACGCCGCGCGTCGTGAAATCCTTAAGAAAGGAATTGCCGGTTCCAAGGGGAAGAAAACCAAGCGCGACGCGCGCGCCTTGCAGGGCTTCGGGAAAAAGACCATTCACAATTTCGTACGCGGTGCCGTCGCCTCCGACTGAGAGAAAATTTCTCACTCCAGCGCCGTACGCCTTGCGGACGATGCCGATTGCTTCTCCGGCGCGAGTGGTTCGCGCGACTTCGAGTTCGACCCCGGCGTCATGGCGCAGGCGCTTGAGCGCTGCATCGGCAAGCTGGCCGCAGCGTCCCCCTCCGGCGGCAGGGTTTACGATGGCGAGGAAGTATTCGCTCACTGCGGCGAAGCCTTCTCTAGCGAAGATCGCGGCAGACTCACAGTGGCAGCACACTGTCGCGGCCGAGCGTTCCGCGGATTTGTTCCGCGAGTTCGCCGCGCTTGATTTTGAGCGACGCTGTAAGAGGGAAGTCGCATTCCCATACGAGATAGCCGCTGATGCGCTTGTAATTTAACAGGCGACGGTTGCGCTCAGCGATATTCGCGGTCAGATCGGGCGAAACGGTCTGGCCTGGTTCGAGATGGATCACGATCACCAGCTGTTCTCCGACCATGGTGCGGGCTGGCCACAAATAATTTGCCGCGAAAACGCAATATTCCTTGACCCCTAGACCGTCGAAAGCGTTTTCGACGTCTTCGGGATAGATATTTTTGCCCTCTTCGGTGACAATCATGTTTTTTTTGCGGCCGAAGAGTTGCAAATGGCCGCTTTCATCGATGCGGCCGAAATCGCCTGTCATGAGCCAGCCGGCGACGACGGTCTCGGAGGTCATTTCGGGATCGTCCAGGTAGTGCGACATCACCGTCTTGCTGCGTACTGAGACCTCGCCGATGCCTTCGCCATCCGGATTCAGGATACGGATTTCCATTCCAGGAACGGGCCTACCCACGGTTTCGGGCCGAAAGGGCTTGGAATCGTTTAAGGTGATGGCAGTGCACGCCTCCGTGCAGCCGTAGCCGTTGTAGATGGGAATGCCAAGGTCATGGAAAAACTCAATCGTCGCGGGCTCGGTGAACGCGCCGCCGACAAGCAGGGCACGGAGCTCGCCGCCAAACGCGTCGTGAACCTGGCGCAAAAGCATCCGGCTAATTGTTGGGTTCGGAGCTGAGCGCGTCAAAGTGCGGTTCAAGGAGATGAGCGCCTCTAACATCTTGCGCCGGCCGGGCGGGAGTGCGTCGAAGCGTTGGCGCAGCCCGCGCTGGAGGTTCTTCAAGATCAGCGGAACAACGGCCATATAGGTGATTTTGTATCGCGTAAAGGCATCCCGGATGAATTCAGGACGCAAAGCGCGAAGATGCACGACGGCGCCGCCGCCAGTGAAGGCCATGATGAAACCAGCCATGAAGTCGATCGCGTGGTTCGTGGGGATGATGCTCAGGTAGCGCGCGCCGGGCCAGAAAGGGAAGATCGGCGTCACGGCCATGCACTGCTCGAGATAGTTTTCGTGCGTAAGAACACAGCCCTTTGGGCGTCCGCCGGTGCCGGAGGAATAAACAATACAGGCCGGGTCCTGTCGATTGCGGGGAACGAATGCGGGCTCGCCAGCACTGCGAAATTCTTCCCACCGCTTGGCCCCGGCGAGGTCAGCTCCCGCGGTCGCTTCGGTGACGAGCACTGCGCGCGTCGCGAGCGTCTTGAACCCCTCGGCTTGCGCGATCGCACGCCAGAGGTGGTATTCGACGACAAGGAACTCGGCCTTCGAATGCGCGAGCAGCTTCAATTGTTCGGCGGGAGTGAGTTTGTAGTCGAGCGGCACGAGCAAGCCGCCGCAGAAGAAAATCGCGTAGGCGGAAATCAGCCACTTCGACTGATTCGTCATGATAATCGCCGCGCGCATGCCGCTTTGGAATCCGGCGTCTTGAAGCGCGTGAGCAAGCGGCAGCGCAGCTTCCTTGAATTGTCGATACGTCAGGCGCGCGTTCTCGCGTTCGCGATCGACTTCGATCAGACAGGTTTCGTTCGGCCAGCGATCGAGTGCCGCGCGGAGCGCTTCTCCAAGGGAATTGTATTTGCGGAGGTCCAACATCAGAGGCGGGACTGGATTCGCTCCGCGAGGGTACGAAAATCGCTTACGCCTTGGAGTTCGTAGTCGGGGAGCTCGATGTGGAAATGATTCTCGAGGTGTGTTAGGAGATCGAGAGCTTGCAGACTGTTGATGCCGAGCTTTTTGAAGAAATCGTCGTCGGGACGCAGTTGCTCGCGAGGGACATTAAAGTGCGAGGCCGCGAGCTCGAGAACTTCGGAGGTTGTGTTTTCCAGCGTACGCATAGTCGATTATCTTGCCACAATTTGGGCCGGGACGCCTGAGCCATCCGGTCTAAGTGATGCTGCGCGTGATTACGGAAGGTAGGGCAGAGCGTCCTTACTTTCCACGAACTTGCGCAGGCCTGCCTCGACGGCTGGGCGCGCAAAAAGCTCGCAGAAAATCTCAATTTCATGGCGAAGCTCGTCGCTGGGGATGGGCTTGATGAATTTCTTGGCGGCAATCGCTGTCTTGCGATCGAATTTTTTCAGCTGTGCCGCGGTGGAGCGCGCGACGTGCAGCGCGTCGCCCTCGGCAACGATTTGGCTTACGAGGCCGATTGCTTGAGCTTTCGTGGCGTTGATGCTGCGTCCCGTAAGGAGCAAATCGCGGACGACGGCGTTGCCGAGGTCGCGCTTGAGGCGCGGAATTCCGCCGAAGCCGGGAATGAGGCCGAGGCGCAACTCCGGAAAGCAGAAACGCGCCATCTTGTCGGCGATCATTAAATCGCAGGTTAGAGCCAGTTCGAAGCCTCCACCGAACGTTACGCCGTGAACGGCTGCAATTGTGGTGAGCGGCGCAGCATCGAGAAAATTCATGACGCGATGGGTTCGCTCGATGAAAGAGCGCAGTTGGGACGCACGTAAGTTGGCAGGCAGTTTCTGGGACTCGCGGTAGAGTTCGCGCAAATCGGCGCCCGCGCAGAATCCCTCCGTGCGCGCGCTGGAGATGATGAGCGCGTGCGCGTCGGTTTGCGACCCGGATAACGCCATCACGAACTGCTCCAGTTCACCGAGAGTGGCCGAGCCGATCTCGTTGCATGGCGCACGATCAAGGAGCAGCTCGATCGCGCCGTCCAGCAACTGCCACGAGAGCGTTTTGCCTTGAAAGGGTTTCATGCGCTTTTCTTTTGGTAGATTTGTTCGATTTCGGCGGCAAAACGCTCCGCAATCGCGGTGCGCCTTAGCTTACCATTCGCCGCGAGCAGGCCATTTTCGATGCTGAAGGGCTCGGCCACGATGTGAAAGCCGTGAATTTGTTTGTAGTGCGGCGCGTCTGAGTTCAGGGCGTCGACAGCGGCTTGAATGCGCGAGTCGGTGAGGCCGTTTCCGGAATTTGGAGCGATTAGAGCCGAAAGAAATCCGCGTTGATTTCCTTGAAGGACTACCTGCTGCGCTTCCGGCAGAAGTTTTGCGAGTTCGTGTTCGAGGGGCTCGGGAGCAACTTTGTGTCCCGAGTTAAGAATGATTAGATTTTTCACGCGCCCGGTTATTCGCCAATTTCCGGAGGCGTCGACTTCGCCTTGATCTCCGGTGTGAAACCAGCCGCCTGCGAGGGCTTTCGCTGTGTCCGCGGGGCGCTGCCAATAGCCGGGGAAAATATTGGGTCCGCGAACGAGAATCTCGCCGTCTTCTGCGAGCGTCATTTCAATTCCGGGAATTGCTGTGCCTACGCGGCCGGGCTCGACATGTTGCGGATCGTCGAGCGTGCAGATTCCGGTTGTTTCGGTGAGTCCATAGGCCTGAAGGACGGGAATGCCGATCATCATGTAAAAAAGCTGGGTTTCAAGCGCGAGCGGCGCTGAGCCGCAAATTAACGCTTTCAAATTGACGCCGACACTACTTCGAATTGCGGGAAACATCATGCGATTGGCGATCCAGAGCCAGAGTCCATCGGGGAAGCGGCTTTCGTTCTTTTGGCGGCGCAGATACGCCTGCTGGGCGCGCGAGAAAACTTTTGCGGCGAAGCCGCCGCGCTGCTGGAGCGTTTCTTCGATTCGGCGGCGCACTCGTTCGAGGAGCGTTGGAACGTTCAGGAAATAATCTGGCGTCGCGATTTTCAGCTCGTCGGCGAGCTTGGAGAGATCGTGCGAAAGCGTAAGCACGCTGTTTCGGGAAAGAGCAGTTAGTAGCAGCAGCCACGAGGCCGCGAAAGAGAAAGGAAGGTAATGAAAGGCATGGTCGGGGGCGGCGCCGCCGCGATTGAACTGCGCCATCAGCTGATCGAGCCGGGCGTTGGTGCACCCGAGCATGTAAGTTACGTTTGCGGAATTCAGCACAACGCCCTTTGGCTCACCGGAGGTGCCGGAGGTGTAGATGATCGTGACGGCGTCGGAATCGGCGTGTCGATTGGGAGGAGTAGGCGAGACGGCGTCGCCGATAAATACACTTTCGAGCAGGGAGACCTTCGGGCCGCCGGGCCAGAGCTTTTGAATTTCCGCGGCGATCACGGCATCGGCGCAGCAGACGCGCGCGGGCGTCGAGTCTTTCATCATGGCGACTAGTTCGGCAGGCGCTTGTCGCGCGTAAAGCGGAACTACGATGATCCCTTCGGCCATCATGGCAAGATCGAGCGCGGCCCAGCGGATGCTGTTCGGTGCGAGGAGGGCGCAGCGGTCGCCTTTCTTGAGGCCGCGCGCGACGAAGAAGGTTCGCGCCTGCCGCACGAGGACGAGAAGTTCATCGCCTGTGACGGAAATAACTTTGCCGCCACGGACCTCTCGAATCACGGGCGCGCTTGCGGCTTGTTGAAGCCTCTCGAATATTGTTTCAAGGAAGGTCATGAAACGAGGACTCCGCTGTGGTCTTCGAGAAGCGCGCGCAACGTGGGACCAAGCGGCGGCAAATATTCTTCCCAACCTAGCACGCCGCTCCGAATCGGAAATTCAGGGTAGCGCCGAGCGACCTGTTCTTCGAAATAAACTCCCATACGCGCCATGAGCTTGAGATTCTGGGCGACGGTGCGTTGCATGGCGTCGCGAATTTCATCGAAGTGGGCGTCGAGCGAGCGCAGGGCCGCCACGATTTTGTCGTCCAATTCCGCGTCGTCCACATTCATCAGAAGGTGTTCGTGTCCGCGCTCGCGCATCAGGTTGCGGATGCGTTCGTCCATCGTGACGCCCGCGGACGGGACGCCCGCTGGCATCGAAGTGACGATCGCGTGATAGCGCGACGACAGCATGCGATCGGAGGCGCGCAAAATGCTCACGAGTTCGTACATGTCGTGGCGGTCGGAAGCGAACACGGGCGCGCCGCCGAGTTTTTCCGCTACCTGAGTGCACGCATCGAGGTCCAATTTTTCCATTCCTACTAGCACCGGGAAAACCTGGTGCGATTGTTTGTACTTCTCGACGCCACGCGCAAACGCAGCGAGATACTTTTCGTAGGCGGCATTCACATCGCGGCCGGAACGATGAAAGTAGATTGTGCGGTAGTGGCTTTTTTTGTAGGCGCCTGCGGCGGAGTGAGCGATCCATTTTCCTAGCGAAGCTCTGACCGGCCACCAGAAAGGATTGATGGGACAAAGCGCGAGCACCGGCATCTTGCCGTCCCAGCCGGCATCGTGAAGAGCTTTACGGCCGTACTCGGGGCCGTGCGGTTCGAAGGTCCACGCGGTGTCGGTGCCGAGTTCGGTTTGCACGCCTAGTTTGCCGAGAGTGGCTTGCGATTCGATGTTACGCGTGATGACGAGCGAATCGCTGCAGTAGCGGCGGCACATTTTTTGCAGGATTGAGTCCATGTAGCCCGCTTCAGCACCGTACGCGATGCTCAGTTTGTTCTGCGCCGTGGCGATGCCGAGCGCGCCGATCATCATCGTCGTGAGCGCATTGGCGAATTTGCTCTTGAACATGGAACCTTCGCAGGCGACGACGCCATCGTTTTTGCGCACTTCGGAATGCAGGAACATCGGGTAGACGTCGGGCAAGTGAACTTGGCGAGCATCGCCGAAATATCCGCGTGTGTAGTCGAAATTCTGGGTCATTACACTGAGCGAAAGATTTTCCGGGCCCAGGATGCGGCGTACCTGGCGAAGCATTTCCTCCACTCGCACGTCGGAGCCTGTGTTGCGCGTGCCGTTGTAACCTGCGAAGAGAAGCTTCAGTTTCGTGCCCGGCTTCCAGGCTTCGCCCGCGCCGAGCGTCCATTCGAATTTGTTGAGCTCGATGAGGGCGCTGACCCAGGCCTCGAGCACGTAGTCCATCATCGACGGGAATCCTGGGCGCTGTTTTGAGTTTCCGCAGCGGCAGCGGAGGTTGCCGAAGCGTCGGGCCAATCGCGGTACTGATATGCGAAATTATTTTCACGGCTGAAGCGCAGCAGGGGATAACAATACTGGGAAAAGGGCGCGGGGCGCCGGCCCATTTCCGCGACCACGCGCGCGTTGTCGAATACCGTGTTCCAAACAAGATACGGGAAGAAAACCTTCAGTAGCGTTGCGGTCCCTCCTACTTTTCCTGCGGTGCCTGCCAGTGCGTTCAGCACTTTCGACGAAGGGCCTTCGAGTTCCGGAACGAACATCGGCGCGCGTTTTCCCTGCGCTTGCGAAAGCGCTTCAGTTAGAACCGCGAAGGTTTCAGACTCACGGCCCGATGAGAGGTGATAAATAACATGATCCGGCTTTTCTTTCTGATGCAGCGTGGCCACTGAGTCGGCGACGAAGTCCACTGGGACGATGTCGATTCGATCGTTTGGGCGGAAGGGAAGCACAGGCAGGCCCGCGAGAAAAACAAAGGCGCGAACCATCTCGAACTGATTGGTTTCAGGGCGGCGGCTGTCGCCGAGGACGATGCTCGGGCGAAAAATCGTGCGCGGAACGTCGTGGAGCAGTTCATGGACCATGTGCTCGCAGAATTTTTTCGTGCGCGCATAGGGGTCGTAATCGGAGCGGTTCCAGTCGATCGCGGTGTCTTCCTGCACCACTTCATTTGCGCGGTGCCCGGCGACGGCGACGGTGCTGACGTGGCTGAAGCGGCGAAGGCCGTGGTGGTCGCGAGCGCGCATCGCGAGTTGCACAACTTCCAGCGTGCCGCGCAGATTTACGTTGAGGCAGCTCTTCTCGGATTTGCGGTTGAGCGACGCTGCGCAGTG
>Ga0210407_10001257_pt1 | contig 24400 bp, 25 predicted proteins | sample IncBWC27MmetaG_FD_150860 | JGI IMG/M metagenome (GOLD analysis project Ga0210407, IMG submission 150860) | Forest soil microbial communities from Barre Woods Harvard Forest LTER site, Petersham, Massachusetts, United States - Inc-BW-C-27-M | ecosystem: Environmental > Terrestrial > Soil >... | reverse complement strand
CTGAGACTTCCCTACCCTGCTAAGCAACGACGGATTTGCCTTCAAGATTCGATACTCGGCATCGTGCAGAAGGACCAGGTCCTGAATGGATTCGAAGGTGTTACTCCATTGCCGGTGCGAACGCAGAATTTCTTCGACCAGATGCAGGTTTTCAAGCGCCAGGCCGAGCTGCTGGGCGCAGGTCACTAGAAAATCCATTTCATCCGGCGCGTAGGATTTTGCCTGGCGGCTGCCCAGAACCAGACTGCCCAATGCCGATTTTCGACCCGGCACCGCAATGACCACGATCTGTTTAAGTTTCTCGCGTTGGAAAGTCGCCAACGCCGCGTCAGCAAGTTGCGATGTCCGCAAGATCACTGGACGAACTTCTTCGGGAATATGTTCGGCGGGATCACCCACGGAAATGGACGCTCGGGTAATGAGGAACTCCGCGGTCAATCCGATCTGCTGGAAAATCGTAAGACGATGGCGTTCTGACAGCCGGAACCAGCAGGCATCGGCCTCCATCAGGTCTTTCAATTCCTTCAAAGCAGTGGCGGTCATGGGACCGTTCTGGCCGGAGCGCGCGATGCTGGTCGTCAGCGCATTCAAGGTAGCCAGGCGGCGGGTGTGCAGCCGCGACTCATCAAACACCACCAGCAACATTCCCAAGCCGAGCAACACGTCGAAAAGGATTCCGGAGTCAGCGGGAAGATGAGAACTGACCGGGAACCACTCCAGGTGCAATAAAAGCAAGCCGGCGGCAAGAATCCACGGCCCAATCTCACGGCGAGCGCGGCGGAATCGCAGAATCTGAACGGCGGCGGACAGGGTAAGAATCCGGTAGGAGAGTTCCAAGGCAAAACGCAAAGTTTCCGAGTGTGGCCAGAGAATGCTCTGCAACGTGGCGAACGCGATCAGGGCCAGGCCGATAGCGAGCAGCGGGGCCAGAAGCGCGCGCGCGTTGGCGTAGATGAAAGCCCCAGCCACAAATAGGGACACGGCAAGAATGAATTCGCCATGGGCAATGGGAACCGCGTAAACATTGACCGGGCCCGAGGCCTGGGCAACTACGTGATGAGAAACGAAATAGGCGACCCAGCCTACGATCCAGACCATCAGGCAGCGCTCGCGCAGGGTGCGAAAAACCAGCAGGCTGGCGGCCAGCATCAGCAGCACAGCCGTTTCCCGGGTCACGAGTTTAGGTGCGGCAAGCCCGCCCAGGAAGTCCCAGGCGTGCCACGTTGCCATATTCATGCGATCGAAACCTAGCGGTTCACCTTAGGTTTTAGCATGGATAAAGACGTAACTAACGGGGTTTCCCAGTCCCTTGGTTACTTTCGATACCGAGCGCGTGGGTTACAATCGGCATACACTAGTTCGGATTGTTATGCCAGCCGATCGCATTCTAGTAGTCGACGACGAAGATCCCATTCGGGAAGTAGTTTCGTCGATGCTTACTTCTGCAAATTTTGTTTGCAGCCAGGCCGCCTCTGGAGACGAAGCTCTCGCCCTCCTGCAATCCGGAGAAGAATTCGAACTCATGCTCTCCGACCTGATGATGGCGGGGATGGATGGCCAGGAACTGCTTGGCGCAACCAAAGAACGTTTTCCCGATATGCCCGTGGTCATGGTCACCGCGGTACACGATGTTTCGGTGGCACTGAGCGCGATCCGCAACGGCGCCTATGACTATCTGCTGAAACCTTTCGAGCGTGAGCAACTGTTGGCGACGGTGCGGCGAGCGCTGGAGAATCGGCGCTTGAAGCTGGAGAATCGCGCCTATCAAACGAACCTTGAGGCTCTGGTCACCGCCCGCACCGAACAGTTGCGGCAGGCGGTCACCACGCTGGAACGTTCTTACGACATCACGCTGGAAGCTCTGGGCGATGCGCTCGATTTGAAGGACGCCGAGACCGAAGGCCACTCGAAGCGAGTCACCGCATACACCATCGCCATGGCGCGGGCCATGGGTCTTACTTCGGACCAGATTCGCGTGATCGCCCGCGGGGCATTTTTGCACGACATTGGCAAGATGGCGATTCCCGACGCAATCCTCCGCAAGCCCGGCGCGCTAACAGCCGAAGAACGAGACATCATGCGCGAGCACTGCTACCGCGGGTACCAGATGCTCAGGAAAATTCCCTTCCTCACCGAGGCTGCCGAAATCGTTTACGCCCATCAGGAAAAATATGATGGGTCGGGCTATCCGCGAGGCTTGAAGGGAGAACAAATTCCGCTGGGGGCGCGCATCTTTTCGGTTGCCGACACCCTCGACGCTATCACTTCGAACCGTCCTTACCGCGCGGCGCAAACCGCGGGCGCAGCTCGCGATGAAATCCAGAGATTTTCCGGCCGCCAGTTTGACCCCGACGTAGTGAAAACCTTCCTCAGCATGCCGGAAAACATCTGGGACGGCCTGCGCAAAGAAATCGACGCCCAAATCTACCGCTTCGCCTACACCGCCACCGGCAAGGCGTAAAGTTTACAGGCATCGCAATTTCCACTCCTGATAATCTTCCGCGAGGATTTCTGATCGTGTAAAATCGCGGGTTATTTCCGCGATCAGATCCGGCGGCGCTCTATTGCTAGACGCTGCTGCGATGGAGGACTCGAAATGCGCTCAGCCTTAAGAAATCTGTTGTCACTCGCCTTGTTGGCAATTTTGAGCACGGCCATTCCAGGAACCGCCGTCGCGCAAACCAGCCAGAAGAAACCGAGCATCTGGCAACAGATGAAAGATGCCGCCAAGCAGGCGGGACAGCCGGCACAGCCCGGACAGCCGCAACAGCCCGGACAAAAACCGGCGAAGCCAGGGCAAAGCCAGTCGCAGTCGGGCGCGCAGACGGACGACAACGGGCCGTTCACTCCGCCTCCTGGCGTCAAGATCGAACCGGTAGTGATGGCGCCGATTGAGCAAGGCGCGCAGGTCGCGGTCAGTCCTCACGGCATTCACGTTGCCACGGTCTCTCATAGCGGCAGCCGCCCGGTGATCATTTACGACGGAGTTGCGGGACCGAAGTTTGACCAGCTGTTCATGGAGGGCGGCGGGGGTCATCCGGTTATCTTCAGTCCGGACGGCAATCACTGGGCTTACTGCGGCCAGCAAGGCAACAACTGGGTTGTGATGGAGGATGGAAAAGAACTCAACCGAGGTTCAGACACCGTGAATGGGGCAATGAGCAACTACAGTTGCATGCTCGGATTCACCTCCAACAGCAAGCACCTCTTCTACACCAGCGCAGTCAGTGTCGACGCGAGCCACTCTGCCTATCACTTCGTGTTTGACGGCAAGGCCACCCCGCTAGCGGCGGATTCCGATTTACGAAGCTATGCCTTCAGTCCAGACGGCAACCACGTCGCGTACTTCATCAGCAACCCTGATCCTCGGGTCGCAGATCAGGGGAAGTTGTGGATCGACGGCAAACCTGCCCCTTACGACTCCGGCTCGCCTCAGTGGAGCGCTGACAGCCAACACCTTTACACAATGAGATCGGTCCGAGTTGCGGACCCTAGAATAGGCTCGGTGCAGGAATTCCTCCTCGATGGCAAGCCCTTCCTGCGCGCCGACTACGCCCGCCTTTTTATTCCGCCAGTGGGAAATATGATGGTTGCCATCGTGGGCCGGCAACACCAGAATCCACCAGTCCAGTTTCTGGTGATTGGCGGCAAGGAGGTACCGGGCAGCGAAGTGGCAGGAGGCCAGATTAACGGCATAACCTTTAGCCCGGACGGCAAACATTATGCCGCCAGTTATCACAATGCCAATTACCGGCAGTACGTGATTTCTGACGGCAAAAAGGGCCTTGAGTATCCCACGGTGACGAGTCTCGCCTACACCGCGGACTCGTCGAAACTTTTCTACCAGGCTTACGACCCTACTTCCGGAGCACGCTACTTTGTGGTCGGCGGCGAGGAATCGGAAAGGATTCCTCAGTGGACAGAAACCGTCTTCGCGCCAGTCGGTGGCCATGTGGCCACGACAGGTAGCGGCTTCATCACAATGGACGGCCAGATCCTGAAAATTCCAAACGTAAACCCGCAGGCGACCCAGGCCACCGCGCTCAGCTTCAGCCCTGACGCTTCCCACTGGGCGTTTGCGTTGCACGACCGCGGCGGCATGACTCTTTACGTGGATGGAGTAGCACGGACCGGCTACGGGCTGGTCAACCAAGGCCCGCTGGATAATATCAGCACCCGGCCTTACATCTTCAGTCCCGACAGCAAGCACATCGCATATTTCTGCCGCTCCAGTGATCCCGCAGCTGGCAATGACATTTATCTGTGTCTGGATGACAAGGCGGTACGACTGGGAGCGTCCGGCTATTACGCCAATCTGACTTTCTCTGGCGACAGCAACCACCTCTTCTGGACCAGGAACAAGCCGCAGGGCGAGATCCGGATCTTTTTGGACGGAAAGCCGGTTCAAGATGGATTTCCCATGTCCACCGCCGGCTTTCAAAAGGAGACCTGGCAGATCGGTCCTGACGGCAACCTGCTGGTCCTGTTACAGGACGACACCTCGCTGAATCGCATCAGGATAACGCCTGCGCCGGATAGCGGCCTTGGTGCCCTCGTCGGCGACGACGGAGCGATCCCGGCCAGCGGTGACTAGATCCCGCAGCCCAAAACGAAACCGAAAATCCCGGCTTTTTACAAAGCTTTGGCAATAATATACTTCGCTAACCAACCGCTTTAGGGCAACGCGGACGCTTTGTATTGGAGTATCTCGCGGTCTAGATGTGGGGTTATGCGCGCTCCGCCCGTACTGAGTTCGCACTGTTCTCCCGGCGCGGAGCCACAAGCCGGACAGCGCACGGCCAACGCCTCCGTGCTTGGTTTCTTTGGCACAACGGAAGAATGATGCTCCGCGCCGATATTGAAAATATGGTCAAAATTGATCACGCTGGAGGCGTATTATTGTCCGCAGATCTAGGGGATGGAGCCGTTTTAGACCTCCCCCAGAGGACGGCTTCATCCCTTAAGTGTTGATTCCGCAACAGAGCGTTTAGCTCGATTAGCCTTGGCTATCGCCCCTAGTTTAGCGATGCTTGGTTCGCCGAAGTAGTGAACCGCCACACCGACATTTTTCCCCACAAGCGCCTGAAATGACCGCCTCATTTTTGGCGTAGTCGTGCGCAGGTTGGCATCCACTAGTTTGAATCCTTCAAACGCGATCAGGTCGGCAGGCTGTAGCTGAATGCAGTCCTGCCAAGCCAGCGGGGTTATCGTGGTAAACACCTTGCGATAGTGGACATAGGCTGGGTCATTCATCATCGTATCGAAAGCCTCTCGGATGACTCCGTTGTAACCCGGTGCGTCGCTGTGAATTATGGTCACCCTGTCCCCTTCTTGACGGTGCACCGCCCTATAAATCTTCATCATTACCTTGCGAACCGCCAGATTGTAAGCGGTTGGTAGATCGTCGCCACCATCCGCGAGATGCTCACGGAGAGCTTTCCTATCCAACCCAAAACAGATGGCCAGCATTTCCTTTTTCTTCCGAGTAATGATTTTCAAAAGTTTTTTGGTGTGTAGGTCGCGCTCTGGCTTGGTCCAATTTTTGTACTCCTTGTAGCCGCCGTTGCAATCGGTCGCATGATATCTATTGAGCTTGCCATGCTTTCTGCGTTCGTAAGCAAATCGCTTTTCCCACTGAGACCCGATACTCCTCCAGGCATCGTCGTAGGCCAACCAGCCCCCAAAGCAGAAGCAGTGGTTGTCGTTGAAGCTCTCGTCGGCGTAGAAAGTCAAAAGCACAAAATATCTATGGCCTCGTTTTGCTGGATTAAGTATGCGAGCGATTTTCGCAAACGGCAGGTATTGACTTTTGGGACACACTACAGCTACCCTGCTTTCTAGGTAGCCCTAGAGTGTCCCAAAAGTCTCGCACCGTGCCTTCCGCCAAGAATGAAACGGGTGAGTATGCGAATTTTGAACGTGCTCTGAAAAAAGTTTTGTCTGTCTCGCACTCCGAGATTCAAGCTAGACTCGCCGCCGCGAAGGAACAGAGACAGCGCGGGAAACGGGCTTCCGGCCACGCTTCCCGCGAGAAGGATTAGAACGCCGCCTCTCCCACCTTTCCGGTCACTTCAGCAAAGGTCAACCGCTTCCCCGCCACCTGCGATAAAGCTAATTCAAATCTCTGTGAATCGTCTAGCTTATTTCCCTTCGCGTCTTTGCGATTATTGTAACGGAACACCGCTTCATCCAAGTAGCGATGCAGGTGGAATGGCTCGACGGCTACGTAGGTGCCACTGAGTGTTCGCTTTGTTAAGCTCCAAAAGTTTTCCAACCCATTCGTGTGCACACGCCCGTCCACGTACCGTTCTAGGTGGTTAACAAATTCGTGAGTGTATTCTTTCGGTAATCCTCTGTAGATCGTCGCTTCATCGGTATAGAGTTTTGAGCCGTGCTCGACCTGATTAAGCACGGCGGTCTGTAGTGCCTCGCGGTTAACCTTGGGAACCACGGTTGCACGTACCTTGCGCTGCTCTCTATCAAGGAATTCCCCACACAGCCGTTTTGTTGAAACTCTTTCCACCCCCGGTAGGAGTCAACGTTGCCGACTCACGCGCAGCCCTATACATGGCACGTCGCTTTGCGTGCATGTTCTTCGCTTGTCCGCCCACATAGGTTTCGTCCGACTCGACTTCGCTGCCAGAGCCGCCGAATTTCGTTAGATTGCCATCCTGCAAGGCGAGCCTCAAACGTTGCAGCATGAACCATGCCGCCTTCTGGCTGATCCCCAAGCCGCGCGACAATTCATAGCTGCTGATTCCGTTCCGGCAATTGCATAGCATCCACAGTGCCGGGAGCCACTTGGTAAGTGAGATCGGAGAGTCCTCAAAAACCGTACCCAGTTTGACGGTGAACTGCTTGTAGCAATCTTTGCACTTCCACCGCTTCTGAGTCTTGAGGTAGTAATGCTCTTTGTGGCCGCAGGCGGGGCATGTAGGGCCACCGGGCCAGCGCATCGAAGCTACGGCGTCAATGCAGACCTGCTCATCGCTGTAGTGCTTGATTGCCGATTGGAGTGTCTTTGGTTGTTCCATGGTTTTAAGGTACTACAATAACCATGGTTAGTCAAGTTAATTATTGCCAAAGCTTTTCTTGCATCGCCATCCGTCTGCTGATAGGCTTCTGCGCGCCACTCGTTTGGCCGGCGGCGTGCGGCGTAGCGACCCCCCGCTGTCTTGCGCAAGACGGCCTTGAAAGTCCGTGGCGGCGCCGGTTCCATAACGCCGGCCCAGGTTTGGGCAAGCTACTTCCTTAAGGAGGAACCATGAGCAAGCGAGGCACGATTTTGCGCGACGCCAATGCCGGACCCGGCTTGGTGAACGTCGATGGACAACAGCATCAATTCACGCTGGAAGGGGTATGGAAGTCCGCGGTTCCCCCGAAACCCAATATGCAGGTCGATGTTGACTTCGGCACCGACGGCACAATTAGTAGCCTGACGGCGGTGTCGGATTCACAAATCGCGAAGGAACAGGCCGAAGTGGTCATGGCCGCCGCTCGCGAGAAAAGCAAAGCGGTCGCCACCGCCGCCGTTGCCAAGTTTGGTTTGCCCACGCTGATCGCCACCGGCCTGCTGATTGTCGGCTGGTTCGTCCTGAACACGGCCGTCATTCAATCTCCCATGGGTAATTTGAATTACTCGTTCTGGCAAGTTTTGGGTTACGTGAATGCCGGCGGCGCAATGCAAGCGATCATGCAGGGCGGTGGTTCGCCCAGCGCGGGGATTTACGGGCTGCTTGCAATCCTTTGCCTGGCTGGGCCCTTCGTCCACTATTTCTGGAAGGACAAGCGCGCCGTGCTCGGCGGGCTGCTGCCCCTCCTGTTCATGCTGGTGATCTGGCTGATGGCTCGGAACGAGATAACCAACGTCGGTGGGGTGGATACGACGGGTGTACCTGCCGATGTGCTGAAGCAAATGCGCGATCAAGCGCTGGCGGCGGTATCGCTTGGATTGGGCGCGTATTTGTCCCTGCTGGTCGGCCTTTACTTCGCGGCCATGAGCCTGAAGAGTTTCCTGGTCTCGGGAGCGTCCGCGACTCCGGCGGTTGAAAAGCCTCATCAGGCTGCCGCTTAAACGGCGGACTGGTTTCGCGAGCGGAGGGATGAAGTTTCTGTGAAGGAGAGAACATGAAAAACGCGACGACTGTCAAAATGCAAACCCTGGTTCTGGTCGCAATACTGGCTGTGTGCACGCCCGCTACGCTTGCCCAGAAAGGCAAGCCAGCGGGCGGAGCCAAGTCGCAAACCGCGGGCGCAGAGCAAAAAACTCCTTGCGGAAATCAATCCCTTTGCTACGACACCGCGGATTTCACCGCCACCATCAGCCAATTCCGTACCAGCACGGACAGCTCGGGCAACAAAATGCTCGACGCCATCGTGCATTTCCAAAACAAGACCGACCAGGTTTTGAGCCTGGCCTACGCTGACGGCTCAGCGGAAAGCCTGGACGATCACGGGAACCGCTACGAACTCAACAAGAACGGAGTTCGTGGAATGGGCACGGTGGCGGGAACCACTCCGGATGCGAAGTTCGTGCTGCAACCAAACGGGACCGGGGATGCGCGTTTCGAATTGATGTGGAATCCTAAAGACCAGATCGCGGGAGCGACCTACGGGTTGGAGATGTCGATCCGCGAAATGAGTCGAGGGGACGACAAGCAGTGGACCTTGGGCAATGAGGTGTTGGTGCATTACGACGGCCTCACCAACGGCTCAGCTTCTGCTTCAGTTCCGACTACGGGAACAACCGGGACTCTAGGGGGCGGCGCGGCGGCAGCTTCTGAGGACACAGCTAAAGCGGCCTCTGGTTCGGCCTCGGGCTCTGCTGGTTCAGCCTTCATGTCTAACCTGTCGAACGGCGCCGCAGCTGCCAACCAGCCTTGCGGAACGGCGACGGCGAAGGCCGCGGGCGCGGCAAGTTCGGCTGGCCAAGGCGGCGCCGCCGACGCAGTATCGAGCACCACCACGGCAATCACCAGTATTAGCTCGCTGTTTGGACACAAGAAAGCAGCGCCCGCTCCGGCTGCGGCGACCAACGTTGCCAGCGCGTCTCCCTGTGCAGCCGCGACCAACGTTGCTACCGGTGGCGGGTCGACCGCGGCTCCGAAGGCCAACGCGATAGCGCAGCCCGCGGCAACTACCTCGGCGGTTGCGACCCCGGCTGCGACGGCTCACCCCGCGCCCGCTAGCCCGGCGCAGGCGCCGGCTCCATCCCGGGCGGTCACCAAGCCGGTTCCCGCGCGGCAGATCGGGGTTGTCAATGCTTTGATGAAACAGCCAGTCGCACCAACCAATTCGCCGAAGGCTCCCGCTCCGGCGACATCGGCGGCGAAGAAACCGGCTGCGGTTCCAGCGGTTAAGAAGCCGACTCCGGCTCACACCCCGCCTACGGCAACCAGTGGTGTACAGTGATGCGCTTCTAGCCGGGGCGCGCGATTTTCCGACCTCGATGGCAGCGGCGGCCAAAGCGGTACAGATCACGGAATCACGAATTATGTGGAAGCCGATTGCGACAGCTGTAGCGCTGGTTATTGTCGGCGGCGCGGTTTTCGGCCAGGTACCGCAACTCGCGCAGCAAGTCCAATCCCGCTTCGGCGCGCTCTCGGTCGGCGATGACACGGTGCTGCATTTCCGCGGACACCGCCTTCAGCCTTCGATCAAAGGCGGCTACAGCCTGAATCTGGGCCGGCCGTTTCGCGTAGGGCAAAGCGACGTCGTCCTGGTCACCAACAACGGCGGCACCGCCTGCCCGTATCTGTACTATTTCGTGACCCTGAGCGAATCCGGCGCCCAGGCCACGCATTCCTTTGGCACTTGCAACGCAGTCATCAGCGTCAAACAGCAAGGCGAATCCATTACTTTGGCGATGCACGGATATCGCGGCCCCTTTGAACCAGAAGAAGAACGAACGAAGGCTGCGCGCGAAACCCACACCTTTGTTTTTCACGATGGCGTCGTCAAAGAGACGGCCGGACTGTGAGGTGAAGTTTTATGGACACACAAAACACAATTTGGCTGGCGGTTGCAATTCTCTTTCTCGTTGGCGCCGCAGCGCTCTGGATTCGTCAGCGAGTGCGGCTGAAGCACGCCCGCTCCTGGCCCGCAGAAACTGGCCGTGTTGAGTCCACCGCGATTCGGCTCGAACAGACCGCCACCGGACAGGCCGGCACCACCACCTCCTCCTATGTCGCGACCGTGCACTACTCCTACACCGTGCAGGGCGCACCTTACGCCGGAACCCTGCGGCACAACTTTATGCTTAAAGGCCGCGCCGAGAAATGGACGGACAAATTCACCACCGGCCTTCCGCTGCGGATTCGATACAACCCTGCCAATCCTAAAGATTCCGTGCTGTTCGAGGATGAGCAACTGGGAATGGCGGCGTGATGCGAGTTCGCCATTTGACACCGGGGATCTGCGGCGTCGCGCTTGTTCTTGCCGCGGGCGCGTTGTTCGGACAAAGTGACGACGGCCTCCGCTACAAGGTCAACTACCAATGCAACGGAGAGAAAGTCCAGGTCAGTTATTGCCGCCACGACAGCGACACGGCCGACATGCCGCGCACGACTCCGCAGAACGATTATTGCCTGGTGTACTATCCCGATCGGCCCAAGGCCGGTGGTTTTACGGTCCAAGCCGCCGAGTTGCGCGGCGATGTGGTCCGCAAGTTGCAGACATGCGGAGCGCTACCTGCGCAGCAAGCTCGGACCTTTGCGCCAAACACGAGCGCGCAAAGCACTGCCTCGCAAAGCCCGACCCCAGCAGCAACCACTGCCGCGCCCCCCAGCGCCGACTCCTACTACCAGCAGGGCGTCCAGTATGCGAACGCGAAACAGTTTTCCCAGGCCGCAGATGCGCTCAAGAGCTCGATCGCAATCCGTCCCACCGGCCAGGCCTACGGTGCGCTCGGTACGATTTACTTCAATCTTAAGGACAATCCCAACGCCATCTTGGCCTTTCAGAAGAGTGTCAAGCTGGCGCCGAATGTCCCCGAGTATCAGTACGACCTAGGCTACCTTTACTACGTCAACCATCAATACAGTCAGGCCGTGGATCCCCTTCGCGAAGCGATTCGCCTGAAACCTAGCCTTGCCGACCCTTACGTGGCTCTCGGAACCACTGACATCGCTCTGGCGAAACTGGATGACGCGCTGAAGGTTTACCGCGCCCTGCAGAAAGTAGATCAAGACAAGGCCAACAAGTTGTATCTCGACATCACGAACGCGGACCTCGACGCCAAGTCCAAAGCCAAGCCCTCGGCCACCACCCGCGCCGAAGCCTACAAGAGCCTCGACACCCCGACGCTGCGGGCCAAGGCCGCCAAAGGCGATGACGCCGCCATGATGCGCCTCGCCGACGTTTATTACGCTCAGAAAGACAGCGCCAATGGCTTCAAGTGGAAGATCGCAGCGGCAGAACGCGGAGACGCTGAAGTGCAAAACGATCTGGGATGGCAATACCAGAACGCGACTCCGAAAGACATCGTCCAGGCCCGCAAGTGGTATCGCAAGGCGGCGGAGCAAGACCTGGATTCCGCCCAGTTGAATCTTTGCCTGTCATACGCCGACGAGTTCGACCTGGACCAGGGTGTAGTCAGCGGCCCCGGCACTGACGATCCGCAGAGCGCGATCACTCCGATTCAGGGCAATCAAGCCGACATCGACGACGCCTTCAACTGGTGTGAAAAGGCTGCCGACAAGGCCCTCTACCGCGCTGAATGGTACATGGGCGTTCTCAACGCCAAGGGCGGCCAGAATCATCCTGCGGATTATTCGGAAGCTTATTTCTGGCTGAGCACCGGAGAACTGAAGGCGGGCGCAGTCTTTCTCCAGAAAGTTGGCAAGCACCTGAGCGACGCACAAAGGGCAGAGATCGAAAAGCGCGCGGCGAATTTTCATCCCAACCCCATGGAGTTGCTTCACGACATGCTGGAAAAGGGACCGGCGCAGCAAAATTAGATTCAAAGATTAAGGGGACAAGCGATGAGCGCGCAATCCGGATTCGCAAACCTGGGGCCCGCAGGCCCAATGGCTGTGCCTGAACCAGTTCCCACCTACAACCTGTTCGATTCCACCTCGGTGGCGATTGCGACGCTGCTCGGCTCGCCGATAGCCGGAACCGGACTGATGGCGCTGAATTATAGGCGCCTGGGAAAGAAAAACGCCGCCATCACAACCCTTGCGATCGGCATCGCTGCAACCGGCGTAGCCATCGCGTTTGGAAATCGCGTTCCGCCTTACGCGACAACCGCGGTTGCTGTCGGACTTCTCGCCGCTACTTTAAGCACCGCCCGCAGCCTTCAAGGCGAAACCGTCAAGCAGCACGTTCTGCGCGGCGGCCAACTTGGCTCCCGATGGGCCGCCGCTGGACTGGGCCTCATCCTACTGGTGGTAATCATCGGAGGAGCCATTCTCGCGGCTTTCCCGTTCGCCCGCTTCACCTCAAAAGTAACGATCGGTACCAAGGACGTGGTCTTCTACTCTGGTTCCGCAACCAAACAGGACGCCCTGACTCTTGGCCAGGCGCTGAAAGATGCCGGCTACTTCCAGGACCGCGGTGTTTCGGTTCGCATCTCGAAAGGAAGTGACGGCACCAGCGTGGGATATGTGGTGCAGGAAGGCATGTGGAACCGTCCCGACATCATTGCCGGTTATGAGGAACTTAACCGCGAGGTCGCGCCAGCAATCGGCGGATTCCCCCTCCATGTGCGGCTGATGAATTCCGCGGAGAGGACGATGAAGCAAATGACGGTCGGCAAGATCATCGTCGGCACAAAAGACGAAATCTACTATTACGGATCAGCCACCGAAGCCGACGCCCAGGCCCTCGGCCAGTCGCTCAAGGCCCAGGGATACTTCCAAGACCGCGGCCTGAGCGTACTTCTTTCCAAGGGCGACGACGGCACCGCGATTACCTTCGTCGTGGAAGAAGGCGCATGGTATTTGCCCGCCAGAGTCGCCGGTTTCGCAGCGATGGCGCGCCAGTGTGCCGCCGCCGTTGGCGGCCTGCCCATCCAGCTTCGCTTGGTCAACTCCCAGGTCGAGCTCGAGAAAGTGGAAACTGTGAACTAGCTGCGGCGGAGTGGCTTGCACGGTGGCAAATCAGCCTGATACTCTGACCGTTCGCCATTCGAACCAGGAGCCTATCTATGCCGAAATATCTCATCGAACGCGAAATCCCGGGCGCCGGAAAGTTAACCCCCGCTCAATTACAGGGGATTTCGCAGAAGTCGTGCAGCGTTCTGAACACGCTGGGACCGCAGATCCAGTGGATCCACAGCTACGTCACCGGCGACAAGATCTACTGTGTCTATCGCGCTCCCAACGAGGAAATGGTCCGCGAGCATGCCAAGCAAGGAGGCTTCCCCGCCAACCGCATCTCGGAAATCACCACGATCATTGATCCTTCGACGGCGGATTAGCACGTCGCTTTGGTAGGGTGGCTCTGGCTTTCCAGAAAGCAATTGCACAGGCGACACCACGCGCGGACACGCTACACTAATCCCAAATGAAACTCCTCCTCCTCGGCGCTGGCAAAACCGGGTCGCTGGTCGCTGAAGTCGGCCGCGAGCGCGGCCACGAAGTTGAAATCCTGCGCTCGGCGGAAAATCCGCACGCGTCTGCACTAACCAACGACCGTCTGTCTTCGATCGATGTGGTGATAGATTTCACCACCCCGGATTGCGTTTTGGAAAACATTCACGCCGTGGTCGCGACCGGGAAGAACATGGTCGTCGGCACCACCGGGTGGACCGCCGAGTTCACCAGCGTCCGTAAACGGGTCGAGGAAAGCGGAACGGGGTTTCTTTACGGCGCGAATTTTTCGATCGGCGTGAACCTGTTTTTCGATCTCGTCGGGCAGGCAGGCCCGGCGCTGCAACAAAAATATTCCGCCCAGATCTACGAGCGCCATCACGCACAGAAAAAAGACGCGCCATCCGGCACCGCCGCCGCCATGCAGAAAATCCTGCAGGAGAACTCGAAAGCCGAAGTCGAGATCATTTCTTTCCGCGAAGGCGACGTCGTCGGCATGCACGAACTGGTGCTCGATTCTTCTCACGACACTATCTATCTCTGTCACGACGCCAAAACCCGTCGCGGATTTGCCGAAGGCGCGGTGCGCGGCGCGGAATGGCTTGCGGGAAAGAAAGGGTTTTTCGAGTTCAAGGATGTTTGGCGGGAGATGTAGTTTTCCATCCCCGCCCATTCGCGATATCTTATTCCCATGCAACTTCGCGGATGCGGTACTGCCCTCGTCACCCCGTTCCATCAAGATGGATCGCTGGACGAACCGGCCCTCAAAAATTTCGTCAACTGGCAGATTGAGTCTGGCATTGATTTCCTCGTACCCTGCGGCACCACCGGAGAGACTCCGACACTCTCGCACGAAGAGTGGCTGCGGGTAATTGATCTCACTATCGAAGCCACTGCCGGACGCGTTCCCATCGTCGCCGGCGCCACTTCCAACTCCACGCACGACGCCGTCGCCAAAGCCAAAGAAATCAGCGACCGCCCCGGTGTGGACGTGATTCTCACCGCCTCGCCTTACTACAACAAGCCCACGCAGGAAGGCCAGTACCAGCACTTCAAGGCCATCGCCGAAGCCGTGAGCAAGCCGGTGATTCTTTACAACGTCCCCGGACGGACTGCCGCCAACCTTGAGCCCGCAACCGTCGCCCGCCTCGCCGAAGTGCCGAACATTGCCGGAGTCAAAGAAGCCAGCGGCAACCTCACGCAGATTGCGGAAATCTGCGCTGCCGCGCGCCCGGATTTCTCCGTTCTCTCCGGCGATGATTCCGTAACTCTGCCGGTGATCGCCGTGGGAGGCGTCGGACTGATCTCCGTCGCGTCGAACGAAATCCCGCGCGAGATGGCCGACATGACTCGCGCCGCGCTCGCCAACGACTGGACTACCGCTCGCCAGCTCTTGCGAAAGTATCTCCCGCTGATCCAAGCGAATTTTATCGAGTCCAGCCCTATGCCGGTGAAAGCCGTTCTGGCCATGATGGGGCGGATCGAAGAAGCCTATCGCTTGCCCATGGTTCAGGTCCGCCGCGACACTCGCTCGAAGTTACAGAGGATCGCGACTGAAGCCGGGTTAATCGTCAAAACCGCTGCCGCCACCGCCGACGCGCCCAGCTTCTTCGTATATGAGAATTGGTCAGCGGGACCGCATAAAGCTGTTCTGCACCGTTCCGCCTGCGGCCAGTGCAACCACGGCAAAGCCCGTCCGGCGGGACATTCGCCGAACCATGCCCAGTGGCACGGCCCATACGCGACGCTCGCCGAAGCCCGCCAGGTTACGCAGTCGCTGCCCAGTGTGCTGATCCGCAGCGAATGCAAGTGCATTTGACTGCGGTTCTTGGTTCTTGGCTCTTGGTTCTTTTACCACTACAACTCTGTCATCCTGAGCGGAGAAAGAACTTCGCGAAGCGAAGTTCTTTCGGAGTCGAAGGACCCGCTTCGTCCGGATAGTCTCACCGCCACCGAGAGGAATTCTCCCGATGCTTTATACTCACTGTTTCCCATGCCAAGCCTTCAATCCGAAATCGAGCGTCTCGCTTCTTCGACCAATCTGCCCCCCGACGCTCGCGCGACTTTTCTCGCCTTCCGTGACGCCCTCACCCGTGGCGAAGTCCGCGCGGCGGACAAGATCAACGGCGAGTGGAAAGTAAACGTCTGGGTGAAGCAAGGCATCCTGCTCGGATTCCGCCTGGGGGAACTGACGCAGATGGGCAGCGGCGAATGCCTTTCATTCGTGGATAAAGACACCTTCCCCGCCCGCAAGTTCACGGTCGCCGACCGCGTGCGGATGGTGCCCGGCGGGTCGTCTGCCAGACAAGGCGCGTACATCGCACCCAGTGTCATCTGCATGCCGCCAATGTTCATCAACACCGGCGCTTACGTGGATGAAAGCACGATGATCGATTCTCACGCCCTCGTCGGTTCCTGCGCGCAGATCGGCAAACGAGTTCACTTGAGCGCCGCCGCCCAAATCGGCGGAGTGCTGGAGCCAGTTAACGCCGCTCCGGTGATTATCGAAGACGACGTCCTCGTCGGCGGAAATTGCGGAATCTATGAAGGCACGCTGGTGCGCGCTCGCGCCGTTCTCGGCGCCGGAACGATTCTCACTCGTTCCACTCCGCTCTATGATCTAGTCCGGGGCGAGGTTTACAGGGCAACAGAAGAGAGCCCGCTGGAAGTCCCCGGGGGCGCAGTCGTCGTCCCCGGATCGCGCGCTGTGAACAAGGGTCAGGCTGCCGAGTGGGGGATTTCGCTCTACACACCGGTAATTGTGAAATATCGCGATGAAAAGACGGCGAAGGGAGTGGAACTGGAAGACTGGCTGAGGTGAAAGAGCAGTGGTCAGTGGTCAGTTGCCCTTGCCGCTGCCCACTGGCTACTGTTTTCAGTACTTCACAATCGCAGCAAACGACTTCGCATCCAGGCTTGCCCCGCCGACCAGCGCGCCGTCAATTTCTTCTTGCGACATCAAAGCGTTGGCATTTTCTGGCTTAACTGAACCGCCGTAGAGAATCCGCAACGCGCCGGCGAATTCTTCGCCGAAAGCCTTCGCCGCTTCTCCGCGAATCAGTACATGCGCGTCAGAGGCCATCTGCGGCGTAGCCGTCTTCCCCGTTCCAATCGCCCACACCGGCTCGTAGGCAATGACTAGCTTCGCCGCCTTTTTTGCGGAGACGGCGTGGAATGCCCGCAGGCACTGGCGCCGCAGAACATCTTCGGTAAGTCCGGCCTCGCGTTCTTCCAGCACTTCGCCGACGCAAACGATGGGCGTCAAGTCGTGTTCGAGCGCCGCTTTCAGTTTCAGATTGACAGTATCGTCGGTCTCGCCGAAATATTGCCGCCGCTCGCTGTGGCCGATGATCACGTGGGTGCAGCCAATCGCCACCAGCATCGGACAAGAAATCTCTCCGGTGAACGCGCCTTCGTCCTTCCAATAAAGATTCTGGGCCCCGATCGCAATTGCCGACCCCTCAGCGGAATCGAGCGCCGCGCGCAGATCGATATACGGAGGGCAGATTACGATCTCATCGCGCTCATGGCCATGGACCAGGGGCAGAAAATTGCTGAAGAACTCCTGCGTCTGCGCAGGATTCTTGTACATCTTCCAGTTGGCGGCGATCAGTTTCTTTCGGGCCATGCTATGTTCCTTTCAAAAAACCAAAAAGCTGTGTCATTGGTGGTAAAGATCTTTCCGTCACACCTCCGCAACCTGTTTCGTGCGGAGGTCTCCGCTCAGTACAGACTCCACATGAATCAAGGTCGAAATCCGCGGCGCGGAAATCTGACCAAGCCCAAGGCGGTCGAGCCAGATCGCCTGCATCCCCAACGCACGGCTGGGAGCGACATCCGCGACCAAGTCATCCCCGACGTGCGCGCATGCCGCCGGCTTCTCTCCCGCTCGGCGGCAGGCTTCCAGAAAAATACCTGAGGCTGGTTTCCCAACACCAACATCTTCAGAGAACACCAGCACGGAAAAATATTGCAGCAGCCCAGAGCGTCGCAGTTTTTCGACTTGCTGTTCCCTTCCACCGTTAGAAATAATTCCCAGCTCTTTTCCGCGCAGGCGCTGCAGGCAAGGCTCGGCATCGGGATAGGCTTCGCACCGCACTTCGTAATGCTCCATAAACACGCGATACCGCGAATCGCACTCGACATCACTGAGTCCCGGGTCTTGAAATACTTCTCTCATCCTTCCACGGCGCTGTTCCCACAGAGAAGTCTCTCCCCGGGTAAATCTTTGGAAGTGGGTCATCAGAATGCGTTCCCAGATAACCGGGAAGTCCTGGCGCTTGAAAGCAATTCGATCGGCAAAATGATCGTAGAAATTCACACTCGCCACCGCGGATGCGCTGGCATGGTCGATAAGAGTTCCGTCAATGTCGAAGAAAATCATTCCCAGTCGTTCACTACGCCGCGGCACGAACTTGTTCCGATCAAACTGCTGTTTCGAACATGCAATCGGGCCGAACCTTCGCCAGTTTTTCTGCTGTCGCCGAGTATGCCTTTAGGGTTGCAACGTCGAACAGCACGAAACGAATGTGTCGCAGTGTGTCTGTACCTTGCAATTCATCGAGCACGGTTCCGACCGCAATCCTGGCAGCGTTGTGCAGCGGAAATCTATACGCACCTGTAGAAATCGACGGAAAAGCCATTGACTCAAGACCGCGCTCGTCAGCCAAACGAACAGCCGCTCGGTAACAACTCGCGAGCTCGTCCTCTTCTCCATGCTCGCCGCCTCGGTAAATCGGACCCACACAGTGAATTACATATTTTGCGGCCAGTTGTCCTCCGGTAGTGACAATCGCTTGTCCGGCCGTTAAGGTTCCATGACTGGCGACAAAGTCCCGACACTGTTGGAGAATCGCAGGGCCCCCGGCATCGTGGATCGCGCCATCTACGCCACCTCCACCGATAAGGTGGGTGTTCGCTGCATTGACAATCGCGTCGGTGGTTTCTTCAGTGATATCGGCTGGTCCGTGGAATTCGATTTTCTTAGGCTTGCGGCCCATGATCCGGATTGTGATCTTCTCCACGACGGATCCTGATCTTTAATGTTTATCCGTAAGCGCAACCACCCCAGGCAGTTGCTTCCCTTCCAAGAACTCCAGCGAAGCTCCGCCGCCGGTCGAAATATGCGAGATTTTGTCCGCTATTCCGGCGGCCTTGACCGCGGCAACCGAATCGCCGCCTCCGACGATTGAAACTGCGCCGGCATTTTCCGCAACTGCATTCGCAATCTTGAACGTTCCCTTCGCGAACGGCGCCATCTCGAACACGCCCATTGGCCCGTTCCACACAATGGTCGCGGCGCGGGAAATTTCTTCGGAGAAAAGTTCCACGGACTCCGGCCCGATGTCGAGCCCCATCAGATTTTCCGGGATTACCTTGACGATTTGCGGACGGGCCGTCGCTTCCATCTTGTCCGCGACCACATGATCCACCGGCAAAAGGAATTTCACCTTCTTCGCCTTCGCGTCCTTAAGAATCTGCTTCGCAAGGTCGAGCTTGTCTTCTTCGACACGCGATTTTCCAACTGGCTGACCCTGCGCTTTGAGAAACGTGTAGGCCATTGCGCCGCCGACGATCAGCGTGTCCACTTTGGTCAGCAGGTTTTCGATCACCGCAATTTTGTCGCTGACTTTTGCGCCGCCGAGAATCGCAATGAATGGCTTCTCGGGATGCTCCATGGCCCGGCCGAGGTATTCGAGCTCTTTTTCCATCAACAATCCGGCGGCGGATTTCTGGACGAACTTTGTAATTCCTACCGTCGAGGCGTGTGCCCGATGCGCCGTACCGAAAGCGTCGTTCACGTAGTAGTTGGCGAGGCCCGCCAATTGCTTGGCAAATTTCTCGTTGTTGGCTTCTTCCTCGGCATGAAAGCGAAGATTTTCCAGCAAGAGTGTCTGTCCCTTTTCGAGCCTTCCAGCCATCTCTTCAGCTTCAACGCCTACGCTGTGGGGACAAAAACCAACGTTCTCTCCCCGAGCGAGTTCCTTGTCAAGCATCATGCGCAGCCGCTCAGCCACGGGCTTCAGGCTCATCAAGGGATTCGCCTTGCCTTTTGGACGCCCCAAGTGCGAAGCCAGAATCAGCCGTGCGCCATGCCGCAGTGCATACTCGATAGTCGGCAGAGTTTCACGGATACGAGTGTCGTCCATGACCCGCCCGTCCTCGAGCGGAACATTGAAATCTACACGCATGAAAATGCGGTGCTCGTTCAGCGGCAAGTCGCGAATGGAGAGCTTTGACATGATTTATTCCTTGAGGCCGGAAATCTATAACACTCTGTCATCCTGAGCGAAGTGACCGTTCGCCGAGCGAACGGTCACGCAGTTGAAGGACCCCGTGCTCGATTGCGCCGCCAACCGTGTGTGAGGGAATTTCAACCCGCAGCCTCGGGAGAATTTCCTTTGACATTCTTCTACTGCCCGCGACCACGGGGTCCTTCGACTTCGGGGCTGCTCCGCTTCGCGAAGCAGCCTCTCCGCTCAGGATGACAGTTTTCGTTTATAGTCCTTTGCTGCCGATGAAATTGATCAGATCACGCACCCGGCAAGAATATCCCCACTCGTTGTCGTACCACGAGATGACCTTGACCAGGTTGCCGACCGTCAGGGTGCAAAGCGAATCCACGATGGAAGAACGCGCGTCGCCTTTGAAATCCGACGAAACCAGTTCATTCTCTTCGTATCCCAGATAGCCCTTCAGCGGGCCACTTTCTGACGCTGCCTTCAACGCCGCATTGACTTCTTCCTTGGTTGCCTTTTTCTCGACCAGCGCGACCAAGTCCACGACGGAAACATTTGGCGTAGGCACGCGGATTGCAAAGCCGTCCAACTTCCCCGCCATCTCCGGAATAACCAGTTTGAGCGCCTTGGCAGCTCCAGTTGAGGTCGGAATCATGGAAAGCGCCGCTGCCCGCGCCCGCCGCAAATCTTTGTGCGGAAAGTCGAGAATGACTTGATCGTTGGTGTAGGAGTGGATGGTGGTCATGGTCCCGCTGACAATCTTGAATGTGTCGTTGACCACTTTAACGATAGGCGCCAGACAGTTCGTGGTGCACGACGCGTTGGAAATAATGTGGTGCTTCGCCGGATCGTATTTGTCGTGGTTGACGCCGAGTACCAGCGTGACGTCTTCATTTTTCGCCGGGGCCGAAATGATGACCTTCTTCACGGTACCGCGCAGATGTTTCTTCGCGTCTTCGGCGTTGGTGAAATGGCCGGTGGATTCGATTACCACTTGCGCGCCAACGCTTTCCCAGGGCAGAGCGCCCGGGTCTCGCTCTTTAAAGACCTTGATAGTCCTGCCATCTACGGTGATGCCGTCCGGGCCGGCAGAAACTTTGTTGGGCAGGTTGCCGAGGACGGAATCGTACTTCAGCAGATGGGCAAGTGTCTTCGGGTCGGTCAAGTCATTGACCGCGACAATTTCGATGTTTGAGTCATGCAACGCGGTGCGAAAAACATTTCTCCCGATGCGACCAAATCCGTTGATACCTACTTTAATGGCCATGTTGCCTCCGAATAAGACACAAATGCGAGATGAACTGCCACAGAAAACTTAAACTCAATGGGAACAGAAAATGGTAACAGGCGGAAGCGAGCAGCGGCAAATCAGGGCCATTCAAATTTCCGAAGTATCGAATCGGTTTATTGAGGCGGAAAACACTCCACCAAAATTGCGGGATTCCAAACATGAATCCAGAAATTACGAAGCAACCGCAATCTCCACGAATACGTTCTGCTTGCTCCAGAACGGCAGCCGCGACAGCCAGTACTTGCGATGCAGCGCGTTCTGCGGTTCCGGCCATTGCTCGGGCGGAAGTACGCGAGCGGTGGCGGAAAACTCCGGGCCGATGACCTTGCCGCCCATGGTGCACGCTGCAACTTTCACCTGCGGATTGTTGCGGATGCGTTTGTACTTCCCGGAATCGCTGCGCGTCTTCACGTAAAGCTTGTCATCATGCTCGGCAAACCAGATCGGAGTATTTACCGCCTGGCCGTTCTTGCGGAAGGTGGCCAGCGAGATGTATTTCTGCCCGTGAATCTCTTTAGGTATCGTCATGAGCGGCTCCGGCATTTAGCATTTAAGCCTTGCTGGACGAATGCAAAACCCCGGCTGCGGATTCTTTCCCGACCCGGTTGGCGGCAATTGCCCACAGGCGTCCCGGTATGTTAAAAGCCCTACATGCGTAAATGGATGCAAGAGAAGCTGAAACGGCGTAAAAAAACGCCGGAGGAAACGGCCGCTCAACCCGCGCCTCTGCAACCCGCTTTCTACGACAGCGCACCGCCGGAGAGTCAGCCCAAGGCCCCCGCGGCGAAGCCAGCGCCTGAGCCACCAGCCGCGCAGACGCCCCCGGAAGCAGATTTTGCACCACCGCCAACCGGCGGATCTGCCGCCACGCCCCGTGCTGCTGACGATCCCCGCCGCCCGCGCCGCCGTCGTGGCCGGGGTGGTCGCGGACGAAGAAGCCCGGGCCAGCGTGCCTCTGGGTTGCCCGCAGCCGGTGATCCCGCTGTTCCTCTTGCGATGCCAGCCGATCCGAACATTCCAGCCGCTCCGCCGCGCGCTCCAAAAGGTGTCGTAGTGCTCGCCGTCGGACTCCCGGGATCTGGCAAGAGTTCCTGGTTCAAGCGCCATAACATTACACCGCTTTCCAGTGACATGCTGCGTACGCTTCTTTTCGATGATCCATCGGAACAGCGTTTTCAGGACTTAGTTTTTTCGAATCTGCGCTCGATGTTGAAGGCCCGGTTGATTGCGCATCGTCCGCTAAATTATGTGGACGCAACCAACCTCACTCCGCAGGAGCGCAGCAACTGGATCAAGCTGGGGAAAGACTTCGGTTACGAAGTCCAGGCCGTGTATTTTGATGTGCCGCTGGAAGTCTGCATCGAGCGCCACTCTCGCCGCGACCGGCTGGTCCCGGAAGACGTGATGCGAAAAATGTCGGCGAAGCTGAAGGCCCCGACGTTTGATGAGGGGTTTTCGAAGATTACGGTGGTTAGGGTGAAGCAACAGAAAGCTGGAGGGGAGTAGGTTCGTCTAGTTTGGTTTCTGCTGCGGCTTATTTGTCATGTCGCCACGCTTACGTCTGATTGCCTGTTCCAGCTTACGGTCATTTTCCTGAATGGACGTGTAGTCCCTGAAGTCTACTTGCGCGCAGCCTTTCGCTTGGAGGTCGACCTGCTCCTTCACTGGAGCAAGGGACTGCTGGGGATTGTCCGCTGGGAACACCTGATAGCTCCCAGGAGGGAGACCGTCGACCTCGTACTTCCCGTTCGCATCAGTCTGTGTGCGATAGGTGTGTCCTAATCCTTCCACCACAATCGTGCGATCCGCCAGAAGCTCCATCTGGTACGCCGTATCTTCGTTCAGATCGTCAAACATCAGTTCGCGAATATACTTCTTAGCTGTTCCGAATACTCTGCCCGTATCCGGGGCATGAGAAATATTCCTCCAATAGGCCAACTCTTCCGGAGCGTCTTCGAGTTTGACGGTTTTCCACGAACAGGAACGCGGCTCCGAAAAATCGTGGACTATCGCGTCACTGCCGAGCTGCAGGTCAGCGTCCTTGCTCTGCGTTGCGTACACAAGGTACTCCTTGCCCTCTTCGAAGGTGTCAGGAATCAGCCACGGAGAGCAAAGATGCGTATGAACACGAACCACTACAGTTGCACCCAGGCTGCCACGGAATACTTCCTCAACGTTGAGAGTGACGGCATCCACACTTCCCAAAGGCTGGTGATCCCTTGCCGTAACTCTTCCCACGAACACTGCTACCACTTCAGGCTTCCAGCCGATTTCACAGGCAGAATAATGGCGTGTGCCTAGGCAGGAACAATCGGCCAGTATGTCCGCCTCGGGCGGCCTCGACGCTTGGGCAAAGGATTGGCAGCAAAACACCATCGCAATCCATAACAGCATGGCAATTGATCGCGGTCGCATTTAACGTGAATTATAGGCTTAGCTACGCCGAACTTACTTCAACCACTTCAGCATTTCCTTAAACGCACCCGACCCCGACCTTCTCAACAACTCATAAATAATCATCTCGGTCGAAGAGATTATCGCGCCCGCCGTCCTCATTCTCTCGAGGCCAATCTTCCAATTCCATTCCGTGCGCGAACTCACCGCGTCGGACGCCACATGCACCAGATATCCCTCTCGCAGCGCTCCCAGCGCCGTCTGCATCACGCAGATGTGACTCTCCATGCCGCATAGCAGGACAGTATTCCGCCGTCCCGGCAACCGTTTCAGCGTCGAGCAAAATGCATCGCTGCCGAAGCAGGAGAACTCCTGCTTATCGATTCCCTGCTGCGCCAACAAATGTTGAATTTCGGCAACTGTGCTCCCCAATCCTTTTGCATATTGGGTGGTCGCAATCACCGGAATTTGCAGCACACCGGCCAGCCGGATCAACAACTGAGCGTTCTTCACCAGTTGTTCCTTCTGGAAGATCGGGGGCAGCAGTTTTTCCTGAACATCAATCACGATCAGCGCGCATTGATCGGCTTCCAGCGGACGCCGTGCCATCTCCATCATTTCGGCGTTGGAAGAACCGGCGCTCAATTCTGCGGCCATGTGAGAACTCCTGCCGGATGATTGTAGTCGCAGGAAATCATCCGCAGGAAAAAAGGCTATCGCCGAAACAGATAGCTGACCTTGATGAAGAGCTGCCGCCCATCGTTCGTGAGGCGGTTGCCGCGAAGCAGGCCGCCGCCGTTGGGATCGCACATGGTTGAATTCGGCAAATGCAGGCAGAGAGCCGGGTCCACATTTTCGAGGTTCGAGTTGTATCCCACGTAAACCGCCGTCCCCGGATGCAGGAAATAGGTGAACAGCGCGTCGAAATTCATGTTCTTGGTGGT
>Ga0210407_10001255_pt1 | contig 24455 bp, 21 predicted proteins | sample IncBWC27MmetaG_FD_150860 | JGI IMG/M metagenome (GOLD analysis project Ga0210407, IMG submission 150860) | Forest soil microbial communities from Barre Woods Harvard Forest LTER site, Petersham, Massachusetts, United States - Inc-BW-C-27-M | ecosystem: Environmental > Terrestrial > Soil >... | reverse complement strand
CAAGAAGGGTGATCTGGTGCTGCTGGCATCCGTTGGCGCGGGGTTCACCGTGGGAGCTACGCTGTTGCGTTGGGCGTATTAGGCGTCTGCACGAGTCACTCAGACCGGGTCATTGTTTCGTGTCATCCCGAGCGTAGTGAGGGATCTGGGTTCTCTCGCGACGGGGGAAACCCAGATTCCTCGTCGCTTCGCTCCTCGGAATGACAGGAGAATTAAGATGTCGGCAGTCCACAGGCGTGGCTGGCATGCCGTGTCCTCTACCCGTTGCTCTTTTGCGGCTCGAAGGCCTTCTGCAAATACTTCCTGGCTTCTTCCAACGCACCCTGAGTGTTGTCGTTGGTCTGCAGCGCCTGCCGATACTCGTTGGTAGCGCGTTCGCGCTGCCCGGTAATATCAAAAATCTTCCCTAGCTGAATGTGACTCCAAACCTCGGTCCACCGTGGATCGCCGTCGCCGTTGAGCGAATCCCGATATGCATTGGCGGACGCCTGATAATTCTTTTGCAGGAAGAACACCTCGGCAACGCGATAGTGTGCAAGCGAACTGTTCTTATTGACTTCGAGGGCCTTGTTGAACTCCGAAAGCGCTCCGGCAAAATCTCCTTGCTGCACCAACGCCTGCCCTCGCTGAATCGACGCACGCAGCTTTACGTCGGTGGAATTCTTCAACACACGATCATCCGGATCAATCGAAATCCGTCGCGGCTTACCGAAAGTTTCGAGAGTGAATGCCGAATCCGTGCCCACTACGTCGATACGCTTTTCTTCTGTCTTGCCGTCGGTATCAACTTTCAGCTCGACCGGCATGCGAAAAAGATCGAGGTCCTGGTTGATTTGCCCCACAATGCGGAAGCCTGGGCAGCGTTGATTGGCAGGGCATTTCGTTCCCAACCGGTAAACCGTGTACTTGGTCTTGAATTCGGGAGCGCCGGTAGAATCCAGCCACTGGGTGAAAAACCAGGTGAGTTTATCGCCGTAAGTCTGTTCGGCGATGGCGCTGAAATCATCCAGCGAGGCTGACTTGCCTGCGTATTTTGATGCGAATGTACGCATCGTCTGGTCATATTTCTGATCGCCTTCCACCCAGCGCAGCATATGCAAAATCATCGCACCCTTGTCAGTTGCGAGCGACTGGAACTCCGGCGAAAACATATCCAGCTTGCCAATGGTCGCCAGCGGCACCGAGTCATAAGCCAGCGCTCCGACTGACATGTCCTTTACCACTTCTTCGAGACCGGCGGTTCCGGCAGCGTTTTCCACGTAGAGAGCTTCCGAGTAGCGGGCAAAGCCATCGCACAGCCACCAGTCATCGACCGACTTTGGACTCACAGAAGCTCCCCACCATTGGTGCGCGATGGTGTTGGCCAACAACCGGTAATTTACTTTCTCGGTCACGGCCCGGCTCGCGACAAGTGCCATCTCCGGAGCCCATGCCGAGGGCACGGTATCGTCCGGGATCTCGACGACCCTCAGAGTGGTTGAAGGCGCAGCGCCGTAGAGAGTCACGTAGTAAGTAAACTCCTTGATCGCGGTCTCGGCGTACATCGCGCCCAGATTCTGGTGAACCGGCTTGAAAAAAACGTGCAGGTCCACACCAGCTTCATCGCTCTTGAACTCCTGAAAGGTCCCGGCAACGATGCTCCCTGGGAAACTCGGCTTGTCCCAGATGAAAGTGTAAGTCTTGCTTGGCAGTGCCCCCACGGCAGCTTTTTTTGTGGGAGCAGGATTGCCGACCGTCTCCTTCCCGCTTCCAATAACCACCATGTGCGCCGGCACGGTAATGTTCATCGTCGCTTTGAAGCGGTTGATGCCATACGCGTTCACCGGGAACCAGCGCCCGGCATACAACAGATAGCTGGTTTCATCGTTAATCGAGGCCAGCTTGAGGCCTTGGACGGGGCTGTCGTCGGCGGAGTCGAGGGTGCCATCGTAATCAAACGTCAAAGTGCTGGAAGCATCTTTGATGAGCGGTTTCGACAACTGTATCCGCACCGTGAAATCCTGCGTGACGCGCTCGACCGATAGCGACTGGCCCGCATCATCGGTCACTTTGTTCACGCGCAAGCCGTTATGCAGCTCAAACGTGGCTGCGGTAATGTCTTCGAGCGCGGTAAACTTCACCTTCGCGCGGGCCGAGATCTTATGCGTGTGCGGCGTGAGTTCGGCGTCGATCTGATAGTCGTCTACCCGCAGCCGCGTCTTCTCGGCAGCCCAGGCAGGAAGCGAAAGGAACAGAATCAGCAAGGCAAGAAAGTTTGTAACGGCCCGGCGCTGGCGCCGTGGTTGAAAGAACATTCAGCAACGTCTCCCGGGAAAATCCCGCAGGTCTCTAAGCTCTATGATGAAGATTGTTACGCAAAAGATGCTGGTAGGACAAGGCTTCGGCGTTTTTTCGCTGTAAAAACGCAGCTTTGCTACGTCTCTAATTTGTCATTAACCTCCAATCTGTTGTCGTCCCGAGCAACGCGCGGGATCTGCAGTTTTGGCATGTAAGGCGGACCAAGACCCTTACTGCGGCACCTCGGGACGGCGGAGCGGTCGGTTAGGCCATGGCCCTGAGACGTAGCAAGCTACGTTTCTACAGGCGATTCTTGCAGCAAAGCAATCACAGCTTTGGCGGCGCGTTCCGCCGCGTGGAGCCGGTCTGGATTCGGCCCGCGGAGTAAGGTTTTGACTGACGTGAGGTCCTCAATCATCCGGCTGCGGGCTTGACCGTCGGGAAGGATATCGCTGAGCCGCGCCACCACCTTCTCGGCAGTGAAGTCGTGCTGCACCAACTCGGGCACAACCTCCTTTCCGGCGATCAAATTCACCATGGCAAAGTGTGGCACTTTGACCCGCGGCCGACCCAGAAAATAGGTCAGCGGAGATACACGATACACCATGACGAACGGCGTACTCATCATTGCGGCCTCCACCGTCGCCGTGCCGCTCGCAATGATCCCGGCGCGAGATTGCGCCAACGCAGGCAAAGCCTCGGCGACCAATCGAGTGGACGAGCGGCTGCCGATCAAAGATTCTAGAAACCCGCGATCCAGCGTGGGCGCGATCGGCAGCAGAAAGTCGTATCCGGAACCCAGCTTCAAGGCCGAGTCCAGAATCGTCGGCAAGTTCATCCGCACTTCTTTCATGCGACTGCCTGGCATGAGTGTGATCCAGGGCTTTGCGGCATCGAGCTTGTAGGTCGAGGCGTAAGCGCCGCGATCAATTGGAGGCGCAGAAAGATCAGCCAGCGGGTGGCCGACGAAAGTCGCATCCACCCCGCGGTCCCGATAGAACTTCTCTTCGAAGGGGAAGATCACCAGCGCCTTGTCGATATATTTTCGCAGCAGTCGAACCCGTCCCTGCCGCCAAGCCCAGAATTGCGGACAAACGTAATACACAACGGGAATGCCGCGCTTGCGCATCTGCCGAGCCACACGCCAGTTGAAAGCGGGAGAATCGATCACGATGGCGACATCGGGACGGCGTCGATCCGCTTCCGCGATCAGCCTGTGAAACAAGCCGTAGATTTTGGACAAATGACTGACGATCTCGGAGATGCCGACGACTGCGAGATCTTTGGCGTCCACAACAGTGGCGCACCCCACGGCGCGCATGCGGTTACCACCTGCGCCAAAGAATTCCAAAGACGGATCGCGTCGACGCAAAGCTTCAATGAGCTGAGCACCGTACATTTCACCGGAAGCCTCACCCGCGGAGATGAGAATTCGCACGCGAGCATTGTAAAGGGGATATGCGGAGAGTGCGTCGTTGTTTCCGGTGCTGATGCGCCGCCTCGCGGCCTGTGCTTCTAACGTCCCGCAAATGCGGCCTGAGCACCGCAGTTGTTTCTCAGCAATTTCAACATAGCCGCATCGTCGGCTGGCCGGGAGTAAAAGTATCCCTGGGCCATCTCGCAATCGAGCTCCTTGAGCAGTTTGATGTGCTCTTCCGTCTCCGTCCCTTCGGCGACGACCTTCAACCCGAGATTGTGGGCAAGCATGATGATCGTCCGCACAATCTCGCGGCTTTCCGGATCGCTCTCCATGTGCATAATGAAGGCCCGATCGATTTTCAAGGTGTCCACCGGAATCCGGCGTAAGCGGCTGAGCGAGGAATATCCGGTGCCAAAATCATCGATGCTCAAGCGCACTCCCAGTGCCTTCAGTTGCGCCAGCACCTGGCCAGATTTTTCCGCATCTCCCATAGCAATTGTTTCCACAATTTCGAGTTGCAGGCAGCCCGGATCAACCCCGGTCAGCTCCAGCGTTTTGCCGATCTCGCTGGCCAAATCCGGTTGGGAGAATTCTTTGGGCGTGATATTCACACTCATGGTCAGAGGTGGTGTGGAAGGGAATTGAGATTGCCAGGATCGCAGATGTTCCAAGGCTTCGCGCAGCAGGTGCCGGTTCATCGGAATGATGAGCCCAGTCTCCTCTGCGACCGCTATGAACTCAATCGGTGCAAGCACGCCCTCAGGACGTTGCCACCGCGTCAGGGCCTCGAAGCCGCCGATCTTGCCGCTCTGCAACGACACAATGGGTTGGTAGTACACCCGAAATTCGCCCTGATCGAGAGCCTTGCGCAAGTCGGTCTCCAGCCGCAAGCGCTTCACTGCATTGGCATGCATGGCCGTGTCCGACACTTCACAACGGGCTTTCCCAGCCCGCTTAGCGCGGTACATCGCAATATCCGCATCACGCAGCAGATCCTCCGCCTGGGTGTGAGGGCTAATGCTGGAAGCGATCCCAATGCTCGCCGAAATCACGATCTCCTGTTGGTCCACCACAAAAGGAATCGCCAGGTCGGATTGCACTCGTTCGGCAACACGGACAGCTTCAATCGGATCGCGGATGTCGTCGAGGAGAATCGTGAACTCATCACCGCCGAGCCGGGCTAGGGTGTCGTCGTTGAGCGGCTTTTCGGGCACGCCACTGCTGCGCGGGCGCGAGACGGTGTCGGCTCGCCGAACCGCCTCTTTCAATCTTTGCCCGATCTTAATCAGCAATTCATCGCCGGCCGTGTGTCCCAGGCTGTCATTGATGATTTTAAATTCGTCGATATCAATGAGCAATACCGCGAATTTATAGTTCGCGTGTCTTTTGGAGAGGGTCAGAGCGTGCTGTAGGCGGTCCAGGAAAAGCGCGCGGTTGGGCAGGTTGGTGAGTCCGTCGTGGAACGCGTTGTGGGCGAGCAGTTCCTCAGCCCTCTTCCTCTCGGTGATGTCGCGGTTCACGATGACCAGTTTGTCGGTCTGGCCTTTTGCGTTTCGGATCGCGCTCGCGGTTGATTCCAGAGTGCGCCAGGACCCGTCTTTGTGGCGTATTCGATACTCCATCCGCTCTCCGTGGCCGCTGAGACGGGCCTTCTGTGCGGCTTCCAAAACCCGCGAGCGGTCGTCAGGATGGATTTGTTCGAACGCCGAAGTCGTATTCAAGTCCTCGGCAGAATACCCGAGGACTTTTTCGTACGCGGGACTGTTGTACAGCCGGCGGCCATCGCCGTCGACAAGTGCGATCATATCCGCCGCATTTTCGCTGATTAGCTGAAACAGCTGATCGCGCTCCGCCAGTTGGCGTCGAATGCGATGCAGTTGCATGTGCTGATAAATCGCGTAAAAGTCGAAGAGTAACACCAGGGCTGCCAGCCCACGGACCCATTCCTTCAGATCGAACCAATAGGAAACGTCCGTCTCTCGATTAAACCAGGGGAATGTGAACGAAATGATGCCCAGGGTTAATGCCAGAGTTACCGCGACCGCGAATCCCCACAGCCACCACTCGCGGCCTTCGATCTGACGCATTTGGACAGGAATGGCCTCGGGGCTGTTCTGGCTCACTTCCTGGAATGGCTGCTGATTCATGGTTTGACTGTGAGTGGACAACTTCACGGATTCTAATCTGCGGAGCAACATGCGAAGCGTTACGAAAGTCAGGGCGTCCGTGCTGATAGCGTCCCAAGAACAGAGTCTGAAGGCTCTCAGTCGAGATTAGACCGAAGCGCCGCTCGCACTCGAAGACCTAATCGTCGGCGCCAGCCGTCACTTGCGGGGCGGTGGCAACTTCCTGGTCTTTGTATTGCAGTTGGTAGAGTTTGTAGTAAATGCCGCGCTGGGCGAGCAGTTGCTGGTGAGATCCCATTTCGCGGACCTGGCCTTTGTGCATGACGACGATTTTGTCGGCGCGCTGGATGGTCGAAAGCCGGTGAGCAATGATCACCGAAGTTCGGCCTTCAACCATGCGGCTCAGGGCGTCGCGCACGCGGAACTCGGTTTCCGTGTCCACGCTGGAAGTGGCTTCGTCGAGGATCAGGATTTTGGGATCGTGCGCCAAGGCGCGCGCAAATGAGATGAGCTGTTTTTGTCCGGTCGAGAGCGTGCTGCCGCGCTCGCGGACTTCTTCGTTAAAGCCGTTGGGCAGAGCACGGATGAAGTCCCCAAGGTTCACGTCTTCGGCGGCTTTCTCCACATCTTCGTCGTCGATGTCGCTCGTGCCAAGTCGAATGTTGCTGGCAACCGTTCCGCTGAACAGGAACGGGTCTTGCAGTACCACACCGAAGCGGCGGCGAAGATCGGTGATGTCCATTTCTTTGATGTCCACTCCGTCGATCTTGATCGCGCCCTTCTGCACATCGTAGAAGCGCATGAGAAGCGAGATGATCGTGGTCTTGCCGGCGCCAGTGTGGCCGACAATGGCGACGGTTTCCCCGGGTTCAATGGCGAAGCTGACATCGCGCAGCACCCAGTCAGGTTCGCTGGGTTGTGGAGGACGGGCGTCCCCGCCCCTCAGCGAGACCGTTGCAGGTGAGCCGGGCGAGGACGCCCGGCCACCATCTGCTTCTTTCGGAATACTTCGATACGCGAACCACACGTGGTCGAACTCGATTCGGCCGGGACCTTTTGGCGTCTTGGTGACGGCCGGCGATGTGATCTCCGCCGGCGTGTCGAGCAGCTTGAAAATGCGCTCGCTCGAAGCCATCGCCGATTGCAGGATGTTGTACTTCTCGCTGAGATCCTGAATTGGCCGGAAGAAGCGCTGCGCATATTGAATGAATGCGACCAGAACGCCCAGGGTGGTCAGGTTGCGCACGATATGAAACAGCAACTTCTTGTGCGCGAACCCAATCGTTACGCTGAGCGCGGTGACATTGTGAAGCACGTTGTTGCCGCCGAACCAGATGACGCTCGCAATCGCGATCGCGGAAAGAACCTCCACCACCGGATAATAGACGGCGTGGGCCATGATCGCGTCTTTGAACGCGTCCATGTGGACGGCGTTGACATCGGAAAACTTGTCGAAGGCGCGCTCTTCACGATTGAAGAGTTGCAGCACAACCATGCCGCTCACGTGCTCTTGTAGATAGGCGTTGATTCTGGCTATGGCAACACGAATGCGGCGATAGGATTCGCGGACCTTGTCGCGGAAAATCCGGGTGGCGATACCGATCAGGGGCAGCACGGCGAAGGTGATTACCGCCAGCTTCCAGTTCATCAGCAACATTATGCCCACGATGCCAGCCAGCACGAAGATGTCTTCGAAAATCGAGACCACGCCAGAGGTGAACATTTCGTTCACCGCATCCACGTCAGTGGTGACGCGCGTCACCAGCCGTCCCACGGGGTTCTTATCGTAGAAAGCAATATGCATGCGCTGCAGCAAGCGGAAGATTTGCGCGCGCATGTCAAACATCACCTTCTGGCCCGCCCATTGCATGAAATACGTTTGCAGATACTCGAGCACGAAACTGAAGACCAGCAGCCCCCCTCCAATGGCTGCGATCTGTGCGATACCGACGAGAGGTTTGCTACTCAGAAAGAAGTCGAATGGGGTGTGAGTGCCCACGGGAGCCAGGTATTTATCAACTACCACCTTGGTGAGATAGGGTCCCAACACATCGGCTCCAGCCTTCAGAAGAATGGAGATGAGGGAGATTGCCACCTGCCACTTGTAGGGACGAAGGTAGGTGAGCAGACGCTTCATCAAGCGGCTGTCATACGCTTTGCCTAAGACTTCTTCTTCAGCGGCCATCGGCTATTGTCTAAAGATACCCTAGATAGATGGGAAAGAAAGTGAAGAGGATGGAAAAGGTTTTGGGATCGCGGTCCGCCCTACGCGATCTTTCTTACTACCAGGGCTGAGTTCTTTGATCCGAATCCTACGCAGTTGCAGATCGCGTGCTCGATTTGTGCTTCGCGGCCTGCCTCGGGTACATAGTCCAGGTCGCACTCAGGGTCGGAGACGTCGAGGTTGATGGTTGGCGGAATCTTTCCGTGCTCCATAGCGATCAAGGTTGCGGCCAGGCTGGCGGAGCCGCAGGCGCCCTGGGCGTGTCCGATCTGCGACTTGAGTCCGGACATTGGAATCCGGCTTGCGCGCTCTCCCAGAGCTAATTTCAGTGCGCGGGTCTCGACGCGATCATTCATTTCCGTCGAGGTGCCATGAAGGTTCACGTAGTGCACATCCTCAGCTGTAATCCGTGCTTCTTCGAGCGCCAGGGTAATCGCACGGGCAGGCTCTTCCGGCGAGTCGCTCATGCGGACCCGATGAAACGCTTCACAGGTGGAAGCGTATCCGGTGATCTCAGCGTAGATACGAGCGCCCCGAGCACGGGCATGTACATAGTCCTCGAGGATAAACATCCACGAACCCTCGGCGATCACAAAGCCGTCGCGGTCGGCGGAGAATGGCCGAGAGGCTCGCTCTGGCGCATGGTTCCAGGACTGAGTGAGCGCGCGCAGCAGGGTGTACCCCTTGATGATTCCTGGCGTGATTGGCGAGTCGACGCCGCCGACCAGAAACATTGGCTGCACGCCCGCCTGAATGTGTTGGTAGGCATAGCCGACGGCGTCCGTGGAGGAAGTACAGCCGGCGGTGACCACGTGGCTGTAGCCGCGAAAACCGAATCGCATGCTGATCTCGCTGGGAATTGTGCCCATGGTTCCGCTGGGAATGCAGAACAGGCTGACTTGCTTAACGTGTCCGGAATGCCAGAGCCGGTATTGTTCTTCAGAGAACTCCTGGGCACCGCCGCCTGTCCCCAAGACCACGCCGATCTCGCGTTTTTCGTCCATGGACATTGCTGCTGGGTCGAGGCCAGCGTCTCGGATGGCTTCGTGCGAAGCGGCCACGGCCAACGGGACAACACGGGAAACGTGCTTGCGTTCGCGAGCGTCCACCCAGGCGAGTTCGTCGAACTCAGGAATCTCACCGGCGATGTGCACGGGCAGGTCGGAGGGATCAAAGTGCGAAATCCGCTTTACGCCTGACTTTCCTGCCAGAATGGCGAGGCAGAAGGCTTCTTTGCCAATGCCGTTGGGGCTGACCACGCCCATTCCGGTGATAACCACGCGGGGAAGCATTATTTGGTTTCTGGTTCCTGTGCCGAATCCACTCAAAGATACGAACCCGACATTCGCGGGTAAGTTTCAAAAAGGGTAATCCAGAGCTCTGCTTCAGCTGCCAACCAGCGATCGCGTCGTCCCGTAAAAGTGGGATAATCGTCGAGATGCCCGTTGGCCTGTACATCTCGGTGCCGTTTTGCCGTACTAAGTGCAGCTATTGCAACTTTGCTTCCGATGTTTTCTCCCGCTCCGTTTTCCAGCGCTACGTGGATCGAGTGTGTGTTGACATGGAACGTGCCAAAGAGACTGTAGCACAGATGGGCGGATGCCTTGAGTCTGTTGTCGACTCTGTATACCTGGGTGGCGGAACTCCCACGGTACTCGATACTACGCAACTGCGGCAGTTGTTCGCCACGATTGTGCAGAATTTTGAGGTCCATGCGGGAGCAGAGATCACGGTTGAATGTGCTCCCGGCACTCTGACCCAGGCTGTGATTGAAGCTCTCCAGGGCTGCGGCGTGAATCGGGTGAGCCTGGGCGTGCAGTCGTTCGTCGATCAGGAGGCGGCTGCAGTTGGGCGTCTGCACAACCGGAAGACGGTTCTCGATGACATTGCCAACCTGCGAGCCGCCGGGATCACAAACATCAACATCGACTTGATCGCGGGGCTACCGCACCAGACGGTCGATAGCTGGGTATTTTCTGTGGAAGAGACGATCGCGAGCCAAGCGCCGCATGCCAGCGTCTACATGCTTGAAGTGGACGAGGACTCGCGCCTCGGCCGTGAAGTGATTGCTGGCGGTACAAAGTATCACGCTCACTTTGTGCCGGACGAGGATCTGACGGCGGATTCGTATCTGATGGCCTGCGAGCGATTGGAAGTGGCGGAGGTACGGCAGTACGAGATTTCCAACTTCGCCCGGCAGGGATACGAGTCGCGGCACAATCTGAAATATTGGACGCGGCAGCCCTATCTTGGATTTGGCGTCGATGCGCACTCGATGCTGCCGGTTTCCGAGGATGGAGTTGAAGCGGTGAGATTCTCTTCGGCGGATTCGCTGGAGATTTACGTTGCTGCGAATCGGTTGACTCGCACCCAGGTTTCACCCGCCGCGGCGCTCGAAGAGACATTCTTCCTGGGCTTGCGGCTGACTCGCGGGGTTGATTTGCGCGACGTCGCGGCGCAGTTCGGGGAAGATGCGATTGCGGGCTGCTCGGAGACCATCGCGGATTTTGTCCGAACGGGATTAATGGACAGACATGGAGATGTGATTCGTCTAACGCCGCAGGGCCGGCTGCTTTCTAACGAAGTATTTGAGCGCCTTATCGCGCAAGGTGGCGAGGTTCCAGCCTAAAGGGAGAAGCAAGGAAGCGGGTATAATCCGTTTCGCGAGGAGAGGCCGTGACCGATCTCAATCCTCAGGCCAAGCAGATGGCCGACGAGTCCATGGTGCGCGGTTTGGACGCTCAGGCTCGGGCAATTTGGCCGCAGGAACAGCAGTTGATTCGTCGCTACGCGATTCCCGACGAGGCCCGCATTCTCGATGCCGGCTGTGGGACGGGCGAGGGGTCGTCGCGGCTGGCAGAGCTTTTTCCACGGTCGCAGGTGGTTGGCGTCGATATTGTCGATCATCACCTGGAGTTGGCGCGGTCCCGCTATGCCAACCTTGCCAACCGGCTGAAGTTCGAGCACCGGAGCATATTCGAGCTAGGATTTCCCGACGACAGCTTCGACCTCACGGTGTGCCGTCACGTGACCCATTCCATTCCGCATCCGGAGCGCGTGCTGGCCGAGTTGGCGCGGGTCACACGGCCAGGCGGATACCTGCATCTCATTCCGGAGGATTACGGGATGCTGCATTTCCAGCGTGGAGCGCTCGATCCGCGGGAATTCTGGCATGTCGTTGCACCGAGTTTCGGAGCTAAGACTGGAACGGACTTGTTCATCGGGCGTAATACGTTCGGGATCCTTGCCGCCATGAAACTCGATTCCATCACAGTGGACTACGTGATCGTGGACACCGTGCGCGTGCCGCGGGAAACCTTTGCCGCCATTCTAACCGCCTGGCGCGATGGGTATTCCGAGCCGATCGGCGAGTTGACGCCAATTTCGGGCGAGTCCGCGCGCGCCTACTTCGATCAAATGATCGCCAACATTCGCGACCCCCACGGGTACGCGGTTTGGATGGTTCCGGTGTTGAGCGCGCGCATTCCGTAAAGGATCACGATGGGCGTACCTGCTTGCTCCCGAAGGTCACTTTTACTCCTTCCGCACACTGTGCTCTAATCAAATGTTTTGCACTTGCCGTGTGAGGACGCGGCTTCTCATAGTTGACCGGAGGAATCTTGGATTTCTTACTGAACGAAGAGCAACTTCATCTGAAGAAGAGCGTGCGCGAGTTTGCCGAACGCGAGATTTTGCCCAATGTTATGAAGTGGGATGAGGCGGGCGAGTTCCCTCTGGCCATCATCAAGGAACTCGGCAAGCTGGGTCTCCTGGGCACGGTCTTCCCGACCGAGTACGGCGGAGCAGGGATGGGTTACATCGAATACGTCACCGCGATAGAGGAGCTCTCTCGCGTGGACGGTTCGGTGGGCATCATCGTGGCGGCGCACACGTCGTTATGCTCGAACCACATTTTTCTTGCTGGCACCGAAGAGCAGAAAAAGAAGTACGTCAGCAAGTTGGCCACCGGGGAGCACATCGGCGCATGGGGACTGACGGAGCCGTCTTCGGGTTCAGACGCGGGCAGCGCGCGCATGACGGCCGTGCGCAAGGGAAAAACCTGGGTGCTGAACGGCACCAAGACTTTCTGCACCAATGGACATTACGCCGACGTGCTGGTGGTGATCGCGGTCACCGATCGCGCGGCGCATACTCACGGGCTCTCCGCGTTCATAGTCGAAAAGGGCGCTAAGGGCTTTCGTCCCGGAAAGAAAGAAAACAAGCTGGGGCTGCGGGCGAGTGACACGGCGGAACTGATTTTTGAAGATTGCATCATTCCGGTCGAAAATCTTCTGGGCAAAGAAGGCGACGGATTCATCGACGCCATGCGCGTATTGGATGGTGGGCGCATTTCGATTGCGGCGCTTTCGCTGGGGATGGCTGAAGGCGCGTATGAGGCGGCGTTGAAATATTCCAAGCAGCGCAAGCAGTTTGGAAAGGCGATCAGCGAATTTCAGGCGATCCAGTGGAAGCTGGCTGATATGGCGACGGAGATCGAAGCGGCGAAGCTGCTGACGTTCCGGGCGGCGTCGCTGAAGGACGCGGGGTCGAAGAGCACGTTGGAATCGTCCATGGCGAAGCTGTATGCGAGCGAAGTGGCGGTTCGTTGCGCCAACGAAGGCGTGCAGATTCACGGCGGATACGGATTCATCAAGGATTATCCGGCGGAGAAGTTCTATCGCGATGTGAAGCTGTGCACCATTGGCGAGGGAACCAGCGAGGTGCAGCGGTTGGTGATCGCGCGGCAGTTGCTGAAGGATTAAACCTTAAGTTCGCCACGGATCGACACGGATTACCAAGTAATATTGTGTGTGCGGACGACGCTTTGGAGGCCGGACATCTCGTCCGTTCCCGCAAGTCAGACGGGCGAGACGGCCGTCCTCCACGAGCCTAAAGTTTCCTGTCTTCCGGCCTCTGCTTTACACTGACAGGTTGACCCACGACTTCCAACCCCTGATTGAGCATTTGCGTTCCGGCGATGTGCGGACTTTGGCGCGGGCCATCAGTATGGTCGAGAACCGCTTGCCTGGTTGGGCGGAACTGCTGAAAGCGTTGTTTCCGCAGACTGGGCACGCGCGGATTCTAGGGCTTACCGGTGCGCCAGGTGCGGGCAAGAGCACGCTGGTCGATCAACTGGCCAAGTACTACCGCAAACAGAATCGTACCGTGGGAATTATCGCGGTTGATCCTACCAGTCCTTACACTGGCGGGGCGATTCTGGGAGATCGCATTCGCATGCAGGATCATTTTTCAGATCCCGGGATTTACATTCGCAGCATGGCTACGCGGGGCTCGCTGGGCGGGTTGGCGCGAGCTACGGCTGACGTGGCTACGGTGATGGATGCTTCCGGACGCGACCTGATCATGATCGAAACCGTTGGCGTAGGCCAAGACGAGGTGGATATTGTGCGGCTGGCCGACGTCACGGTCGTGATTCTGGTTCCGGGGATGGGCGACGATGTGCAGAGCATCAAGGCGGGCATCATGGAGATTGCCGACATTTTTGTGATCAACAAGAGTGATCGCGAAGGCGCCGAGCGGGTGGAGCGTGAGATTCGGGCGTTGCAATCGCTGGCGATTCGCAGCGATCATTGGACACCGTCGATTGTAAAGACGGTGGCCAGCGACGGGACTGGGATCGGTGAGTTGGTCGCGGCTATTGCGGAATACGAAGCGTATCTGCAAAAGGAAAATCTCGTCCTGCAGCACAAAATTGAAAACTGGCAAGAGCGGCTGATCGAGATGCTGCGCGATGCTTTGCTGGAGAAAGCCCGCGGGCAGATGGAAGATGGCAACGTCGAGCGCTACGCGGCGGAAGTCGTCGAGCACAAGCGGGACCCGTATACGCTGGTGGAGGAGATTGTGGGAAAGTTGGGAAGGTCAAGCCCTTAAGACTTGCCCCTCATAATTGTCATTCCGAGTGGGTGCTAGCACGCGAGGAATCTGCAGTTTGTCACGATGGGCAAGATGTAGATCCCTCGTTTAGCCCTCGCGCTAGCGCGGATCGGGCGCCACACAGGATGACAAGAATTGAAGAAGGACGGAGATCAATGCTCACAATTGACCATCTCGGAATCGCCGTGAAGTCGCTGGCGGCGGCGAAGAGGATCTACGAGAATCTGGGGCTGGCCACGTCCTCCGAGGAGGTAGTCGAAGGCGAGCAGGTTCGGGTGGCGATGGTGCCGGTGGGAGAGAGTCGCTTGGAGTTGATGGAGGCGACGTCGGAAAACTCGGCAGTCGCGAAATTCATCGCCAAACGCGGCGAAGGCTTGCATCACATCTGTCTGCGCGTGCCTGATCTGGCAGCAGCGGTCGAACGCCTGAGGACGGACGGTGTGCGGCTGGTCTCGAATGAAATCAAGACTGGCGCAGGCGGGCATCGATATGTGTTCGTGCATCCTTCGAGCGCGGGAGGCGTGTTGCTGGAGTTGGTGGAAGCCGGGCACTGAATCGAAGCGGCCACGGATTTTCACGGATGCGCACGGATCGGCGATTCTCAATCCATGCCTATTTTGGCAGTCGACACTTCCGGCAAGCACGGCAGCGTAGCACTGGCGCGTTGCGGGCCGGATCATGCTTGCCAAGTCCTCGAATTGGTCGCGCTTTCGGGGGGAACATTCTCCGCGGAATTGGTTCCGCAGATTGCGGCGTTGCTGACTCGACATGGATTCATCAAGGAGGACGTGAGCGCCTTTGCCGTGGTTTCCGGACCGGGATCCTTTACCGGGCTTCGCATCGGGCTGGCAGTCATCAAGGCGCTCGCAGAGGTGCTTGAGAAACCGATTGCCGCCGTGTCGCTCTTGGAGGCATTGGCATGCGCCGGTGAGTCGCGAGGCAGAGTTACGGCTGCGCTCGAGGCCGGTCGGAATGAAGTGTTCCTCGGTGAGTACGAGGTCGACGGCGCGATAGCGCACTTGATTCGTGAGCATCTGCTCCATCGCGACGAATGGCTGGGCTCGGCGGGTGAGGCAAAAATCATTACCCCCGACCAGGTGCTTGCGGAAGGGGCACGTGCTAAGGGATGGCGCGTGGTCGAAGTTGAGCGGCCAAGGAGCGATGCAATCGCACGGTTGGGATGGCGCAAGATTGCCGGGGGAGAGGGTGTTTCCCCGGAGGCTCTCGAAGCGAGTTACATTGGACGCTCGGAGGCGGACCTTTTCGTGAAGGGCAACTAGCAGCGATGGTCGTAAAATCCGGCGAGACGTCAGCGCTACGAATGCGAGTTCGCCATGCCATTGTCACGGACATTCCCGCGCTGATGGCGCTTGAGAAGTATGCCGCTACCGCGACGCATTGGTCTATGCAGCAGTACGAGGCTGCGCTTTCCGGCGAAGGGCCTTCCCGTGTGATCCTGATAATTGAGCAAGACGCCGCAGCGCAGGGCTTCATCGTTGGCAGGGCGGTGGGCGAAGAGTGGGAAATCGAGAACATCGCCGTCGCCGGAGCCGCGCGACGGCGTGGATTGGGCACGCGTTTGCTCGGAGAGTTTCTCGACTTAGCTCGAACCGGCGGCGCAGACGCAATCTTTCTGGAGGTCAGGGAGTCGAACCTGGCGGCACGACGGCTCTATGAGAAATCGGAATTTGTCGAGAGCGGCCGGCGCAAGCTCTACTATCGCGAACCGGAAGAAGACGCCATTGTTTACCAGATTGGGTTTGCCTGAAATTGCATCAGTCCTTGTGCAATTCGTTGGAAGTTTATGATAATAAGTATAGATGCCTTGATCGGGCTCTCGGAAGCTAAGGTTTCTATTGACCACAAATAAGTGCTTCGATTATTACCTTTCGCATTGAAGCAGGCTAGGTGGTGTGGTAAGTTTTAACTCTGATAACCCGGTTAGGAGGTCTGCTGGATGTTAACTTCTAGTGACCAGCTCCTCGCCAATCACGACGAATTCAGAAAGCTGGCGATGGAGCACACACTCTACGAAAAACGCCTTGATTCACTCACCGAAAAACGCTACCTCACCGAAGACGAAAAATTGGAAGAAGTGCGGCTCAAGAAGCTGAAACTCCGTCTCAAGGATCAGATGGAGATTATTCAACGGCAATACCGGCAGCAGCCACAACAGAACCAGGTCGCCTAATCCAGCTCAAATCTTGCGCGGCTCAGCCGCCGGAGGGGTTATCTGTCTCCACACAGGGCGCTTGCAAGCGCCTTTTTTATTTGTATTTAAGAGGAAACGCTTAGCCGCGCTCCGGGCCTGCACTATAATCCTCTGTATCTCCCAACATGGTTCGTGACGCTTACTATTACGCGTTTCCGCTTCTGCTTGCAGCGACCCTGATCGGTTGGCTCACCAGCCCACTGTGGACCTTGCCTGCCTTGCTCCTAGCTGCATTTTTTCTCTGGTTTTTTCGCGATCCAGAGCGGGCTATTCCGAGTGATGCCGGGGCGCTGGTCTCGCCGGCGGATGGTAAAGTCACAGACGTCTCGCCGGTAATGTCGAACGGCATCCCACTTCTTCGGATCAGCATATTTTTGAATGTCTTTGACGTGCACGTGAACCGCTCTCCCATCACCGGCATCATTCGCGAGGTGCATTATCACAAAGGAAAGTTCGTAAATGCGATGAACGCGGCCTCGGCGGAGCAGAACGAGCAGAATGTGGTAACCGTCGAAGGTGAGGGCCAGACCGTGGTCTTCAAGCAGATTGCGGGACTTCTGGCGCGCCGCATTGTTTTCAACAAGAAGGTGGGAGACCGCGTGGAGCGTGGAGAGCGCATTGGCCTGATCAAATTTGGATCGCGGGTGGATGTTTTGCTGGACGCCTCCGCGAGTGCAGAGGTCAAGATCGGAGATCGCGTGAAAGGTGGATCGAGCGTGCTAGCCTACCTGAACACCGCAGGGCCGCTTGCGGCGGAGAGTGCCGGACTGACTCAGCGGGGAGTACTTTAATGGACCCGGACGTTCCAGGGATTCAAAAGCGGCGCAAGGAAGACCGGCCCTCGGGGCGATTGCGCAAAGGCCTGTACATTTTGCCGTCGCTGTTCACCGCGGCGAATATGGCCATGGGCTATTACGCCATATTGCAGGTTACGCATGCCACGGCCGCCGAGCCCTGGCATTTCGATTTTGCGGCTAAGGCGATCGGGTTTGCCGTTTTGTTTGACGGCCTGGACGGGCGCATTGCGCGCATGACCCATACCAGCAGTGATTTTGGCCGGGAGTTGGATTCGCTGGCCGATGTCATCACCTTCGGCGTAGCACCTGCGCTGCTGGCATGGATGTGGGGATTCCGCCAGTTGCCGGTATTCCTGTCGTCCACGGAACTTACCGGGAAAATGATTCAGCTGGGGGCCATCTCCAGCTTTCTTTTTATGATGGCGGGCGCAAGCCGCCTGGCACGCTTCAACATCGTGGTGAATCCGCAACCATCAAACCCCGGGCGGCCCGGGAAGAAGTATTTTGTGGGAATGCCGATTCCCGCGGGCGCAGGAGTCATCGCGGCGGTTGTGCACTTTTCCGGCGGAGATCCGATTTCATCGTTGTGGATTTGCGTCACCTGGATGCTCGTTGTGGTAGCGGTGGGATATCTGATGGTGAGCACCTGGCGTTTTTACAGTTTCAAGGACATCGATTTCCGCTCCCGGCAGCCCTTCCAGTTGGTGATCCTGCTGGGCCTGCTGTTTGCGGCGATTTGGTTTTTCTCCCAGTGGGTGCTGTTCGTGATCGCGCTGGCCTACACTCTTTCGGGCGTGATCTGGCGCTTGCAGTGGATTTTCCGGCGTAAACGGAACCTGCCTCCTCCGACGTATAAAGAGGCCTCGCAGATTTCATGAGTTCGAATATCAAATCCGCTGCGGTGTCGCACGCCGAACCTGTGCGCGGCGGCAACTCCTACCGCCTGGCCATTGTCGGCGCGGGCACGCTCAAGGGTAAGGAAGTTGCAGACGTGCTCAACGACCGGAATTTCCCCTCACTGGACGTGAAGTTGCTGGACGACGATGAATCCCTCGGAAAGCTGGAAGCGGTGGGGGAAGAGGTCACTTTCATCCAGAATGTCCGCAACGAACAGTTCCAGAATGTAGACTTCACTTTTTTTGCTGCCGACCCCGACTCCACGCGCAAGAAATGGAAGACAGCGCGCAATGCGGGCAGTGCGATCATCGATCTTTCTGCCGCTCTGGAAGACGAGCCGGACGCCGCCATCCGTTCGCCATGGATTGAGCGGCAACTGGGGCAGTCTTTGGTTCCCGAACTGCAGCCCGGTCCGGCGATCGCCGCGCACCCCGCCGCCGTCGTGCTCGCCCTGCTTCTCCTGCGCTTGCAGAAGGCTGGACCCGTGAAGAGTGTCGTGGCGACGGTGTACGAGCCCGCCTCCGAACACGGACAGAAAGGCATGGACGAACTGCATGAGCAGACCGTGAACCTGCTGTCGTTCCAGCAGTTGCCGAAAAATGTCTTCGACACCCAGGTGGCGTTCAACATGGTCGCCCGCTATGGTGAGCACTCGGTGCCGGCGCTGGCAACGGTGGAAAGCCGGGTGCTGAGGCACTATCGGCGAATTGCGGGAAAGGACGCTCCGCTGCCATCGCTGCTGCTAGTGCAGGCCCCCATCTTTCACGGACACGCCTTCGCGATTCACCTCGAACTCGGACAGGTGGCGGACGTCGAAAACATTTCGCACGCGCTGGCGGGTGAACATGTGGTCCTCACGCATGGAGCCGAAGACGCTCCCTCCAACGTGAATGCCGCAGGACAGACGGAGATTCAGGTATCGGTTGCGGCGGACGCCGGCCACCCGAATGGGCTCTGGTTGTGGGCTGCGTCTGACAATCTGCGCATCGCCGCGGCGACCGCCGTCGAGTGTGCCGAAACCATGGCTGCGACCAGGCCTCGGGGCAAAATCCAATGAGCCGTGGCGTGGCGTTGGCCGTGCTCTTAACCGCTTTCGGACTAGGATGCGGCTATCACACTGCCGGGCACGCGGTAACCATTCCTGACAACGTCCGAACCATTGCAATTCCAGCGTTCGTGAACCAGACTCAAACCTTCAAGATCGAGCAGATGCTGACCGCTGCCGTGGTGAGGGAGTTCGTCGCGCGTACGCACTATCGCGTAATCAACCAAATGAACGACGATGCGGATGCGGCGCTGCACGGGACTGTGGTCTCGACCTACACCACGCCCCTGACTTATGATTCGCAGACGGGACGCGCCGCGAGCGTGCTGGTTGTGATCTCCATGAAGGTATCGCTGCTCGACAAGCAGGGCAAGGTTCTCTACCAGAATCCGGCGTATTTGTTTCGCGAGCAGTACGAAGTCCCGCGCGACCTGAACAGTTTTTTCCAGGAGGACTCCCTCGCATTTCAACGGCTGTCGCGCGACTTTGCGCAGACCCTGGTTTCGAATATTCTGGAGGGCTTCTGATGCGAGCCTTCGCCCAGACTGACCGCTTTGTCTCCGAGGTGCAAGCCCGCAAGCTGCGCCCGGCTTATGTGTTTGTCGGAGCCGAAGTATTTTTTCGCAAACGCTGCCGTGAAGCCATTCTCGAGCACCTGGTCACGCCCGACCTGCGCGACTTCAGTCTTTTCGAATTTGATCTCTCCGAAACTGATTTGGCCGAGGTGTTGGATCGTGCGCGTACTCCTTCGCTGATGGCGCCCTTTCAGGTCTTTTTTGTGCGGGGCGTCAAGAACCTGTTTGGACGCGGGTCCAACGAGGAGAAGTTGGCGGCCATCGAGGCGTATTGCAAAGATCCAAACCCTGCCGCCGTATTGATCTTTGTTGCCGATCACATCAACATTCCCGCAGACGCCCGCCGCATGGACCTGACTGACAAAGAACGCTACGAGCGCATTCGCGAAACGCTGGGGCAATACTGCGCCATTGTCGAACTGGCGCGGGTGGAAGAAAACGATGCAGTGCGCTGGATTGGCGAATACTGTGCCACTCGCGATGTGAAGATCGATCCCGATGCCGCCCGCGAACTGGTGGACGCGTTAGGCAGCGACATGATGATGGTTTCGAACGAACTGGAGAAGCTGATCCTGTACGCGGGCGAAAAGAAGCGCATCACGTTGGGCGATGTCGAGACCATGGTGCTGGCAGCGAAGCAAAGATCGTTGTATGAGCTGACCGACGCGATCTCCGCGAAGGATAAGGTACGTGCGCTCGAAATGCTGGATGCGATCCTGAGCACGGGCGAGGGCGACGAGGCTGCCATCGGACATCTATTCATGCTGGCCAAGACGTTTCGCCAGATGCTGGTGATACTCGAGCGAAACGTGCGCGACCAGCGCATGTTGTGGGCGGCGCTGTGGCAGGGATTTCGCGTGCCTCCCTTTGCCGCCGACGACATTATCAAGCAGGCTCGACGCTACAAGTCGAAAAGGGAACTGACTCGCGCCATCCGGCTGGTGGCAAAAACCGATCTGGCATTGCGCTCCAATCCTCCTAGCAAAAGGATGGTGCTGGAGAAACTGGTGCTGGACTTAACTGCCGAGCCCAAGTCGGAAATCCCGGGCTGGTCCCAGGAAGAGCTGCCGGTGTAGCGGGTGCTCGTTGGCCCCCTAGAGGCATCCGCCCACGGCTGAAGCGAACGCTACTTCTTTGCGACGGCGTTCAGGCGGACGTTCAAACGGGATTTGTAGCGCGAGGCGGTGTTCGCGTGCAGCACACCCTTCTGGACCGCTTTGTCTAGGGCGGAGACGGTTTGCCGGAAAACTTGATCGGCAGCCTGCTGATCGCCCTTGGCCAGCGATTCGCGCAGATCGCGCAACGCGCTGCGCAGCCGGGAAGCGTTAGCGCGGTTGCGAACCGTGCGTTTCGTGGTCTGACGGGCGCGTTTCAGCGCCGAAAAATGATTTGCCATTCGATCTCGTTACCTTCGTTTCTATGGAGTTTCTCTTAGCCAGGGATATTCCACCACTGGCGAATAAACTATTCTACGGCAGCTACTTGCGAATGGTCAAACCGTTAGCCGATGCACTCGGCACTCTGAAGGTGTTGCTCGAGTCCTCCGCGCCCATCGTGGTGATGGAAACGGTGGAAGAAGTGCGAGCGGTGCGGTTGGTACGCGTGGCGTGCACTTCGCTCAATCTTGCCACGTTCGAATGGAGCATCGCCAGCGGGTTAGCTCGTTGCGGAAACGAAGGCCACGAACCCGTTGTTGAAGGCAGGTTCCCAGTTACTGGCACCGGCCATGACGGAACAGATCTCGCAGCGCAAGCCATTTACAACACCCGTGACCCCGCGCAGGTGCTCGGCGTGTTGGAAGGCATCACGGCCGAGGCGGCGTTCATTCTCAAAGATTTCCATCGTCACATGGAGGACCCGGTCGTGGTGCGGCGCCTCCGCGACGTGGGCCAGAAATTCTCCAAGAATCGCCGTACCGTAGTGATTATCGCTCCATCGATTAAGATGCCGCCGGAGTTGGCCAGCCTGGTGGAGTACCTTGAACTGCCACTTCCAGACAAGCAGCGCCTCCGCCAGATCATCGACGAGATGATCGTCCGCGTGGGAAAGACGCGAACCTTGCACCGCTCGTTAGACGCTACCGGGTTGGATGTGATGGCCGGCAATCTGCGTGGATTGACGGAAGAGCAGGCGGAGCGGGCGGTGTCACAGGCGATCGTCGCGAGGTATGGATTAACTGCCGAGATCGTGACCGATGTTTTGCAGGCCAAGAAGGAAATGCTACAGCGTTCGGAAATGCTGGATTTCGTAGAGGTCTCCGATACTCTGGCCAACGTCGGAGGCCTCGAAAATCTCAAGCGTTGGCTGGAACAGAGGCGTGGAACATGGGAAGAGCGGGCACAAGCATTCGGTCTGGAACCACCGCGAGGCGTAATTATTCTGGGCGTGCAGGGTTGCGGGAAGAGCATGTGCGCGCAGGCGATTGCCGGTGAATGGAAACTGCCGCTGGTCAAATTCGACACCGCTGCGATCTTCGACAAATACATCGGCGAGACCGAAAAGCGAATTCAGAAAGTATTTCAGGTGGCCGAAGAGCTATCGCCGTGCGTGCTTTGGATTGACGAGTTAGAAAAGGTATTTGCGGGGAGCGGTTCGGATTCTGCATCGGCAGACGCGGGGGTTTCGTCTCGTCTACTGGGGGCATTTCTTTCCTGGATGCAAGAGCGTAAGGCGCCAGTTTTCGTAGCGGCCACCTGCAACAACGTCTCCGCGCTGCCGCCGGAACTGATTCGCAAAGGGAGGTTTGACGAGTTATTTTTTGTCGACCTGCCGAACCAGGCGGAGCGAAAGCAGATCTTTGCTCTTGAGTTGAAGCGGCGGAATCGGCATCCGGCGGAATTCGATCTGGATCAGGTTGTGGCCACGGCGCGAGGCTACTCGGGAGCGGAAATTCAGGCTGCGGTGCAGACGGCACTTTATGCCTCGTTCTCCAGCAAGCAACCTCTGGCAACGTCCTCGCTGATTGATGCGTTGGCGAAGACAGTGCCGCTCTCGACGACCAGGGCGGAGGAGATACAGGAACTCAGGGACTGGGCCAGAGCGCGTGCGGTTCCCGCTTCTGACGCTGACGCAAAAGGCGAAGGCGTGTAAACCTCGTGTTTCGCAGTTATCTCACCGCCATTGACTCAAATCCGACCCTCGGCGTACCCTTAGCTCAATGGTAGTTGCTTGCACCTCGGGAGCGAGCATTCCGGCTGGTTCCACCTGCAGAGAGAAGAGTTTTGTCGTCGCTAGGAAAGGCACGGGTGTGCTTAGTTGCGGCCATAACCATCGAAGAACCGTCGCGTGGAAAATACGGCGCAGGGAGGGATTCGTATAGACAGCATGAAGAAGAGCATCGAGATCACACCTCACATTGAAACCTTGTTCGGCACTCGGGACGAAAACCTGCATGTGCTGGAAGACGGTCTGAACATCAACATCGATCTGCGATCTAATTCTATTGAAGTGGAAGGCGCAGCCCGCGATGTTGCCCGGGCCGAGCAAGTCTTCGCCGACTATCACCATCTGCAACGCTCCGGACACACCTTCAACAACGGCGACCTGAACAGCATGCTGCGCGTACTGATGGCCGACCCTAAAGCGACCCTGCGCGGTCTGGCCGAAGCGGGGCGTCAGCGCTCTTTCGGACGGCGCACTGTGCAGCCCAAGAGCCTGAATCAGAAACGATACGTGGAAGCCATTGAAAACCACGACATGGTCTTCGGCATCGGTCCCGCCGGCACCGGCAAGACCTACCTGGCGGTGGCGATGGCAATCTCGGCGCTCCTGGCGAAAAGAGTGAACCGGATTATTTTGGCGCGTCCGGCGGTTGAAGCCGGGGAACGCCTGGGATTCCTTCCAGGGACGTTGCAGGACAAGATCGATCCCTACCTGCGTCCGCTGTACGACGCGCTCTACGACATGCTCGATCCGGAAAAGGTTGATCGCTATCTGGAAAAGAATGTCATCGAGATCGCGCCGATCGCATTCATGCGCGGGCGCACTTTGAATGACTCGTTCGTGATTCTCGATGAAGCGCAAAACACAACCTCGGAACAAATGAAGATGTTCGTCACTCGCCTCGGTTTCAACTCCAAGGCGGTGATCACCGGCGACGTCACTCAGATCGATTTGCCCAATGCCCGCCGCAGCGGCCTGCTGGAGGCGGTGGATATCCTGAAACGCGTCGAAGGATTGACCTTCGTCTACTTCGATGAGGGCGACGTTGTCCGTCACCATTTGGTGCAGCGCATCATTCGGGCTTACGATGAGCACAAGACAAAACTGGCGGAACAACAACTGTCGTTACTTGAGCCCAGGAGCGGTGTGAATGGCAAGACCAACAGGGCCGACAGTGCGCTTCCGCCGAAGGATGTTGCCATGCCTGCCGGAGCAGACGCGAAAGAATAAAGCGAACATGATTGGCTGGGAGGGCCGTGGGTCGGCCCTCCTGTTTATTTGGAATGTCATCCCGAGCAAAGCGAGGGATCTGGGTGCTTGCCCGTGGCGGCGACACTCGTGGCGCAGGCAAGAACCTGGATCCCTCGCCAGGCCCGGATGACAAGTAAGGAAGGTCTAGAGGAGTCCGGGGACAGCTTGGTTATCATTCAAGAAAGAGTGGCTGGTTTGAGTGAGGCGGCGCTGGCGAAATTTGTTACGCGCGCGCTCCGTGCGACCCGACTTCGAGGGGCAGTCGGTGTGCTGGTGACGAGCAGTCGGGAGTTGCAGGGATTGAACCGTCGTTTTCGGGGAAAGAATAAGCCGACCGATGTGCTATCGTTTCCCGCAATGCCCGGGCTGATGCAAGGGTTTGCCGGGGACGTCGCTATTTCCGCGGAGATTGCGGCCGGGAACGCGCGTCGGCTTGGGCACACAGTCGCTGAGGAAATCAGGGTTCTGGTCTTACATGGACTGCTTCACCTCGCCGGGTACGATCACGAACGCGATGACGGGGAAATGGAGCGCAAGGAAGCGCGTTTGCGGAAATCGCTCGGATTGCCGGTGG
>Ga0210407_10001254_pt1 | contig 24506 bp, 23 predicted proteins | sample IncBWC27MmetaG_FD_150860 | JGI IMG/M metagenome (GOLD analysis project Ga0210407, IMG submission 150860) | Forest soil microbial communities from Barre Woods Harvard Forest LTER site, Petersham, Massachusetts, United States - Inc-BW-C-27-M | ecosystem: Environmental > Terrestrial > Soil >... | reverse complement strand
GGCTGTGGCGCTCAATCAGCGTGGCGATGTGCGTATCATTCCCTCCGGTAAGAAGGTCGCCTTCCCAATGGCCGGGCACGGCACGATCCTCGGCCTCGGAAACAGGACGGGCGGATACGAGCCAGTCGCGCGTGGATGAGCGTCGGTCCAGCGAGGCGCGTGCAATAACGGTAGATGGAACTGCCTATCGAGAATTCAATTCACGTTTGCGTGCTTGGTTCGCAGCTGTATTCGCCGCGCGCCTACCAATAAGAGTGGTTTTCCAGTGAAGCGCATCTTCGCCACTCATTGCTTGTCGCCGAACGGTCCTGGCTTGTAGAACCTTTCACCCCATTGCGGCGTCTCGGCCCACTGCCACACCGGTGCGCCGCCAGCGATGCTGAGGTCGGGCCAATATTTGGTCGAGCCGTGGAAGCCCTTCTTCATCTCGTCAATCGAGGGGCGCGAACCGCGCGATTCCCAGACCGCCTTCTGGATGTCCGCAGCCCATGAGAGAAGCGGCTTTATCTCCTTCCAGGTCAGGGCCGAATCGACCGTGCCGAGGGAATGGAAGAACTCCGACGTCTTGATCAACGTTAAAGCGTCGTACTCGAGCACGACCGGGGCCGTGCGGATACCGTCATTCTCGGCGTAGGTCTCGAGCGCCTGCTGGGCGATGTCCAGCTTCAGCTTCCACCAGCGATTGGCGATCTCTATGGCCTGCGGCTGGTTGGCGCTGACGATTTCCTGCGCCTCCCAGTCGGCCTCCAGGAAGGCGCGCAGGAGATTGGGGTGTTCGTTGGCAAAGGCCTGCCGCGCGCTCAGGTAAAGGCGGTCGGTGAAAAAGCCTTCCGGCCATCCCCACGCTTTCTTTGTCTCGGGCAGACGGCCGGCCGGCTTGTACGTCTTGCCCGTGAAGCCGTCGCTATCGACAAGAAGTTCCGCCGTGCCGAGGTCCGGACCCTGGAAGCGAAACGGAACCCATACGGCGACGGCATCGACGCCCGCCGGCATTTGTATGCCGACGTTAGGCGGCATGTTGACGACCTTGATGCCGGCTTGCTCGATCGACTTGCCGAGAACGTTCTTTATCACCGACGCGAGTGTGTAGTGGGCACTGGTCCCCACCGGGAGTCCGATGGTCTTGCCTTCGAGCTTCGCCACCTCGTCGATCGCGCTGCCCGGTCGAACCATGACAGCATTGGAGATGTGACTGGCCTGGACTCCGAAAATGACGAACGGGACGCCTTGCTTTATCCGCGCCGTCATCGCGGCGCTGGAGATGTCCATGTCGATGTCGAGATTCCCCGACATCATGGCAGCGTTGGCTGGCGGTCCGCCGGCGATGAACTGCTTCCAGTCCGCGGCGATCGTATAGCCGTACTTCGCCGCATACTTCTCGTAGAGTTTCTGCTCCTGGATCACGCCGTTTATGCCGGCGGTCCCGGCAAAGGGGTTAAAGCCGATGCGGACAGTGACGTGCCTGGCTTGAGCCCGGGCGGCGGAGCCCAGGCTGGAAGTCAATCCGGCGGCCATCGCGGTCGTAAGAACAGTGCGCTTGGTCAACATCGTTATCTCCCCATTTCTGCCTGCAGCATCAGCCAGATCTCATCCGAGAGTCCATGGAAGTCGTCGTGCACACGAATCTCGGCTTGGCGCGGCCGCGAAAAGGGCACGGTGAACTCGCCCCGGATCCGCCCGGGCCGCGGCGTCATGACGATGATCCGATCGGACAGGAAGATCGCCTCGTCGATGGAGTGCGTTACATAGACAACGGTCTTCTTGCGTTCGCGCGAGGCTTCGCTCCAAATGCGCAGGAGCTCGTCCTGCAGCGCGACGCGGGTCAGCGCGTCAAGCGCAGCCAGGGGCTCGTCCATCAGCATGATGTCCGGATCGTTCGCCATGCAGCGCGCCAACGCGCATCGTTGCCTCATGCCGCCGGAGAGCTCGTGAGGATATTTCCGCTCGAAGCCCTGCAGGCCGACGAGTGTGATGTAGCGGACGACGAGCTTGTCGATCTCGCTTTGCCGAAAGCCTCGACTCGCCGGGCCGAACCCAATGTTCCCGGTAACCGTGAGCCATGGGAAAAGCGCGTATTCCTGGAAGACCACACCGCGATTCGGCTCCGGCCCTTCGATGGACTTCCCATCGACCTCGATCCGACCCGAACTCGACGGCTCGAATCCGGCAATGATGTTGAGAAGGCTGGATTTGCCACAGCCGCTCGGCCCGAGGATCGAGACAAATTCGCCATCGGTGATATCGAGGTCGACCCTCTCGAGCGCGTTCACCGTTTCGCCGGCCGCCCCGTCGAACTGCTTGGTTACTCCCGCAATCGTAATCTTAGCGTTTGCCGTCATGGCAGCCGCACTCCCTGGCGCCACGGCAGCAACCGCCGCTCGAGCCATCGGCTCGACAGGTCCATGACGAGACCGATGACGCCAATGGTGATCATGCCGACGATGACGAGGTCGGTGCGCAGGACCTGTTGATAGTAGTTTATCATGTAGCCAAGGCCGCTGCTGGCGGCGATGAGCTCGGCGCCCACGATGCTCATCCAGCTCACGCCGATGGCGATGCGCAGGCCGGTGAAGATCGAAGGTAGGGTCGTGGGGAGGACGACGTGCGTCAGCAGCCGGCGGCGACTCGCGCCCAACGATAGGGCCGCGCGGACATGGAGCTTGTCGAGCGATCGGACGCCCGCAATCGTGCTCACCAGAATCGCGAAGAAGGCCGACAGGAAGGTGATGAATACGATCGAGATCGTGCCTATTCCGAACCATAGGATCGACAAGGGAACCCAGGCGAGCGGCGGGATCGGTCGGAACAGGCTCAAAAGGCCGTCCAGCAGCTTCTCGATCCGCTGGTAAAGGCCCATCGCCAGTCCGAGCGGCACGCCCAGGGCGAGCGCGGCCAGATCGGCATAGAGGATCCTTTGCAGGCTCGCGCCTATGTTGTCCAGCAGCTCACCGCTAGCAATGGCGCGCACGAAGGCGTTGGCGACCTTCACTGGTGATGGCAGAAGCGCACCTGGAAAGACCATCATCACATCGGTGAGAAGGAACCAGACGAGCACAAAAAGGACGGGCAGGACGACATAGTAAAGCCACGACAGGGAGCGGCCGGCCTTTCGCACGCCCTCGGACGCGGGTTCGCCGGCGATCGGCCGCTGCATCGCGGTTCCGGATCGGGCTTCAGGCGTCATACTCGTAGACCAGGGGCTGCTCGATGAGGACCTCCACCTGTCCGGCCGCTTTCCTCACCTGGTACATTTTCAGCGGAATGCGCGATTCGGTGCCGGTGCAGGCGCCCGTGCGCACATCCCACTGCCAGATGTGCTTGAAGCAGGTGATGGACTCGCCGTCGCAGAGTCCCTTGCGCAATGGCTCCTCCTGATGCGGGCAGAGCGGTGGATAGGCGAAATACTCCTCGCCCACGCGGGCCAGCAGCACCGTGACGCCGTCGATGTCGAACTCCTTCAAATCGTTTTGCCCGATCGCACCTTCACTGCACGCCACCTTCCAAACCATCGATCTTCCCATCCTTTGCAGTTCCTGGACCGCCCCCAACTCCTGGACCACCCGCAGCACCCGACCAAGCCGCCGTCAGCTGAACTTGTCGAAGCGGATGCGCGAAGGCGGCAAACGCCCCTTCAGCATGACGACACGCATCGTCGCGTCCACCATGGGCGGTGGCCCGGCAAGGAAGGCCATCGTGTTGTCGCAGCCGCCCTCCAGGCCGCGGCCAACAGCCTCATGCACCATGCCGTCCTCGAAGCACAATGCAGGCCAGTGGGCGCGCTCGGCTGCGCCGGCAGACGCGTCGGACAGCGCCACGGTCGCTTCGAAGGCCTCGCCGAAGCGCTCTCGCCACAGGCTGATCTGCTCCAACAGGGCGGCATCACGCATGGTGCGAACGCCGAAAAATAGGCGCGCGCGATTGGGGCCGAGAGCCCCCTCGCCGGCCGCCCGCGCCAAAATCGAAAGCGCAACCGCCAGCCCGGACCCGCCGACAGCCACCAGCAGGTCATGGCCCAGGGACGGCTCCAGCACGGCAGAACCGAGGGGGCCAAACACACGCGGCGCATCACCCTGCCGGGCCCGTGTGAACAACCAATCGCTGAACTCGCCTTTGAGTTTGCGCTTGATGATGAAATCCAGCCGCGCCGAGGGTGCTTCCCAATTCGCCATCGAATAGGCGCGAAAGCCGGCGGTTCCGGGCGCTCCCAAAAGCGCGAATTGCCCAGCCTCGAAGACCATCGGTCGCTCCAGCGCCAACGACAGTGCCAGCATGTCATGCGTCAGCGGCACGAGCCGGTCGACCCGCGCAGCGATTTCCGCAGGCCGCTCGGCGCCGGCACGCCACGCCCCCAGTGGATCGGGCAAGGCAATACGGCAATCAGTCAGCGGAGCGGCCTGGCACATCAGGAACTCTCGTCGCGCCTGCTTCAAGCATTGCCGACCCGGCGCCTGCGGCCAGCCTTCGTCAACCTCCCCGTCGAGCAGCCGGGCACGGCAGGTGCCGCAGGTGCCCGTGGCACATTCATAGGACAAGGCGACGCCCTGACGGAGGCCCGCCGCAAGAATGGTCTCCCCGGGCAGCGTTGCGACGTCGAGCGGCCCGCTTTTCGTTTCGACGATGATCCGCACAGGGCATTTGCCTCAGAACGGGATCTGCGATCCCGCGCCAAGGGAACGCGTCTCGAGGCGCACTTCGCGCGACTTCAGGCGCGGCGCCGCGCCGGTCGTGTCGACCACGTCGTTGTAGCGCCCGATTGCGAACACCTTCGTGTCGCCGCGATCGTTGGTGAAGTAGATCGTCAACGCGCTAGTGACCTTCATCGTGCCAGAAGAGCCGTTCGGCGCCACGCGGTAGACTTGGGCGTGGCGCGTGAACCGGCCTTCGGGCTTTACATGTTCCGGCAGCATCTCGAACATTGCCATCAAGTCGGTGCGGCTCTGCTCCAGCCAGATCATCTCCTTGCGCAACTCCGGACTGTAGGCAGTCACTTTATACTGATAATCCTCGGCACAGAGCGCCAGATAATCGTCGAACTTTTCGTCGTCCATCGCCAGGCACGACTCATAGATCACATCCTTCACGGCATCCGTGTCCATTCTCAATTCCTCCTGATGGCCGCCAAGCGTCCAATCGGGAACGCGGCAGCCAACACGCCTGCAGGCCTCATTCGGCAGCCTGAGCCAGCTGGTTCAGCGGATTGCTCGCGGGGCGGCCCATGCGCCGGCTCCACTCACCGTGGAAATGCCGAAGCAGGGCATCATCCTGCGCGCGCATGTCTTCGCGCCTCGACAGCACGCTGTACTTTGCGGCGCCATCGCGGTTGCTCTCCTCGACCGCCTCGACGAACACCACGTCCTCCACCAGATTGCGGCCGAACGGTCCCCAGAACTGGTTGTGGTTGCGCACCCGCATCGCGCGGTCCGCTGCCGACTCGCCCTTGATGCCCAGTCCGCGATACTCCAGCAAGGTGTGGCTCGGCCCGAGCGGTGTCGACGTGTCGATGCGGATGCAGGTTGCCCGCACGATGATGGTGGTGTTCGGAAACAGGTCGCCGAAGCGCAGCTCGCCGGGCCGCAGACCGGGCAGGTTCGACTCCTGGCGGTCTTGCCAGCCCTTGTAGCGGGAGTAATCGATCTTCATCGGCTCCATCGTGCCGTGGCCGTTCCGATAGAGGATCCATTTCCGCTCGAAATGGCCCTTGGCCTGCATACCGGTGGTACGGTTAACCACGTGGCCCCAGTTGTGGTAGTCCTCCATGTTGGTCTCGTGCCACTGCTTCCAGTTGGCTCGCATCTCGACCTGATGATAGTGGAAGACCTCCAGTTCCTTGGTCCCCATCACTTCTTCGAGAAGGTCGAGCGCGTTGCCAAGATAGGCGTCCAGCGATTCGGCATCGTCGTCGAGATTGATGAACACCATACCGACGCGGGTCTCGCAGCGCACGGCGCGTAATCCCATGTCCTCCTTGCACGGACCGACCTCCTTGAAACCGAGATCGCGGGTCATCGCGATGCAGTCGCCCTTGGTGTCGTATTCCCAAAGATGGAAAAAGCAGGTCAAGGTCTTCGCATTGCCGCTGGGGCCTCGGGCAACCAGGGCGGAGCGGTGCGAGCAGGTATTGACGAAGCAACGGATTTTGTCGTCGATGCCGCGGATCACGACAAGCGGCGTTCCGGCATAAGTGAAAGTACGGTAGTCGCTCGGCGCAGCCACCTCGCTCTCGTGGCACGCAAGCTTCCAGACCTTCTTGAAGATCTTCTCCTGCTCCTCGCGAAAGATGTCGGGATCGCTGTAGACAAGGGCGCTGACATAGTGGTCGTGCGGTACTTTAGGCGGCGTTGCCCATTGATCGGCACTACGTGTCATTGGCTCATCCTCCCTAACTTCGAACCCCGATATCCCAAATCAAAAGCCGAGTTGCTGGCGCACGGCCCTCACCCCCGGCGATCCAAGCGCCAGGAGATCGGCAGCCTGTCGTGCGGCCGTTCCCATCTCCAGCACGGTGCCGGAGGTGAAATGAGCGCTGGGGCCGGCGAAGGTGATGGCTCCGACGGCGCGTTGTGAGGTCACGTTGATTGGCGCGCCGACCGCCGAGATGCCCTTGAAGTTCTCGTTGAGGGATACGGCATAGCCGCGCTCGGCGGTCAGCGCGAGGTCGCGCTCCACCGCGTCGGCATCCGTGATGGTATGCGGCGTATATTGCGGATAGGGGGCCGGGCCCAGCAAGTCCCGCCGCTGCTCGGCCGGGAAGTTGAGGAGCAGCAGCTTGCCTGATGCCGCGGCGTGCAGCGGCGAGGTGAGATGCGTCTGGTAGTAAGGCGACAGGGTATCGCTTGCCACCGCAAGCTCGACCACCAGCCGCTGCGTCCCGATGAACACGCTGAGCCCGCAAGTGACCCCGAACCGGTCACGCAACGTGCGCAGCGTCTGGTAGTAAGGCGACAGGGTATCGCTTGCCACCGCAAGCTCGACCACCAGCCGCTGCGTCCCGATGAACACGCTGAGCCCGCAAGTGACCCCGAACCGGTCACGTAACGTGCGCAGCGTCTCGTAGGAGTCGCGCCGCAGCACATTGAACGGATGGTAGAGGCTGAGCGGGAGATAGGAGCGTGGACCGGCGTAGTAGCGCTTGGCCCCGTCGCGGAACACGTGCTCGCTCTGCGTCAGGGTCTGCATGAGACGATGGACAGTGCTCGCGTGCAGGTTCGAGAGTTCCGACAGTTCGGTCAGCGTCAGCGCTCGGCCGGCATTCACCATCAGTTCCAGCAGCAGCAGGCCACGCTGCAGGGCACCCGCCTCCGGGCTTTCGCGCGGGATGGGTATCGTCGACGACTCGCTTTTCAACGAAGCCAGAACCATCTGCCAGTCACCCCAAGTCCGTAGGCTAGGCCCCTTTTCCGGAAAGGGCCAAGGACTATTTCATTATCCGCGGTATTTTTATCAGAGGGCTGACAAGCCACGACGTTCCCGGTCAGGCTCCCGCTGCGGACTGCGCGTTCTCGGCCGCCCGCTCGCTCTGCTCGAATTCGCTGCGAATCAGATGAAGTACCCGGTCCTTGATCTCGACGAACTTCGGCGCGGTGACGGTCTCGATCAGCCGTGGTTTGGAAAACGGCACGTCGATGACCGCCTTAATGCGTCCCGGCGCGGCGGTCATGACGTAGACGCGGTCGCCGAGGAAAATCGCCTCCTCGACGTCGTGGGTGATGAAGAAGATGGTGGGATGAATGCGGTCCCAGAGTCGCAGCAGCAGTTCCTGCATCACCAGGCGATTCTGGAAGTCGAGCGACGCGAATGGCTCGTCCATCAGGAGCACCTGCGGGCGATTGACGAGCGCCCGGGCGATCTGCACCCGCTGACGCATGCCGCCCGAGAGCTCATACGGGAAGCGCTCGGCGAAGCGGCGCAGTCCGACGGCCTCGATGGTGCTCAGGGCTTCGCTTTCGTAATCTGCACGAGGAATTCCACGCTTTCGGGGCCCGAAAGTGACGTTCTGCATGACCGTCATCCAGGGAAACAAAGAGGGGCTCTGGAAGACCACGATCCGATCAGGCCCGGCGCCAGTCACCGGCATTCCGTTTACCTTGATCTCACCGGTCGTCGGCGTGTCGAAACCGGCGATGAGATTGAGCAACGTACTCTTGCCGCAGCCACTGGGACCGACAATGCACACGATCTCTTGTGCGGCGATCGTCAGGTCTACGTTATCCAGTGCGACGATCGCCTCGCCGCCACTGCGCTGGGAGGGAAAGGACTTGAAGACTCTATCGACGACAATCTTGTCCATGTCACCTCAAGTCTTGGACTGCCAGTGCAGCACGCGGCGTTCCACCGTGGTGATGACGATCTCGAACAGAAGTCCGATCGCGCCGATGATAAAAACGCCGATCAACACCTCCGGGGTGCGGAAAAACGTGCCTGCGTCGGCGATGATGTAGCCAAGCCCGGCCTGCGCGGCGATCAGCTCGGCGGCCACCACCACCGCCCAGCTCACCGCAATCGAGATCTTGATGCCGGTGAAAATATGTGGCATCGCGGCCGGCAGCATGACGCTGGAAAACAGCTGCCAGCGAGTGAGGCCGAGGTTGGTGCCCGCGCGAACGAGTTGCTCCGGCACCGAGCGCATGCCGGCCGCGCTGGCGAGCACGGTGTAGTTGAACGACGCGACGAAGATCAAAAGAATCTTCGAGAGCTCACCGATTCCAAACCATAGGATGACCAGAGGAATGAAGGCGATGGGAGGTATCGGACGGATGAAGCCGAATCCCGGCATAAGGGCTGCGTTGACAAAGCGGCTGTAGCCCATCAGGAGGCCAATCGGCACACCGCAGGCGATCCCTGCAAGCAGGCCAGTCAGCGTTCGCAGCAGGCTGGCGAGGATGTGCTCCCAAAGCGGCTTGCCAGAATAGCCCTCCACCAGCATGGTTTGGAAACTTTTTGCCATAAGGCGAGGCGAAGGCAACGTCATCGGCGAGATCCGGAGCAGGTCGGTCGCCAGCGCCCAGGCACCGAACAGGATCAGCACGGCCATCACCCCCACCAAAGGGTAGCGCATCCGCATCCAATTCGATCTGGCGAGTGAGACCGTGCGTTGCCTGCCCGTCGCGCGCGAGGTTACGTTTTCGGTCGCCTCCGTCATTTACCGCCGCCGCTGGCCTTCAATACCTCGCTGACGACCGAATCATCGAGCAAGCCGTTCACGTCGATCGGCTGGGGAATGACTTTCTGGTCGTGGAGAAAAGTCGCCAGGCCGGCGAGCGCTCCCTGTATCTTGCTGCCCTTGGCAAGCGAGTAGTCATAGGCAGGATCGGCCCATTTCTTGATCTCGACCGGCGGCACGCTGGCAAAGATATCTCGCGACCATTGCTCGGAGATGCCGACGTTCTCGGCGAATTGCTGGATGACCGGGTTCGGATCTGCCTGCAACGAATCATAGGCGACAAGGTAGCCTCGTAGGAGGCGACGCGCCGTCTCGCGGTTGTCGGCCAACCACTCGCGTCGCACGGCGAGCGTACTGGCCGCGGTGAGCACGCCAAAATCGGCTTCCGTCGCGATCAGCTCTCCCTCCGCCTCGGCGACCAGCTTGTGCATCCAGGGCTCCCAGACCGAGGCCGCGTCGATCTCGCCTGCACGCATGGCGGCGAGCTGCTGCGCCGGCGCCATGCTCAGAAGCGTCACCTGGTTCGGCGCGACGCCGCCCTTCTGGAGCGCCATGAAGAGCCCATAGTGCGCGGTCGAGGCGCGAAAATAGCCAATGCACTTGCCCTTCAGGTCGGCCAGCGAGCGAATCCCCGCACCTTTGCGAGCGATGATCCCTTCACCACGAGGACCGGCGACGTGGAACCCGATCGCCACCCACGGGATTCCTTGCCCTACGCCGGCAAGGAAGGGCACCATACCAACCGTGGCGACGTCGATGCTCTTGCTCTGTGCCGCTGCCATCATGGGCGCACCAGCGGTGAACTTGACGAAGGTTGACTTCAGTCCGGCCTTCTCGAACAGCCCCTTCTTCTGGGCCTCCATAGTCAACCAGTGCGAGTCGGCCTGTGTGCCGATAGAAATCGGCAACGGCGCTGCTTGAGCGTGGACCGCCCTCCCTGCTCCAAGCGGAATTGAAGCGAGCCAAAGTAGCGTGGCACGGCGTGAAAACATGCAGTCATCCCCCGAAGTGCGAAACGCGAACTAACGAAACGCGTACTGAAGGAATGCACAGATCCACTCGCTGCTTAAGCGATCACTGTACGCCCCGATCCTTTGCTCATCATCGACAGAGCGCAATGGGAATTAGTCTGAAAGACACATCGAAGGTGTAAAGGAGCCTGTGTCGTCTCCTTGCCGACAAGATTGAGGCCAGATACTTTGTCAGTGGGCGCCTTATCGGACAGATGCTAGAGCGAATGCAGTTCGCGGTACTCGATAGGATCGTAGCCAAGTAGGCATCGATCGCAAACGCTTCCGGTGAGCATTCCGAACAGAGAGAATGTCCGAGAAACGTTGGTGGAGCTTACGCGATGCCAGGAGCTTTATTCCGCATCCATGAGTGGCCGGACGACGGACGCGCTTGCGGCCCTCAGTAGATATTCCACTCAGGATCACGTTGAGGCCAGGCGGCGCGGCTGCTGATGGGTGCCACCCCGACTGCGATGCACAGCATCGGACCTACGTGCTATAAAATGAATTATACGATTCTTCGGCACTCAGCAGGAAAACGGTGAAAGGCACTCGGCTGAGTCGCCTGTCGTTGTGGGTTTCTTACGAATTGCATGGAGATGAAGGGTCAATCGGCCCGACGGTGGAACATCGATCGTCATCCAGTTGTAGCCACCTTCGCGCGGTGACGGCTGGTAAGAGTGGTTAAAGCGAGATCGCGAAATCACGTCATCCCCAAATGCCCGGACTACTTGCCACTTTCCGCTGAGCTGGGGCTTATTTAGAACGGTCGAGCGCATGGTGTCGACGGCGCACATTGGCTTGCGTTAGCGACTTTCCGAAGGAAAAGCGTACGCGCTCTAACGCCAAACAGGCTTTCTGTAAGGGTCGCGACGCCGACGGTACTGGGAAATGAAACGGGAGGGCTGTCCATGATCGACGGGATCAGCGCGGTCACACTGGCCACCCACGAAATGCCACGAGCTGTCCGATTCTATCGTGCGCTGGGGTTTGAGATCCTGCATGGCGGCGAAGAATCGTCATTCACCAGCTTTCGAGCAGGGGCGAGCTATCTTAACCTCATCGCCCAGCCTGCCGGGCGGCGCTGGTCCTGGTGGGGGCGCGTAATCTTCTACGTCGCCGATGTTGATGAACTTTACGACCGTGCGCTCGCATCGGGGTGCCAGCCAACTACTGCGCCCCGAGACGCCGAATGGGGTGAGCGCTTCTTCCACCTAGTTGACCCCGACGGCCACGAACTCAGTTTCGCTCGGCTTTTGCTATCCTCGGTCTAATTCCGCGAAGAGGACGCTGAGGACGATCACGCCTGCAGCGATCAGAACCGGTTTGCGCCATGTCCCGCCAATAGCAACTCCAAGCCGCCTACCATTCCAAGAGGCGCGCCGCCTAAAGGAGAGATGTTAGCGCGTGGTAGAGGGAAGCGTTAACAGTTCAGCGCCGGTGTCCGAGGCCGATACTCAGCTTTAGCGCCTGCTGGCGCAGTGCACCAACTGTTCGCTTCATCTGCTTTGAGATCTTCGCAATTGGTGTTCTTGCCTTTGAATGCTTCCGCAGCTCAGCGTGCATCGCTCCCGTCCAAGCCGCGCCACGCGGCCTAGTCTTCTTCTTCGTCGCTTTAGCCATCTGTCCCTCTCAAATTTGCGGAGGGTTCTATCATGCATTGCTTGGCGAATGCTAACGTTACAAACACCAGAGCACTGCTGGCCTTGTCTGTATGACTGGACTGCGCTTGCACCGTTTGCAACAGAGGTGATGGCTGAGCCTCGATCGGCTCACCACTTTGAACGCTTCATGCGAGCTGCCTCAGAGCCACCTGGCAAGCTGACTATCGCGATCGCGCTGCCCGCCGATCCGCCTCCGACGGCCAAACTCCGGTGTAGCAAGCCTCGAGACAAGCCTTCCACAGAGGGCTCGACTAAGTTCAAACTCGGGCTTGGCTTGCCAGTTCAAGACCGATTTCAACGGCGCTAGTGAGGTTGATCGCATGTCGGCTTTCGAGGGTTAAGGGGAAATCTTGTGCTCAATTTCTTGACTTGCAGGTTTTGACCCCAGTCCGACGTCTGTCTACTGCGGATGCCTGCATTGGTGCGGGAACGGCGCGCACTGGCTTTCATCGTCTGCCCTAGTGGCGATTCCAGTTCTTCGGTTAGAATTCGGCCAGTCCAGCCAGCTCTTTGCTCCGCCGATGCCGTAGTCCGACGTTGTCAATGCCGCTGAAACACCGTTCAATTGGCAAATCCTGCCAAATGATGATTAGGAGGAGAGCGATGTCAGACAATAGCGCTAACAAGGCCGACAATGGCGGAACGCCGATCGGGGTGAATCATATTGTTTTGAACGTCCGCGACATCGAGGAGGCCCATCGGTTCTGGACCGAGATAATCGGCCTTAAGCAGGTTGGCGAGTTGCACCCGCGCACCGATATGGGTCCGGGTCCGGTGCCAAAGATGCGCTTCTACAGCGGCGATCATGGCGGGAAGATGACTCACCATGATGTCGCGATCGTCGAGAACCCTAACCTGCCGCCGCCGCCGGCGAACTGGGAACTCTTTGGCTCGCAGGCGATCAACCATATCGCGATCGCCATGCCCGACCGCGCGAGTTGGCTGAAGCGGTTGGCGTTCATGCAGACCCGTGGCGTCAAGTTCAACATGCGGGTCAATCACGGCGTCACGCACAGCGTATACATCAACGATCCTAACGGCTATGGCGTCGAGCTGTTGTACGAGCTTCCGCGGCAGATGTGGGAGAACGACATCGATGCGGGCTTGAATTACCTGGCATTGCTGCCGACTGAGGGTCCGGAAGCGCTCGTCGACGACCTGGAGAACGCGCCTAGCTTCGGTACGGCAGCCGAGTAGCGAGCTGCCGCCGAAGGCGCAGACTCGGGAATTTCGTCAACGGCTAGGGCGCATCCAAAAGTATAATAAGGCATTCAATGATTGCACGAACACGGTCGCAAAACTCATGAAGTTCCTTTTGGCTTTCGAGCGTACGCATCGGGTGCTTAGGGCAAAGGCTGCAGGCGTGATTGCTACTCAAGATCTGCTAGATCTCGACATTGCATTGATCGCCTTTCTCGCCCGCGAGGAGACGGCAGATGGGCCCCCGATTCGGGGCCTCTACGACTTTAGCGAGGTTGCTGCGATAGCGGTGCCACAGACAAAGGCCGCGGAGCGAGGCAGCCGCTCCTCAATTGTGCGTGGACAGCGCGTGATGGTGCAATCCCGAAAATTAGCGTGCAGCCTCGTGGACACTTTCGTGCAAAGCCAGAGACTGGCTGGCGACAATCTCCTAGCCGTTGTGGATTCACTTGACGAAGCCCATGCTCTGCTCGGCTTGAACGCGCCGCACTTCGAAGTCATTGGGTAGCGAAGACGTGACTACCTGTCTTGCCGCTGACGTGTCCGGCCTCCGAGTTCCAGGTCACGTGATCGCCGACTTTGAATCGCTTTCCCATCAAAGCTATCCCTACCTGAGCGGTGGTCAGCCGGTTGTAACGGCGGTCTCCAAATCCGATGGATCGATACCCCGCTTCAAATTCGCGTTGAGCTTCTCGCGATCGAGTTCGCCCTCCCACCACGACACAAAGACAGTAGCGACGCCATTGCCAATGATGTTGGTGAGCGCGCGAACTTCGCTCATGAACTTGTCCACCGAAAACACGATCGCCATGCCCGGTACCAATGCCGGGTTCACCACCGACAGCGTTGCCGCAAGAGTGATAAAGCCCGCGCCGGTGACACCGCTCGCACCCTTCGACGTCAGCATGGCGACGACCAGAATTGTCAATTGCTGGCTGTATGATAGATCCACGCCGAGTGCCTGCGCGATGAACAGGGTTGCAAGCGTCATATAGATGTTAGTGCCGTCGAGATTGAACGAGTAGCCGGTGGGTACCACCAGCCCGACCACCGGTTTGGAGCACCCAAGCCGTTCGAGCTTCTCCATCAGCTGCGGCAGCGCGCTTTCCGACGAGCTGGTGCCGAGCACGATCAACAGTTCATCCTTGATATAGACAATGAACTTCAAAATATTAAAGCCGACGATGCGCGCAATCAGCCCAAGCACAACGCCGACGAAGAGTGCGGCGGTCAGGTAGAACACCGCGATCAGCCCGATCAGATTGCCGAGCGCGGTGGGGCCAAATTGGCCAATGGTGTAGGCCATGGCGCCGAACGCGCCGATGGGAGCTGCCTTCATGACAATCGCGATGACACCGAATATCGCGTGAGACGTATCGTCTATGATGTCGCGCAGTTTGTGGCCGCGCTCACCCAGCGCCATCAGCGCAAAGCCAAACAGGATGGCGAACAGCAGCACCTGCAGGATGTCTCCCCGCGCGAGCGCACCCACGACGCTGTCAGGAATGATGTTGAGGATGAAGTCAACCGATTTCTGCGCTTCCGCCTGCTTCACGTAACTCGCGACTGCCGCCGCATCCGGCTTAGCGGCGAAACCATGGCCGACCTGAACAAGATTGCCAATGATGAGTCCGAGAATCAGCGCGAACGACGACACAATCTCGAAATAGACTAGAGCTTTGATGCCGACGCGGCCTACTTTTCTGGCGTCCTGAATATGCGAGATACCCGAGACGACCGTGCAAAAGATGATCGGCGCGATGATCATCTTGATCAGACGTATGAAACCGTCACCGAGCGCCTTGATCCAGTCATTGGTCGCAAACTCGGGTGACAGCCAACCGACAGCGATACCAAGCAGGATGGCGATCAGAACCTGAACGTAGAGAATCTTGTACCAGGGTTTCGATGCGCGCGCTGGCGCTTCGGTCGTGATCGTTGTCGACATGACAATCACTCCCCATCAGAATTCAAGCGGTATCCCAGAGTGTCGTCGATTCAATCTGGCCTTGATTAGCCTTCCCGACAAGGCAAGGTGGGCGAAACCACCACGCTGCGCTTGTCGCCTACAACCGGCGCGTAACTTTAGAATCCGTACAGGTCGGGACGCTTTCTGCCGTCGGACCAGTGAATGCCGCCTTCTGCCCAGGCCAGCAGCAATGCGCCATATTGGCTCGACATCGTCACTTCGGCGTCGGGGGCGATCGTCACAAAACCCCCGGCGAAGGCCGTCTTGTCGCCAATCTTCACATCGCCGCCAAAGACGAACCACTCGACCAGGTCGGTCGTCCGATGCGCAGGCACGGATGCTCCGGGCAGGAGCTGAAGCTGCACAAGGCGCCGATCGTCAGTGGTCTTGCTATAGTCAAAGATCATCCTGCGGCCGACGCCGGCCAGTGCGGTCGACAACAGAGGTAGCGCTTCGACGGCGACATTAATGTCCGGCATCACTTCGGGCGAGGCATTGACGATCTCGGCATGCTTGGCCCCGGCATGCAGTCGATGCAGCGGCCCGTCCTCGGGCGGATAGATTACAGGTCCTTCCAGTCGCGCGCAGAGCAGGCAGCTCTCATAGGCGACGGCGTCATGCGTGGCCCCGGCAAGGTTGATGCCGACCTGGCCGCGCACGGCGGTTCCCGCATAGTCGGCCAGCGATCCGCTCAGGAAATAGCTGGTGGCCGTGCCGAGGTGTTGATGCAGGCCGCTCCGCGTCAGTGCTTCGAACGCAACCAGCCCCAGGTAGCGGCCCTTGGCGTGATCTACGCGGACGATTTTCTGGCTGATGCCCTTCTTGCCGGCCTCGGTCCATGGCACCGATGTCATGTCGTATATGCCGACCGCCGATCCTCGCCTGACGATCGTTGGTGCCGTCGCCTTGCGACTGTTGCTCACGGCGTTCTCCCTGTGCCGCCAGCTTGACCAGCGGGCGACGATCGGTGACTGTTTTTGTCAACGAACATAGAGCCACAAAGCTGTGGTCGGCAACGGGGAGGGGGAACGCGTGAGCGTGATGCATGAGGCGGTGCAGCAGCCGCGCCGAGGCCTCGACCGTGCCGGCTTGCGTGTCGTGTTGATCGCCAGCCTTGGCGGCGCCCTCGAGTTCTACGACTTCATCGTGTTCGGCACCTTTGCCGCCTATATCTCGCGCGCCTTCTTTCCGGCGAGCGATCCCGTTGTTTCGCTGCTGAGCACCTTCGCCGTCTTCGCCGTGGGCTATCTTTCGCGGCCCCTGGGCGGGCTGCTCTTCGGCTGGCGGGGAGACCGGGCGGGCCGGCGCGAGAGCTTCATGCTGTCGCTCGCGATAATGTCGCTCGCCACCATCGCCATGGGCCTGCTGCCGGGCTATGCCGCCATCGGCGCCTGGGCAAGCGCGGGATTCGTCCTGCTGAGGGTTGTTCAGGGCTTCTGCCTCGGCGGCGAGCTGCCGGGCGCCATCACCTACGCCGTGGAGGTTGTGCCGGTACGCCACGCCACGCTGGCCTGCGGTGTGGTATTCGGTTGCGTGAGTGCGGGGGTGCTGCTGGCGACCGGGGTGAGCGCGCTCCTCCATGCCCTCCTGCCGGCCGAGCTGATGGAAGCCTGGGGTTGGCGGATTGCTTTCCTGATTGGCGGCGCCCTCGGCGTGGTGAGCTGGCAGCTGCGCCGCACGCTCGAAGAGAGCCCGAGCTTCCTGCGCATGAAGGCGCGCCTTGCCGCTGCACGAGGTGCTGCGCCCAATCCGATTGCGCTGCTGTTTCGCAGCGAGACGGCGCGCATCGTGCTCGGCATCAGCGCCACCTGCGTCGTCGCCGTGTTCAACGGCTTGCTGTTCGCGCAGATCCCGGCCTATCTCACGCGCACGCTGTCTTACCCGCCGGGCAGCGTCGCCATTGCCCTGAACGTGGCAAGTGCTGCGATGTCGGTCAGCCTGGTCGCCGCCACCTGGGTGGCGGATATCGTTCCCCGCCGGCTTGTCTACCGCGTCGGCTGCATTGTCATCGCGGCCGGCGCGGTTCCGGCTTTCCAGGCCATGGCGGCGCACAGCCTGCCGCTGCCGCTGCTGTTCCTGCTGATCGGACTGTCGGCTTGCTTCACGCACGGCACGTTCGCCGCAATACTGGCCGACCTCTTCCCGACCCCGGTGCGATTCACCGGCGTCGCCTTCACCATGAACATCGGTGCCGTCGTCTTCAGCGGCACGGCGCCGCTCATCGCCACCTTGCTGATCTCCGCCACCGGGCGGATCGATGCGCCGGCCATCCTGCTGGTCGCCGCGGCGCTCGTCGCACTGATCGCGAGCTTCTGGCTCAAGGGCGCCGAAGGCGAGATCAGCCGCGACGCCGAGCTCGAGATTGAGCCTGCTCGCAAAGCAACGGGCCTTTGAACCGGCAGTCCGAAAAGTGGGCACTGCATCACGGCTGCAGTGCCGAAAAGTGCCAGCGCCGGACATCGGCCCGTGGTTGTGCTAGCGTCCGCCCCTCCCGGCTCGAGAATTCTCCTGTCGATTGCCACGGTGGCCCGAGGCTGTCGTGGCCAGCTTCGCTGTACCCTGCATCTTCTTGACCCTTGCGGTGCGTCGTTGCGCACGCAAACGAGCCATTCAGGGGCGCCGGGTCCGACCAACCCTCTCTCCAACGAGAGTCACCGATGCCCATGATCGAGATGTCAAAGGAAACCAGCCACCATCGTCGTCACTTTCTCGGCGTTGCGGCAGCCTCCATTGCGATCGCCCAACTCGGCGCCATAGGAGCTGCGAACGCCCAAGCTCAACGGCCAAAGCCTGCGCACATGCCGACGATCAAGCCGGGAACGAATACATCGTTCCCCGTCATGAAGCAGATCAACGCCGGGGTCCTGAACGTCGGATACGCCGAAGCAGGCCCCGGCGGCGGTCCTGCGGTTATTCTTCTGCACGGTTGGCCCTACGACATTCACAGCTATGTGGATGTTGCTCCTTTGCTGGCTTCGGCGGGCTACAGGGTGATCATCCCCTACCTTCGCGGCTATGGCACGACGCGCTTTCTTTCGGGCGAGACATTTCGGAACGGCCAGCAAGCGGCGGTCGCGCTCGATATCATCGCCTTGATGGACGCCCTCAAGATCGAGACGGCAACCATCGCCGGTTATGATTGGGGAGCGCGGACGGCCAACATTATCGCTGCGCTCTGGCCGGAACGCTGCAAGGCCATGGTCTCCGTGAGCGGCTATCTGATCGGCAGCCCTGAAGCCAACAAGACTCCGCTGCCGCCAAAAGCGGAGCTCGCATGGTGGTACCAATACTACTTTGCCACGGAGCGCGGCCGGGCGGGCTACGACAAATATCGGCACGACTTCGCCAAGCTGATTTGGCAAATCGCTTCGCCCAAGTGGCGCTTCGATGACGCCACGTTCGATCGGAGCGCGGCAGCTTTCGACAATCCCGATCATGTCGCCATCGTGATCCATAACTACCGCTGGCGGCTCGGCCTGGCTGGCGGCGAGGCGAAATTCGACGAAGTGGAAAAGCGTCTCGCCGAAGCGCCGATCATCAAAGTGCCCACGATCACCCTCGAAGGCGACGCCAATGGCGCACCACATGCGGACGCCGCATCTTATGCCAGGAAATTCTCGGGGAAGTACACGCACCGACTCGTCACCGGCGGCATCGGGCACAATCTGCCCCAGGAGGCCCCACAGGCCTTTGCCGAGGCGGTCGTCGAGGTCGACGGCTCTTGAACAGTCGCACCGTCCAGCGCGCTTGATGCCAGGAGGGGGCTATCCGGAGGCGGCCGGCATGACTAGAGTCGCGCGGCAGCCCGAGGGGACAACCATGAAAACACACGTGCGTTGCGGTACGCTCTTCGGCGCCGGTGACGGAGAGGCCAGGCCCGGGCAGACCCTGGTGTACGACGAGCGCGGCGTCCTGGAGTTTGTCGGTCCGACGGAGCAGGCGCCGACGGCGATGCCGGCCGAGCAGGTGCTGGACTATTCCAGGCAGTTCGTCATGCCGGGCCTGATCGACGTCCACGTCCATCTCGCCTATGGCAATGCCAAGAGCGAGGAGGATATCGACCTCTATAGCCCGCTGGAGTTCCGCGCGCTGCGTGGCCTGTTCTTCGCCCAGAAGCTCTTGGCGGCCGGCTACACCGCGCTCTGCTCGCCGGGCGACGCCGGCCAGGTCAGCCTGTCGATTCGCAACGCCGTGCGCGCCGGTCTGTTCGACGGGCCGCGCATCAGCGCCGCCGGACCTTACATCACGGCACGCCAGAGCCTGACCGATTGGTATCCGAGCTGGATCGGCGCGCCGTCCACGTCGATCGGCAGGCTGGTCACCAGTCGGGACGAAGCGATCGAGGAGATCCGCGTCCAGGCCAAGAACGGCGTCGACTGCGTAAAAATCGCGCTCGACGGTATCCAGCGTCGTCCCGACGGATCCTTGATCGCCGCGTTCACCGAGGAAGAGACCGGCGCCATGGTGCGCGAAATCCAGCGCCTCGGCCGCAAGGCGGTGGTCCACGCGATCGGCCGCGAGGCCATCCTTTACGCCGCGCGTGCCGGCGTCGATCTGATCTTCCATGCCTTCGACCTCGACGATGAATGCATCGACGCGGTGCTCAAGAGTGGCTCGGCGATCGCGCCCACGCTCACCTTCCAGCGCAACATCATGGAATTCACCCAGTCGCACGAGCCCGCCGCACTCGGCGGCCGCGTCGGCCATACGCAACGCCAGTACGAGCGCGCCTGCCGCAACCTCGGCAAGGCCCATAAGGCCGGCGTGCCGATGATGGCCGGCAGCGATTCGGGCTTTGCGGTCACACCCTATGGCGAATGGCATGCGCGCGAGCTCGAGATCTTCGTGAACGATCTTGGCTTCACCCCGGCCGAAGCGCTCTGCGCCGCGACCCGAACCAACGCGCGCTTTCTCGCCGATGGCGAGCGCGTCGGCAGGCTCGAGCCCGGCCGCTGCGCCGATTTCATCGCGCTCGACGGCTCCCCGCTCGAGAACATATCGATCCTGCTCGACAAGAGCCGGATCCATGCGGTGCACCTCGGCGGCAAGCGCATGGCGCTGCCCCCGCGTGACTACGATCCGCGCGAGGTCACCGACCGGGCCCTGGTCAACTGGACCGACGTCTACACCCAGGCGCGCGTCGCTGAGCTGCGTCGCGACAAGCCGTTGCGCAGGGCAGCGGAGTAGCCTGTTCGACGAAGCGGCTCAGTCCCACTTCCGTTCGAGGAAGAGTCGCACGTCGTCGGTGAACTGGCGCGGCGCCTGCAGCATCGAGAAGTGACTGACCTCCGGCTGCAGCAGCAGGCCGGCGTCGGGGATCTCCCTGGCCATGAACTCGGTGTTCTCGCGATGGATGGCCTCGTCATGGTCGGCGTCGACGATCCAGGTCGGCACCTTGATCGCGTTGAGGTCCTTGGCGGTCCAGTTCGGCTGCGTCTCCCACATCTTGCCGATCTCGGCGAAGAAGCTCTTGAACTGCCCGGGCGTCGCCGACAGCGCCTCGTATTCCTTCTCCGCCCGCGCGGTGAATTCATTGAACACGGGGCTCGTGCCCACGTCCTTCACGCCGCTCGGGTCGGAATTGGCGGCAAAGGCGAAGAGCCGCGAGACGCGGTCGGGATGGCTCATCGCCAGGCTCAATCCGAGGATGGCGCCGTCGCTCCAGCCTACGATCGCCGCCTGGGCGATGCCCAGGTAATCCATCAGGCCGATCACGTCGGACGCCATCAGCGCGTAGCCATAAGGCTGGGCGTCGCGCGTGCTGCGGCCGTGCCCGCGGCTGTCCATGACGATGACGCGATGTTTCTCGGCCAGCGCCGGCACCTGATGACCCCAGTAGTTCGAGTTGGCCAGCCCGCCATGCAGCAGGACCACCGGAGGACCACTGCCGAAGGTGGCGTACCAGATCGAGATGCCGTTGACCGGCGCCTGGCCGCTCGCCTGCGGCGTCGGCAGCGAGGGCGTCGGCGGCAGCGTCATCCAGCGCGGCACGCGTTGCGCCGACGCCGAGGCAGCGATCAGCCCGACCAGCAGGCCGCAGACGAGCGCTTTCAGTATCCTGTGCATTCAGATGATCTTCCTCGCCCGCAGGTCCGCCACCTCGGTTGCGCCAAAACCCAGCTCGCCCAGCACCGCCTCATTGTGCTCGCCCAGTTCGGGCGCGATGCCGGGCCTGGCCGGCGTCTCGGAGAACTGCCAGGGCGTGCCGTGCACCTTCAGCCGCTTGCCGTGCTTGGCGTAGTCGATCTCGGTGACATAGCCGTTGGCCAGCACGTCGGGATCGTTCGACGCTTCCAGCATCGTGTTGATCGGCGCCGACACGATGTCCGCGCCGCGCAGCCTCGCCACCCAGTCGTCGCGCGTGCCGGTGGCGAAGAGGTCGTCGAGCAGTGCCAAAAGCTCGTTGCGCTTGTCGTCGTTGTCGATGATGACGCCGAGATTCTCGAAGCCCGCCGCCTTGATGCACGGAAGGAAACCCAGCGCCGTCATGGCGTCCTTCCAGTTCTCCGGCCCGGTGAGCTGGAACACCAGCGGCTTGCCGTCACGGTCGTTGAAGGAGGCGCTGATGCCCGCCCGCTCCGCGGTGCCGGTGATGCGGGCCTGGCCGGTCACGGGGTTCCTGTTGCGCCACATGGTGGTGGTGAAGGTCCAGCCCAGCAGGCGGACGAGGGAGCCCAGCAGCGACAACTCGATCTTCTGGCCGACTCCCGTGGTGCGCGCGTGGGTAAGAGCGGCCAGCGCGCCGCCGAAGGCCAGCATGGCCGTCGATTCGTCGGCCACCGAGGCGATGCCGGTGCGCATCTTCTGGCCTGGCATGGAATAGGCCTCGGCGATGCCGCCCAGCGCCTGCGCCATCGAATCGGTGCCCGGCAGATGGCCGTTCGGCCCCCTTGTGCCGTAGCCCGAGATCGAGACATAGACCAGCCTGGGATTGATCTTGCGCAGCTCCTCCCAGCCGAAGCCGTTCTTCTCGGCAGCACCGGGGCGGAAGTTCTGGCCGAAGATGTCGGCCCGGGCCACGAGCTTGTGCAGGATGGCGCGGCCTTCCGGCGCCTTCAGGTTCAAGGTCACGCTTTTCACGCCGCGATTGTTGGTCTCGAAGAAGGTGCTGGGCATGCCCGGCAGCACGGTCATGCGGCGCGAGCCGTCGCCGCCCTCCGGCACCTCGATCTTGATCACGTCGGCGCCGAGATCGGCCATCAGCATGTAGGGCACGGTGCCCGCCTGCGCCGTCGAGCAGGAGACGACTTTTACGCCCTGCAGCGGGCCCCATGACGAAGAGGACATTTGACGCGTTCTCCTATGCGGCGGTCATACAGCGTAGACTCAGATCATACCCTCCCCCGTCATACGGGGGAGGTGCCTCGTCTTACGAGGCGGAGGGGGAAGGCCGCAAAGACGATTTCCGTGAAAACCATGATCTGAAATTTGCAGATGCTTCGACTGGGGCTTTCCCCCTCCGGCCCTGCGGGCCACCTCCCCCGTATGACGGGGGAGGCCAATGAACGAGGCGCTACGCATTGTCGAACAGATGGCAGGCCACGGAATGGCCGGGCGAGATCTCGCGCAGCGCCGGTTCCTGCTGCGCGCAGCGCGGCATGGCCCAGGGGCAGCGCGGGTGGAAGTGGCAGCCCGAGGGCGGATTGAGCGGCGACGGGACTTCGCCCTTGAGCTCGATCTCCTCCTCCTGCCCGCCCGCTCCCGTCACCAGCACGGCCGAGAACAGGGCCTTGGTGTAAGGATGGCTGACGTCCGCGAACAAGGCGGCGGTCGGCGCCTGCTCGACGATCTTGCCGAGATACATCACGACCGTGTGGTCGGCCATGTGGCGCACGGTGGCGAGATCGTGCGCCACCAGCAGGTAGGCCACGTCGTCCTCGGCCTGGATGTCCTTCAGGAGGTTCATCATCTGGGCGCGGATCGACACGTCGAGCGCCGAGACCGGCTCGTCGAGCACGATCAGCCTGGGCCGCGAGGCGAGCGCCGCGGCCAGCGCCACCCTCTGGCGTTGCCCGCCGCTGAACTCGTGCGGATATTGCTGCGCCTGCTCGGGCCGCAGGCCGACCTGCAGCAGCAGCTCCTGCACCCGCGCGTCGATCCGCGCCTGGTCGCCAAAGCCATTGACGATCAGCGCCTCGGCGATGGTGCGTCCCACTTTCATGCGCGGATTGAGTGACGACCAGGGATCCTGGAACACCGCCTGCACCTTGGCCCGGTAGGCGCCGAGCGCCTCGCCTCGGAGGCCATGGATCGGCTCACCCTCGAGCAGGATGCGGCCCTCGGTCGGCACCTCGAGATTGAGGATCATGCGCGACGTCGTGGTCTTGCCGCAGCCCGATTCGCCCACCAGGCCCAGCGTCTCGCCGGCGCGGATCTCGAAGGAGACATCGTCCACCGCCTTGATGTAGCCCAGCGTGCGCGCGAACAAGATGCCCCTGGTGAGGGGAAAATGCTTGCGCAGCCCTTCGACACGCAGCAGCGCCTCGCCCTTCATTGCGGCGCGACCTTCCAGCAGTCCGCCGTATGCTCGGGCCCGACCCGGACCGCGCCGGGATATTCGTCCAGACAACGCTGCTCGACGAGGGCGCAGCGCGAGGCGAAGCGGCAGCCCACCGGCAGGTCCATCAGCGACGGCGGCTGGCCCTCGATGGTGGTGAGGCGCCCGACCGGACCCGTCATCTTCGGCACCGAGGCGATCAGCGCGCGGGTGTAGGGATGCTGCGGCGCCTCGAAGATCTGCCGCACCGGGCCGCATTCGACGATGCGGCCGGCATACATCACCGCCACACGATCGCACATGCGGCCGACGACGCCGAAATCGTGGGTGATGAACAGGATCGCCATGCCGGTCTCGGCCTGCAGGCGCTTCAGCAGCTTGAGGTACTGGAGCTGGATGGTGACGTCGAGTGCGGTGGTCGGCTCGTCGGCGATCAGGACCGCCGGCTCGCCGCTGACGGCGATCGCGCCCACCACGCGCTGCTTCATGCCGCCGCTCATCTGGTGGGGATACTGGCCGATGCGCTGCTCGGGTGCCGCGATCTCGACGCGGCGGAGCGCCGCCACCGCCTCCTTCATCACTTCGGCGCGAGGGCCACGCCTGCGGCGCACGATCGCCTCGCGCAGCTGATCGCCGATCGTGAACACCGGATTGAGCGAGGTCTGCGGATCCTGCAGCACCATCGAGATGCGCCGGCCGCGGATCTCGCGCATCTCCGCCGGCGTGCGCTCGAGGATGTTCTCGCCGTCGAGCAGCACCTCGCCCTTGATGGTGCGGGCGCCGCCCTTGGGTAGCAGGCGCATCAGCGACAGCGCCGTCAGGCTCTTGCCGCAGCCCGATTCGCCCACCAGGCCCAGCACCTCGCCGCGCCGGAGCGAGAAGCTCACGCCATCGACCGCCTTCACCACGCCCCGGCGCAGGAAGAAATGGGTGTGCAGGTCGCGGACCTCGAGGACGGTGTCGCTCATAGCTGGCGCAACCTCGGGTCGAGCCGGTCGCGCAGCCA